>JAEEGK010009742.1_pt1 | contig 22347 bp, 14 predicted proteins | sample 8958771 | NCBI WGS metagenome assembly JAEEGK01 (sample SAMN16246547, study PRJNA631951) | gut metagenome | biome: gut microbiome; feature: rumen; material: SC-attached | host: Bos | place: Iran: Karaj | collected 2018-10 | reverse complement strand
ATAGATTAATTATATTTTTTAATTGATTATATTATTATAGATATGATAAAAAGAAAAAATATAGTATTATTTTTTATTTAATTTTTTATAATTATTTTTTTATTATACTTTATTTAAAAATTAAAAAAATAATTAAACATTATATATTCTTAAACTTTTTAAACTATTATCATCCATAATTTCCAATAATCTGGTAATCCCAAAAGTAAATCCAAAAATTGATGCAATAAAATAATAAATAAATTTAACTTTATATAATGAACTTATTTGATTAGTTTGTTCTAAATTTTGTTTAGAATCACCAATAATTAAATCAAAACAAAAATTTTTAGAATAATAAGAATAAATATTATAAAATAAACTTATAAAAGCAATACCAAGGAAAAACCAATTATTACATAAAATAGAGAAAAATATACATAAAATATTTAATATCATTTCATATTTGAAATACTAAATATTAATATTTAATTATTATAAGATACAATTTTTATATTCTTTCTTGTTTTTTCTAAAAATTCTTCTCTTTTTTGAAATTCATCAATTTCAGTAAACTAAATATTATTTATTATAATATTATACAACTATAATTGATATTATTACCATTCCAAAACTCACTGAAAAATAAATAAAATCATATAAAATCATTTTTCCTTTTTAAAATAAATATTTAATTTAAATGTTTAAAATAAATAATGTTAAATGCAGAAGATGGGATTTTATTAAATAATGGAATGCAAACAATTATAAATGCATTTAATAGACAAGGAGAAAAATTTCAAAATATTATAAATGATTATGAACAAAGAATTCAAAATTTAAATTTAGAAAATGAATCATTAAAAAATGAAAATAATCTCTTAAAAAAAGAAATAAAGATATTAACAATGAAATTAAATTCAATATCAAATACAATTTCAAAAGATAATAATAATTTAAATTTGTCAAATCCTATTTTATCATATAAAGATTTAAGTTTATCTAATGTGAGTAATATAAGTAATCATAAAATTCCATATTCAAAAAGTGTTAAAAAAATTTCAAGAAATAAATTAAATTCAAATTATTCATTTCCAATTATGAATAATTATACAGAAGAATATAATCAATATATTTCTAATAATATTTCTTCTATTAATGTTGATAAATATAATACAATCAATCAAAAGATTAAAAAAATGAAAGATGATTTAAATATTAATATTTTAAATCAAAGTTTTGAAAATTCAAATTTAGATAATTTTAGTCATAATTATTCTAATTCAGCATTTAATTTATCTTCTATTAGAAAAAGAGTTTATGATGGGAACTCTGAAAATAAAAAAAATTTAAGTAAAAAAAGTATACAATATCAAAAAACTTCTAATTTTTTAAAAGAATGCAAATTATTACTCAATGTTCAAAATTTTGAAAAATTAATTCAAGTTTTTAAGGAAAATGAAAATTGTAACACATATGAAATAAAAAATAAAGTAAAAGGAATATTAAATGGAAATCAAAAATTGATAGAAAAGTTTGAAAATATTTATAATTAAATTCAAATTATTTTTTTATTTAATTAATAAAATAAAATTTAAAAAAAAACACTAAAAAAAAATATAAATAAAAAATTGACATAAAATGATAATAATAATTAAAAAAAATAAAATTTAAAAATTAATTTAAAAATGGCGGATTTATCCATTCAAAATCAACCAAAATTTATACGTCAAGCAATTTTTGAAGTAACAAAAGAACAAAATTATACATTTGACATAGATGAAAGTACAACATTTTATGAATTAAAAAAAATATTGTGCAATGCAGCACATCTTAGAAAAGGAACATTTAAAGTTTATCATAATGATGAAGATTACACATATAATTATGATGATCAAACAATTTTACATTTATTTCCAAATGAACAAAAAATTTATTTTACTTTATTAAAAACAAATAATTTAGATGAAGAAGAAGATTTTTCTATTAAAATTCAAACAAATTCACCTTGTGAAATTCATGAAGGAAAATATTTAATTTTTTATTGTTATACTTGTAAAAAATCAATTTGTAAAAATTGTTTTGATGAAAGTCACAAAGATCATAATGTAAAAGAAAAATATGATTATTTAGCACCAACACAATTACTTATTGATAGAATTTTTTCTGATAGTATAAAATATTATGCTAATGAGAATTATGATAAAACTTTTTCTGCTACTGAATTAAAAGAAAGATTAAATAGAGTTTTATTTGAACAATTAAAAAATATGATTACTCAAATTGCCAATAAATTAAATGATGTTATTGATTATTTTAATGATTCTGTTGTTGAAACAAGAGAAAATACTAATGAAAATATTATTAAATTAAAAGACTTTTCTATTGATGCTTATAAAGCTTTAAAGGCTGATATTAATACTAATAAAATTATGATTAATGATGATATTTTTTTGACTTTAGATCAAAAGATAAAAGAAATTGAAGATAATAAAAATGCTCTTAAAAAAAATGCTGATAAGTATTTAGAAATTAATATGAATTTTGATAATATTAAAAATTTTGTTAATCAAGTTTATTCTGATATTTTTACTAATTTGAATCATCAATTATCTTTATCAACATATTATCAAATAAAAGAAAATATTAGAAAAAGTTTAGTATATCCAATTTTAAAAGATGATATAATGAAAAAAATGTTTTCAAATGTTAAAGTAGCAAGAAAAAGTTTAAATCAAAAAGATTCTGAAATGTCTCAATTATTATCATCAAATATTTCAAATAATATTAATAATAATGAATCCACTTCATTAAATATAGAAAATAATCCATTTTATCATACTCAAAATATAACAAAAAATGAATATTCATATAATCAAACTCCAAATAATTTATATTATGATATAATAAATAAATTTCAAAATCAAAATTATCAAAATACACCAATGACAAATTATAATATTAGTCAAAGAATTAATATAATTCAAGATAATTCAAATTCAAATTCAACAAGTCAATCAAAAACAAATAATTTTTCCCAAAAATCTCAAAATAAAATTGGATTTACTGAAAATTTAGCTAAAACAATTATAAACACAGGTTCGAAAAATTCAGTAATTGATGAAAAAATTGAATTAAAAGGAATAAATTCAAAAATAATAGATAAAAGAAATCCAAAAGTTAAAGGTGATGTATTTATATATCCAATTCCATTAACTCAAACAATTTTAATTGAAAATACTTTAGGATGTGAAGAAAAAAAAATAGATTTTCCTTTAATATCAGGAATTTCTAATTTTTTAGATAAATGTGCGTTTTGTAATTATCAAAATAAATTATATGTATCAGGTGGAATAGATAAAAATGGATTATTTTCAAATACTTTTTTAAAATATGAAAATGGAGGAAAGACAATAATTTTAAATCACAATTTATTAAAATCAAGGGCAAATCATTCAATGATAGGTTATAACAAAAATATTTATGTTATTGGTGGAATTGGTACAAATAAATGTGAGAAATATAATGAAATTAAATGGGAATCAATGCCAGATTTACTTGAAAAAGAAGCACAATTACCTATGCTTTATGTTTATAAAGATTATTTATATTCTTTTGGTGGATTAAATAAAAGTGGTATTATGAATTCTATTGAAAGAATTAATTTAAGAAATAATAAAAGTAAATGGGAATATGTTAATTATTTAAATCCTGATAATATTGATATTAAAGTTATTGGTTGTGGATTAGTTGAGCAAAAAAATGAATTGTTGTTTATTGGAGGAAAAAAAGGAAAAAATATTTTGAAAACTTCTTTTAAATTTAATTTTATTAATAATACATTTTATCCTTGTAATTTCTCATATGATATTAATGTTTATTTTAAAGAAAGTCCTTTTGTTGAAATAGGTGAAAATGTATATGCAAATATTAATGAAAATGAAAGAGCTCCTTTATGTTTTAGTAAACCTGATTCTATTTAATTTTTTTTTTGAAATAATAATTTAAATATAAATTTTTATTTTAAATTTTCTATAATTCAAATATTATATTTATTTTTTTTATTATATTACAAAAATCACTAAAAAAGATTTTATTTATAAAGAATAATTCTATTTTTTAATTGGACATAAATAATTTTTTTCAAAAAATATTATATTTCTCATATTTATCAAAACATTTTATACTATTCCAACATAAATAATAAAAATAGAAAATTTAATTTAATAAATATTGCATCCACAAGAAGAACAATTACTTCTAACATAAACATCTTTTCTATCAACTTTTCCATATCCACCTTTCATATATTCTTTAAAGTTTTCAATATCAACATAATCACAAAAATTTTGTCCTTCTAATTCATCTCTAAAAGTAATTTTAACTATTTTTTTATTTTTGTGATTTATTTCAGTTCCTTTTGTGTCATATCTTATTGCTTTTTTAAAAGTTGATTTTTGAATTCTTTTAATATTTGGATTTAAATTTTCTGTTTGATTTTTTTTTTCTCTTTGTTTTAAAACTGGAACTGAATTTATTTGTTTATGTGTTCTTGATGTCGATTCATTTGTACTTGAATTTATTGATTGAAAATTTTTGTAATTATCTACTTTATATAATTTGACATCACCTAATACATTAATTGGATCATCAATTGATATTTGATGAGAATGTGGCTCTCTTATTTTATGTGAAGTTGGTTCGAATGAATCTGTTTTATGATGATTTGATTTTATTACTAATTCTGGGATTTTTATATTTGGAATTTTATGCTTGTTTTCTGAAGTCATTTTTATTTATTTTTTTTATTTTTTTTTTTTGTTATTTTAATTAAAAAAAAGTTTTTTTTTAAATAAGGAATTAATTTTTTTATAATACAATTTATTAAACAAAAATAAATATTATTTTGAATAAATGATTCAAACGTATTATTAGATAAAAGAGGGGAATTTATTATTTTTAAAGATATTTTTAATTCAAGTTTTAAATAAATTAAAAAATATTAATAAAACATTATTGAGTATTTACAAATATCAAATTATTTCAATCAATCATTTAAAAATAATTAATAAATTTTATAATAACAAAAAGATATTAGGCTATTATTTTGATAAATCCATATTCATTTAATTCTGTAAATTAATATAAAAGATATTTTTCTTAAAACAAATTTTTAATTTAATAATAAAGTTATTTTTTAAGTATAATTGAATTATTTTATTTGAAATAAAAATATAATTTACATTCAATTTCTAAAATTAAATTCATAAATTTTAAAATACTTAATTAGATAAAATTAATTATCTAATAACAACTTAAATTTTAGAAATTTTGTTGCTTTTTCAAATAATATTGATTATTATTCATATAACAATTTTTCAACATTTTCTTTAATTTATTCCCCTTTTCTAATTATTTCATCGATTCCTTTGTATACATTCCCTTTAATTGTAGCGCCAATTGCATATATTTCATTTCTTGGTATAGAATAATTAGGAATATTTGTAAATTAATTTGATATCATTTCTTTAATTATTGGGATTAGTGTACTTTTACCCACACAAATAACTTCATCAATAAATTCTTTTTGATAATGACAATCTTTTAATGTTTGTTCAATTAAATTTATACATTTTGAAAAATAATCTTTGCAAATTTCTTCAAATTCTGCCCTAGTTACATTTTTAATAAAATCATGATTATGTATTAAATTTTCTATACAAATTGTTCTTTCTATAAATGATGATAAATAAATTTTTACTGGTTCACATCCAAAAAAATAAGGTACAACTTGTTCATATTTTAATCTTTCAATCTTTTTTGTATCATTAGAAATATCAATTCCAGTATCTTCTTTAATTTCTTCAACACAAATTTCCACTAATTTATCAGTAAAATCATCTCCTCCAAAATCATCTTTATAAAAACCAATAATTTGAAATTTTTTATCTTTTAAAGATAAAATAGTAATATTAATTTCTTTTGTACCAATTGAAAATACTAAAATATTTTTATTAACATTTAAATCAATATCACAAGCATAACAAGCTGCAATTGGTTCATCAATAATATTTAATAAGTTTAAACCTGCTAATTTACATGAATTTTTAATTGATTCTCTTTGTTCATTATTAAAATATACTGGAACAGTTATAACTAAATTATTACATTTTTTTCCTCTGAATTCTTCTGCAATTTTTGTTAAATTACTTAAAATTATTGATAATATTTCTTCTGGATAATATTTTTTTATTATACCTGAATCTTCTATTTCTATTTGTATTTTATCTGATTTATTATCTTTTATTATTTTATATGGAAGGGTTTTTATTAGTTTTTGTATTTCAGGATCATTATATTTTTTTCCTAGTAATTTACGAATATTATAAATTGTATTTTTTGGGTTTTTCTTTATTAATGTTTTAGCTCCATGTCCTGCATAATTTTCTTTTTTGTAAAATGAAACAATTGAAGGAAAAAATCTTCCAAAATCATTTGGTACTATTTCAGCTTTATTATTCATCCAAATTGCAATATAAGAATTAATTAATCCAAAATCAATTCCAAATATTTCTCCATCCATTAATTATTTATATTTTTTCAATAAAAAAATTTATTAAAAATTGCCTTTTTTATAATCTATTAAATTATTTATGGATTAAGAAGTAATTATATATATAACTTTGTTCTTATTTTTAATATGAAAACTATTTGTTATTCAATAAGAAATTATTGAATATAAAATAAGAGATTAAAGATAAAAGATTATTATTTATTCATTGGTTAAATTTTATTAATGAAGATAAAATATATTTAAAAAAACATTATTAATAATATAATTCTTCATAAGTTGAATTAATTAATATGAATTTTATGCTAATTTTTTTAATATGTGTTTTATTGATTCAAATTTATTGCTGAACATTTCATTTAAATGTTATTCTTCATAAAAGGAAAATTTACTTTTTTTATTATTTATTATATTCATAATTATTTTAATTAATTTAATATAATTTTTAAAAATAAAATAATTAAAGAAAGAATCTAAAATAAACATTTAATTCGATAAAAAATGAAAGGAGGAAAAAAAGAAATAAAAACAGTGAAAAGAATTCGTAAATCAATAATAGGGAAGCCACCAAGATTATATGTAAAAGGAGTATTTTCAGGTTTTAGAAGAGGAAAAAGAACCCAAGATGAAAACCATGCATTAGTACACATTGAAGGATTAAATAGTAGAAAAGAAGCTCAATATTATTTAGGAAAGAGAATTGTATATGTTTATAAAACAAAAAATGGATATAAAACAATTTGGGGAAGAATTTGTTCTCAACATGGAAATAATGGAACAGTTAAAGCAAAATTTTTAAGAAATTTACCTCCTAAAGCTATTGGATCTACACTTAGAGTTATGCTTTATCCACAAAGAGTTATTGCTTAGGTTTTTTTTTCTTTTTTTTTGGGTTTTTTAAATTTAAATATATTTTTTAATAGAGAAATAAAAATAAATTTTTTTATTTAGTTTTTTTTTTTAATTAATTTTTTTACTTATTCATTTATATTTTTAAAAAATTCAAAAAAAATGAATGATAAAGAAAATATTGTAAATAAATCATTAAGTAAAAATAATGGTCAAATTAAAGAAAATAATGAGAATGCAAATAAAATAAAAGAAGATAAGGAAAATAAAAATATAAAAAATATAAAAAATAATTTTCAAATAAAAGATACAAATACTAAAAATGATATAAAAGAAAAAACCGATAATAATATTTCTTATAATTCAAAAGAAACTGATACAAAAAGAAGTAATAATTCAAAATTTATAAAACAAAAATATCAAAATAAATTGACAAATGAAAGTGATATTCCTTTAGAACCACCTAATCATCAAAAAAGTATTTTTACAAAATTATCAGAAATAATGTTTGATAATCTTATTAAAGAAAATGATAATAATAGAAATTTTTATAATTATGAAAGTTTAACAAATGAACATTATTTATTAAATTATTCTAAAAAATTTAATAAAGAAAATAAGGAAACAATAAAAAATTTTATTGAAAGAAGTCAAAATTATGAAAATTATCTTAAAAGAAAAAAAGATGAAAATATTAAATTTATTAAATTAGAAAAGAAAAATAAAAGTAGTTCAAGATTAAAATCTTTTAGAACAATTGATGAATTTTTAAATGATCAAAAACAATTTGAAGAAAATAAAAATAATAGTATTGAAAGATTAAAAAATAAACAAGAAGAAAAAACAAATTTATTAATTAGAGATAAACCTTTAATTAATTCAAATTCAAATAGAATTTTACAAAAATCTAGAAATGGAAAAACTGAACAAAGTATTTATTTAAAATTATATGGAGAAAGCACATATAGGAAACAAAATGAACATATTAAAAGAAATCATACTGAATCAAGTAGAAGAAAAATGAATAATAAAGATATTTCTAATTTATGTGAAAAATTATTTCTTGATTCTATTAAAAGAGAACATAATAAAAAAGAAGCAGTTAAAAATAATTTTAAAGAAATTACTAAACAAAATAAAATAACCAGTAAATATTCAAATGAATTATTATCTAATAAATTTTTAAATATTTATAAAAAGGAAATTTCAAATATTTTTAATAAAAATGTAGAAGATGATTTTGAAATTAATTTTCAACAATATATTCTTTTATTATATAATATTGGTTTTATAACTAAAAATTATTCTACAAATGAAAAAATTGATGATAATTTAGTAAAAGAATATAAATTATTAAAAGAATCATGGAAAGTTTTAACTAGAAATAAAGAATTTGATATAAATGATAATATTAATTCTCATAAATTAATAATATTTCTTTTATCAACTTTAGGAATATATGATGGAAATAATAATGATAGTATATTAAAAAAATATTCATATATTAATATAGAAAAATATAAAATTATACCAAAATTAGCAAAACAAATAAAAAAATTTTTTAGAGTTTTTACTGATAATTTAATAAATCATTTCTTTCAAAAAGAAGAAAATCCTGAATTAACATTATATAAACAAAAAAAGAATCAAAATTATACTTTTAAACCAAAAACAAATAATAAATCACCATATAATAAAAATCTTAAAAATAAAGGACATTTAAGTGTCGAAAAAGAATATAATATATATCGTTTAAAAAGAGAAAAAAATTTACAAAATGAAAGAGAAAAAAATCTTAAAAAAGAAATTGAAGAATGTAGTTTTTTTCCTAATCAAAAATACCATAAACCATCACAAACAATATCAAATGATGTTTCTCAAAGATTATATAATAAAAAACCAAAAAATTATAATAAAGAAAAAGAAAATAATGAAAATAATTTTGATTATGATGAAAATACTTTTTATCCTTGTTTAACAACTTATAATAGTAAAATATTTGAAATAGATCCTTTAAAGGGTGATAAAAGTCTAAAACAAAGATATAATGATTATGAACAAAGTAGAAAAGATAAAAAAATTAAACATTTTTTAAAATCTAAAGGAAATAAACCACATAAAAAAAAAGAAGATAGAGAAAATTTAATTAAAGAAATAACTGATAATGAAATTTATAAAACATTTAGATTTGATAATGAAATTGGGAATTATAAAAATACATTTGATAAATTTAATAATGATTTAAATGGAAGTGATAAAAAAAGTAATAGAGTTAGATATGTTTTTGAAATTAATATTGATAATAAAGTTAAAAGATTAATTTTACATAAAGGAGATAATGCAGAAAAACAAGTTGAAAAATTTTGTTATGAAAATGACTTAGAAACTGAATCTAAAGGACAAATTTTAGATGCAATTAAAGATAAATTCAAATCTTAAATTAAATAAACAATTATAATAATATTAATATGAATAATTTTTACATTAATTGAAGATAAATTGTTTTAAAACAATTATTATCAAAATATTATACTTTAAAATATCAATTAAAAAATAAATTTTTATTTGATAAAATAAAAATTATATAAAAACTGTTTTTATGTTTTAATTATATTTTAATTTTATTTAATAATAATTTTTAAATAAATAATATATATCAATTTAAAAATGGGATTATCAAGTTTATGTAGTAGATTTTTATTTGGAATAACACTTCTCTTAGTAGCAATAAAAGGATTTTATAGTATTGATTCAAATAAAGGATTTGCATCTCAAAATATAAGATTAATGTCAGAAAAATTACAAGAAAAAAAAATAAATATTAATATTCTTAAATATAGAAAATTTAGTGCACTTATTGTTTTAATTGAAAATTATTTATTAGTTATTGCTGCAATTAGTACAATTTTAAAAATTGGATTTGGAAAATTTATGGCTTTTATTGCAATAGTAATTGATCTTGTTTTAATTCATAATCCTATTTTTTATGATGAACCTATTGTTAGATTAATGGCTTGTGAATTTTTAGCTTTATTTGGTGCAATATGGAATTGTTATTAAATTTTTATATTAATTTAATACAAATCCCTTTTTTGTTAACTTAAATTTTGAACTTTTTTTTTCTTTTTTTTTCCTTTTTAAATCATATTTTTTTTTAATTTATTTTTTAAATTATTTTTTTATATATTTAAAAGATGGAATATGAAATTTATCTTTTATGTAATATTCTTGGAATAATTATATTATTTTTGATTATATTATTTCATTTTATTGATGCTGATGCTGAAACAAGTAAATCATATGAAAAGGAATATGGAAATATAAAAGAATCTGTTGAAGAAACAAAAAGAGTATCAAAAAAATCTGAAAAAAAGAAAGGAAAAAATTAATTTGATAACATTTAATTTAATAAAAATATTATAAAAAATAATTATATAGAATATACAAAAACAAAAAAAAACATTTCAATCAAAAATAAATTATATATAAAATATCATTAAATATAAAACAAAAAAAAAAAAACAAAACGAAAACAAAACAAAAAAAAAAATTAAACAAAAACCCTAATAAAAACCATAAAAAAACTAAAATTAAATTTAGTCTTCCTTAGCTTCATTCCCATCATTAACACTATTTTCCTTATCAGAATCCTTAACTTTCCCACTAAAACTTTCCTTTCCTTTCTCACTAACATTTTCCAATTGTTCATTTTCAATCCACTTAATTCTTTTTCCTTCACTCCAAATACCTTTCTTCCATTTTTTAGTAGAATTCTGATAAAATTCTCCTTCACCATCTTGTCTCCCATTTTTCCAATAACCTCTATATTTCCTTCCATCACTCCATTCAAAAACCCCATAACCATCTTTTTTATCATCTTTATAACTACCTTGATATTTCCTTTTATCAGGCCAAAGAAAAAGTCCTTGACCATCCATTTTATTATTTTTCCAATCACCATAATATTGTCTTTTATCAGCCCAAGTATAAGTACCTTTACCATTAATATTATTATCACTAAATTGTCCTTCATAAACACTACCATCAGCCCATTTAAATTTACCATTACCATCTTTTTTACCTTTCTTATAATCACCTTCATATGATGTACCATCAGGCCAACTTTCAATACCTTTTCCATCTTGTTTATCATCTTTCCAATAACCTTCATATTTAGCACCATCCATATGAGAATAAACACCATAACCTTCTGCTTTATCATCAAGCCATTCACCATCATATACATCACCATCAGCATGTATTAATTTACCACGTACACTTGCTTTATCATTTTTCCAATAACCTTCATATTTTGAACCATCCATCCATATTTGTATTCCACGACCATATCTTTCATTGTTTATATTTGACCATTCACCATAAAATATTGCTTTGTTTTCATATTCTACTGTTTGCTTTAATGTTACTGGAATACCATCATTTAAAGGAGGGTACCTTTGAAATAATTTACGTATGTCGTCTTCTGTTATTTTATTTGTGTTTATTATTATGTATTTGTAACTAGAGTCGTTTGGCATAAATTTTTTTGGATGATTTTCGTTACGTAAACGATTACGTAGAAATATTCCACGAAGTTTACTTTGGATTTGAACTAATGAACGCATTAATCTTGGGTTTGTTTTAAATTTTGATGTTAGTTGTGATAAGGCTTCTGTGTTTAAATCTGTTTCTTTGTTGTGGATTACACATGAACATCCCATTAAATAGTATTTTTTTTTTTAATTTTATTTTTTTTTGTTGAAAAATGTTGATTTTTTTATTTTTTATTATATTATAATTTTTTAATTTAATTTGATAAATAGGTATTTTTTATTAAAAATATCAATTTTTTTCAATAATTAAAAGATTCAATTTATGTTTAAATTTTATTTAAAAACTAGATATATATTTTTTAATATTTTATAAAGAATATAAAAGTTTTAAAATCAAAGATTAAAAAAATTTTTTTGAAAATATTTTTAAAAATCAAAAACATAATATAAAATTTATTTAATTTATATTTTTCATAAATTTAATTTTTTTAATACGCACAGATATATTAATAAAAACTTAATATTTAAATAAATATATTGAAATTAATTTTAATATAATAGGTAAATTTCAAAAAAATAACAATTAAATATTATTATTTAAGGAAAGAACATTTCAATATATTTAGAAATAGATTCAACAGATTTTGGATTTTTATTTTTAGTAATACCTTTCAATGTAATAATATCAATAAAAACATCAATATTAATTTGTTCATCATCTAATTTATTCAAATCAAATAAAATTTCTTTAATTTTCTTTCCTTTATCATAACCATCAATTTTTTCATTATCAAATATAGTATTAATATCTTTATAATAATTCTCATCATCTTCAAACCAAAATTTCAAATTAATAAAATCATTTTTTTTCATAAAAAGTCCTTTTTCAATTTTATCAATATTATCATTTTTAATATTTTGTGCAATTTCTTCAGAAGGAACTTGGAAATGTGAAAGTAAAATAATAGTTAAAATTTCATTTGATAAAATTAAATCAAAAGGTTCTCCTTCATCATTATTTTCATCATCCAATCTAATATCTTTTGAAGTAAAATTAAAATAAGTTAAAAAATGCATTATATTATGAAAATCAAATTTTTGAAATGTTATAGAAAAATTTTTTTTCTTTATTGGATCTAATAAAAATTGTTTAAAGAATATTTCAATAAAATTTTCTTTTGTAATAATACCTCTTTGTAATTCAGCATTTTTAATTTTAGTAAAAACTAAATTTAAATAATAAACAGAAAATGCATTTTCTGAAATTTTATCTTCTTTTTTTTCTTCTTCTTCACCATCTTTTTTTTTAGTTTTACCTTGTAAAATATCATTATATTCAATAATTTGATATTGTTCTGAAAAATCATCTAATTCAATATATTTAATATAATCATTATATTTTCCTTTCATTACAGAATCTTTTAAACTTTTAATTGTTCTATTCATTGCATCATTTTGATATTCAATTGATTTTATTATCCATTTATCCATTTCTTTAAAAATATTTTTTGATGCTGCATATATTGTTCCTAATTTATAATAACCATATTCAAATAAGAAATTTATTTTATATTTATATTTTGTTATTTCTATTTTTATTGATTTTTCTAAATTTATATCTGAATCAATTGCATTTTTATTTATTGATATTTGGTTTTCATTTGGTGATAATTTTTTCTTTTTTCTATGAACTGTTAAAGATGATTGAATTTGATTTGATTTAAATCCGTTTTTTTTTGCTTTTTTCATATAAATATATAATTTTATTATTATTATATAACAATTTTTATATATTCTTTCTAATTTAGGATAATTTATTCTTCCTTTTTCATCTTCTTTTGCTTTTTCAATTTCTTCTGTATTTTTTAATATTTCATTACATACTTTTTCTCCTATTGTAAATTTATTTTCTTTTGTATTATAATAAAATAAATTTAATACTTCAAGAATTGAAATAAATTTTTCTGTTTCAAGAATAAACATTCTTTCAATATTAAAATAAAATTTTTCCATTTCATCATCAAAAAATGTAGTTGATGTTATTCTTTGTAATTCTTCAATAGATTCATTTTTTCTCTGATTTATAATTTCCCAAATTTGTTTTGTTATTTCAATAATATCTTTATTAAATTCTTCAAGAACTAAATTATGTTGATTAATTGGTTTAAATTCTTTATAAAATGCTTCAATTTTATTAGTAAATTTTTTAATTACTTCTCTTTTTTTTGAAGGTCTTGATAAAAATTGAATAAATTCATTTTGATAATCCATTAAAACATCACTAATTGGGTTACTAATAGTTTTTTTTTTATGAAATATTTTTTGTAAATAAAAAGAATATACATCTAGCATTTTAGATATTTTATTATAACCAAATAAAACATCAATTAAAGAAGTTTTTAACACAGGAGAAGCTTTAATAACATTTTTATTTAAATTAAAAGAGATTCTTTTATTAAATTCAATTTGCTTTTGTTCAGATGGTGAATTTAATTCACTATTATTACTTCCAGTTTGATCTTTACTAATTATTTCATTTTGAATAGAATCTTTTCTTTCAATTTCTTTTTCAGATTGTTCATTTTGTGTATTTTTATTAATTAATTTTTCTTCAAATTCATTAACGATTAATTTAATTTTATCAGAAATAATATTAAAAATTTCATCTTGTGATAAATCACTTTGAATATCAATATGCTTAGTAATAAAATTTAAATAAAATTGTTTTATTTTATCATAATTTTGTAATAATTTAGATTGTGATTCTTCAATTTGTTCATGAGTAGGTTCATTTACATCAACTAATCTTGCCATTAATTTCTTATCTTTTTCATTTGGTGGATTAAAAGTCATATGATAAATTATTCCAGTTTGAGGGTCTAATTTTCTATTATCAACTCTTTCAAAAATTTTATCTTGTTCTATTTCAAAATCAAAAAAATAATTTATAGTTGATTCTTGTAGAGTTGATTTATTTTCTTTTATTTCTTTATCAAATGCATACATTATTTTTTCTTTTAAAATATCAACTTCTGTTTTATTTCCTTCAATTGGTTGTGAATAATTATTAATTTTAAATTCTAAAATTCTTGCTTGTTGTAAATTTTCTGGGAAATTTATTGTAATAAAACCATAATATGAGTCATTATAAATTTTTTCTAAATCTTGAATTGCTTTTTCTAATTCTTTTTGTTTATTTTTTGGTTTTGATATTTGTTCTTCTTTTATACTATTAATTAATTCATTTAATTGATTTATTGTTTCTTTATTTTCTTCTATTGATTTTTTTACTTCTTCTAAATCTCTTAATTGAAAATCTAATTTTAATTTTAAAATAAATAAATCTACTATTGTTTCATCATTTATCTTTTCATTTTCATCTTCTGGTAATTGTTCTAATAAAGGAATAAAATCTTTTAATTTTTCTTTTAATTCTTCTTTTTCTTTTTCAAATTGTTCAATTTGATTTTTTTTCATTGATTTAAATTTTGGATTATCTTCTATTTTTTCTTCACTTTTTAATTTTATTTCTTTTAATTCTTTTATTATATCTGGAATATAATATGATTTTAAATGTTCAAATTTATCAGTTAATAATTTTGCTTGTGTTTTTTTTCCTGAAAATAAACTTCCCATAAATGATATTTTTATAGGTAAAGTTGATAATATTTCTTGAATTGTAGGTTCATTTATTTCTTCTTCTTCTTTTTTTTCTTCTTCATCTTTTTTTTCTTCTTCTTTTATTTCTTCTTTTTTTTCTTCATCTTTTTTTTCTTCTTCTTTTTTTTCTTCTTCATCTTTTTTTTCATCTTCTTCATTTTTTTCATTTTCTTCATTATTATCATCTTTTTTATCATCATCTTCTTTTTCTTCTTCTTCATCATCTTCTTTTTTTTCATCTAAATCAAAATGAGTACTTTTATTTTTAAAATAAGCATTAATAATTTCATTAATAATATTACCAAGAATATAATCTTTAGGATTATCTCTAATAATATTTAATTGTTCTAAATCTTCATCTCTTGGTTCATATAAATCTTTATAATTAATTTTTCCTTTATTACTTCTATTACTTAAATTTTTTCCTCTATAACTATCATCATCTTCTTCCATTTCAGAATCTTTTACTAAAATCATAATATCTTCTCCCATAATATCAAAAATATCCATTTTAATTTTAACAGGATTTTTAATTGAAAAATCACCACAGAAATTAATATAATTTAATAATTCTTCAAATTCATAATTATCAAATTGATTTTTTAATTCAATATCTTTTTGACTTAATGGAATATCAATTGAAAATTCATAATTAGAAATATCATCATCTTTTTTATCATCTTCATTATCTTTTTCTCTATCAACAACAATAGTTTTTTCATGAATAAATTTATCCATTAATTCTTTCCAATCATTTAATTCAACTAATTCTTGTTTTTTTTCATTTTGATAATAATAACATTCTTCACATAAATCAATAAGTTTATAAACAACACCTAAAACATAACATGAATTTTTTTTTTTTTTTTTTTAATTTTTCTTGAGTAATTCTCATATGATAATTAAAACTTTCTTTATGTAATTCATTAAAAAATCTTTGTTCATCATAAACATCAACAGGAATATAATCATTCCATTCATTTTTATTTTCTACAATTGGTTCTAAATATTTAGGAAATTTTCCTAATCTTTGTTTTGCTGAAGGTAAACTCGTAAATGCAGTTTGAGGTCTTGTAATTTTTGATGTTTGATTTTTATTTGATATTCCACTTATTGGTCTTAATGTTTCTGGTTTTTTCATTTGTGCTGATTTAATTCTTCTTTGTCTTTTTTCTTGTTCTTTTCTATTAAAATCATCTAATTCTACTTTTTCTCTTATTTTCTTTAAAAATATTTCAGTTGATACTACTTTTCCTTTTAATTTATCTGCTTTTGGATCTATTATTTTCAAATCTAAACCCATTTTTGATAAATTTTCATCAAATGCATCTACTATTATTTTATTGTCTTTAAAACTTTTTTTAAAACCATTTTCTGTTGCTTTTTTAAAATATTCTGTTTCTTTCATTTTTTCTTTTGAAGTTTTTTTATTGTAATTTTTAAATATTGTCATTTGTTTATTCCAACTTTCTATATTTTTTTTTTCTTTATCTAATTCTTTTTTATGTTTTCCACTTTCTAATCTTTCTATATATTTTTTTTCATTCATATGTTGATTATTTAATAAATTTTCTTCTTCTAAAATGTCATTTATTAAAGCAGAATCTCTTTTATTTGTTGTTGTTTTTTTTAAATTATCAAATTTATTTTTTATATTTGGAAGACGGGCACTTTGAATTTTTCTTTGTGTTTGTTTATTTATTCCTTCTTTTGCTTTTTGAACAACTGAATTATAATTTCCCATATTTAAAGCTTTATAAAAAGTTCTTAATTCACTTGTATGTTTTGTTCTTTCCATTATTTCTTCTATATTTAGTAATCTACTTAATAATTTTTGTTTTAGTTTAAATAAAAATAATTCTGCTTTATATTTTTTTTTCGATAATATTTCTCCTTTGTCTATTTCAGTTAAGTGAATTGATAAATCTTGAAATTTTTTTTCTAATATACCAAAATTACGAGTTATGTCTAATGGAATCATTGTGTTTTTAAATTCGTTAAATTGAGGAAGAAGTTCATATTTATGTAATAATTCACCAAAATAATATCCATTTGCAAATTGGGATGCTATATCTGTTATTTTTTCTGAAAGCTTTACTTCTTTATTTAACCAATCATATAACGTGTCTGACATTTTAATTATTATATTTAAATTTTTTATTTTAAGAAAAGTATTTTTTTTTTAAAGTTGAATTTTTTTTTGAAGTTTTTTTATAAATTATTACTTATATTATATCTTTGATTAAAGATTATTTTTTTATTATTAAAACTATAAATATATATATATAATGGGGATTAGTATTTTATCAATAATTTGATTTTATTGAATTAAATTTCAATTATTGAAATGGTGTTTTTATATTTATTATAAAAACTATACTCTCTATACTATAAATATTCTTGCTTCCATTTTTAAAAATATCTTTAAACAAACTTATTTTAGATAATGATATTAATTAAAATGAAAAAAAAGATGTAATATTAAATTTGAAAATACCTTATTTTGGTAAATTATTAGAAATAATCATAATTAAACAAATTTTAAATGATAGAAAATTGTATTATTAATTTAAAAAATATTGAAATGAACGAAGAATTAAATTTCCAATCAAATTTAATAATTTCTTCAAAATCCTCAATATCAAATTCTGAAAGAAAATTAAACTTATTAGAAAACAGATTAATGGGTCCTAATAAAGAAGGAAAAAAACCAATAAAAAACAATTCAAATAAAAAGGAATTTGAATTAATAAAAAAAAAAATTTTTAAAAGTGAACATTCAACTTCAACAAAATCAAATTCAAGAACTTCATTAATTTCATCACTTCAATTATCACAAAATCATAATTCATTAATGAAAGATTGTGATTTATATGAATTCTTAAAAAATAAAAGAAAATTAAATGAAGAAAATAAAATTGAATCAAGCATACCGCCTTCTAATAATATAAAAATTTTAAATTCAAATTTAAGAAAAAAACAAAAAAAAAAGAAAAATCAAAATAGAAATAAAAAAATAAAAGAATATTTAAAATCATCTTCTTCTGTATCAAATAATTCAAATTCTAATAAATATTATTCTACTAAATCAAAATCTTTTAAATCAGAGGAAGATATTATTGAAAAATATAATAAAGATATTAATATGAAAAATGAAGAAATTTTAAATTTAAAAAATGCAATTAATGAAATATGTGAAAAAATTCATTATTTAGAAGAAGGAAATATAAGAGATAAAGAAATAATAAAAAATTATGAAAAAGATATTTCAAAATTTGTAATTGAAAATGAAGAATTAAAAAGAAATATTTTAAAAAAAGAAATTTCTGAAAAAGAATATTCAATTGGTAAATTAATACTAAGAAAAAATGATGAAGGAATAAGTGAATGTTTTTTAGATGGATATGAATTTAAAAGAATAGCAGGATTAATAAATAATATAAATGTAAAAAGAACAGAATTAAAAATTTTATCATCTCAAAATATGAATGAAGATATATTAACATATAAATTAAATCAATTAAACAATGAAGAAAAAGAAATAAGACAATATCAAGAAATATTATATCAAGAAAAAATAAATTTAATTCATAACATTTTAACTTTAAGAGATGAAGAAAAATGTAAATATAACAAAAATTGGATATTAATAGGAGAAAAATATCAATTAGTATCATTAATAGGAAAAGGTGGATATTCAGAAATATATAAAGCATATGATATAAAAAATAAAAAATATGTAGCTTGTAAAATACATCAATTAAATGAAAACTGGTCAAATGAAATGAAAGATTCATATATTAATCATACAGTAAGAGAAAATGAAATATTAAAAAATTTAAATCATAAAAATATAGTAAAGCATTTAGATACAATAATGATTGATGATAATTCATTTTGTAGTGTAATTGAATTATGTAATGGAAAAGATTTATCGTCTTATATTCAAGAAAGGAAAAAAATTCCAGAAAATGAAGTAAAAATAATAACAAAACAAATAGTAAATGCATTAATTTATTTATCATCATTAAATAAAAAAATAATTCATTATGATTTAAAACCACAAAATATAATTTTTGATAATTATGAAGTTAAAATTACTGATTTTGGTTTAGCTAAAATGATTGAAAATGGAAATTCTGTTGAATTAACATCAAAAGGAACTGGAACTTATTTTTATCTTCCTCCAGAATGTTTTAATTTAAATAAATGTGTTGTTATTAATCAAAAAGTTGATATTTGGAGTTTAGGTATTATTGTTTATGAAATGATTTTTGGAATTAAACCTTTTGGAAATAATATTTCTCAAATTCAATTTGTTAGAGATAAAATTTATAATAATTTGAAATTTATTAATTTTAATTTTGAAAATGTTAAAATTTCTAATGAATGTAAAATGTTTATTAAAGGTTGTTTAGAGTTTGATTTAGATAAAAGATTTTCTGCTGAAGATGCAGGAAAAAGTTTGTTTTTAAAAAATGTTTATGTTTAGTTATTTTTTGTTAATGTAAAGGAAATTATTTATTATTTAAATTTGAAATATGAGTTAAATTTAAGAAAATAAAAATATATTTTATTTGAATTTTTTATAAATTTCAAATAAATTATTTAAACATTTTTTTTTAGATTTTATATTATAAAATTATTAATAATAAATTAGAAATGAAATAAAATATAAAAAGTAAATTTTATAATTTTTTAAGTACTATAATTTCTTAAATTCTAAAAAATAATTCATTATTATATGTTAATCAACAACCTAATCTTTTTTTAAATTAATCTCTCCATTAGGTTCATATTCATAAATAGGAAAAACTAATTTTAAAATTTTTTCTTTTTCACAATATTTAATTTTTCTTTTTGTTTTATCAGTATCAATGATAGCATGATCCAAAGGTATTTTAATTCCTAATTCAAAACTTTGATCTTCAGTTTGAAAATTATTAAATATTTCTTCTTCATCTTCATCTTGGTTTTTATTTGGTGATTCTTTATTTCCTTTTAAATAGATTATTGTATTTTTATCTGTAATTACAAATTTAAATTTTAATTCTTTTGGATTTTTATAAAATTCAATATATACAAATATTTTATTTTCATATTTAAATATACAATATTTTGGTGCTACAATGTTTTTATTATCTTTATTCACTTTGAGTTTATCATCATTCTTTTCATTTTCATCAAATCTTATTGAAGCTTTTAATATATTTTCTCCTTTTTCTTCTTGGCATATTTGTTTTTCATGTGGATTTTGTAAATATTTTAATACAAAAATTTTAAAGTCATCATAAACATGCAATTTTTTCATTGGAATTACACTACTTTCAATTTGTGTTTTTATAAATTTAAGAGATGAATTATTATATTTTCTTTTTAATTCATCTATACTATTATTTGCATATAAAAGATGAATTATATTTATTTCTTCATTATCTTGTTTTCTATGAAAATATTCTAAAAAATAATTATTATTTTCAACTTCATTTTTATCTTTTCCAAAATTAAAATAAGTTTCTTCTTTTAAATTTGTTCCTTCATGTTTTAAGACATCTTTTTTATAATATTCAATATCTTTTTCTTCCTTTAAATAATATAAATTATGAATAATAATTATTTTTTGAAAATAGCAAATTTTTTTAATAATATTTAAAATAAGAAGATCTTCTAATGTATAATTATCAACCACAATAATTAAAATATCAGAAATAGTAATAACAAATTCTTGTATTAATTTTATTAATTCAGAATTTGAATATACACTATTTATTCCATCATATGATGATGCTTCAAAATAAACTATATCACCAATATATTTTACATTAATTGAATATAATTCATTTAAATGGTTTACTTTAATTTTATCATCATTTATTAATTGTTTTAAAAGAAATGTCTTACCAACTTTACTTCTTCCGATAACTCCAATTGTTCTTTTATATTTTTTAAATTTTTTTTCTTTCTTTTCATATTTTTTTATTTCAAATTCTAATCCTTCTAAATTTAAATTATTATTATTTGACCTTAATTTTAATACTTCGCCATAACGCTTATTTTCCATTTTAGTTAATTCATTTTGACCAAAATGATTCTGATCTAATATTTTTTTCAATATTTTTATTTCTTCAATTAAACTATCTTTTTCAATTTCTTCTTTTTTCTTGTTATTTTCTTCATTTTCCTTGGCAATATTATTATCTAACTTGCTCTTTTGATTATTTTTTTGAGCACCCCCCATTTTATTCGATTTTTTTTGTAAATTATTAACTATTTCATATCATTAAAAAAAATTTATGTATATTTAAATATATTTAAATTATTTATCTTTAATTATTTAAATATCTTTAATAATTTTATATTATTTTTGTATTGTTATTTTTTCTTTTTCATAGTTTTATTGATATATTTATTATAAAAATATAATTTATTTTTTTATCAATTCTTTATATTCAAATATTTTATCATTCATTTATGATTGAGAAAATAATTATATCTAAATATTTTTTCATTCCTAATATTAACAAAAATAATGTAAAAATATTAAAATATTTATTAAATCATTCACTAAATTGAAAAATAATTTAATTTTATATATAATAAAAATGACTAATTTAATTTATGACTGATATAGAATTCACCAAGAATACTAAATGGTTTTTGAAATAATATAGGTTTTTTTTGAATAATTTCAATAGTTTTAATATTACGTCCTAATGGAAACAATTTTTCATTTCT
>JAEEGK010009741.1_pt1 | contig 22347 bp, 15 predicted proteins | sample 8958771 | NCBI WGS metagenome assembly JAEEGK01 (sample SAMN16246547, study PRJNA631951) | gut metagenome | biome: gut microbiome; feature: rumen; material: SC-attached | host: Bos | place: Iran: Karaj | collected 2018-10 | reverse complement strand
TTAATTGATAATATATAAATAATTTAATAATATTAATTATTTGGTAAAAATATTGAAATATAAATCATTAAAAATTTTTTCCTAATAATTGGTTGTTTCAAATAAAAAATAAATTAAGAAAATATTATTATTTATTATTATAATTATTTATATTTTTTTTTAATGAAAAATAATAATCAAAGGGTTAGAGATATAATTTATGGTAATTCAACAATTCAAAAAATTTTTGACTCTCATACTTCTAACTATAAACACAATAAATTTTCAAGAAATTACTCTTGTGAAAAGGATGATATATTGAATAAAACAAATACTAATTTAAGCATTAGCCCATATAAAGGATTATTTACAACTCAAAATGTTTTAAATGGAAAATGTAATAGTAAAGAAAAGCCTAAAATTCCTTTTTGTCATTGTGTTAAAAAAACAAAATTAAGTTTAAATTTAGCTAAAATTAAATCCTTAAATTTACAAACAAAATTTAAAAGAATCCATAGTTTTTCTGAAAAAAATTGTAACGATGAAAATGAAAATTCAATGAATTTAAATTCAAGTTTTAATTCAAATATAAAATTTAAAAAAAGTGAAAATAATGAAAAAATAAAAAAAAATAATCTTTCAACATCATTTTTAGCAATGACTCATTTAAATTATGAAATAGTATCAGTTAAAAAAAATGATACCAATGATAAATTAAAAAATGATATAATAATATTAATGAAACAATTAAAAGAAAAAGAAGAACAAATTTCAACAATGAATGAACATATTAAATTATTAACTGAAGAATTAAAAAGAATAAAAAATCAAAATCTAAAATGTTTTAACTATATTCAAATTCTTGAAAAAGAATGTAAAAAAATGAATAATACTCAATTTTTTAATAATACTTCAAGTTTTTCAGATGAATATAATTCAACTTATGTTACAAATTTAAATAATAATTTAGGAATCTCTTTTAATTCTAATTTACAAATTTCACATCAATTTTCTATTTCTTTAAATATCTATAAACCTAAATATTTACAATCTATTAAAATGTATTCTCCCAAAAAAATTATTTTAAATCAAAATTACAATAAAAGTGATAGTGATAAGTTAATTTTTAAACCTTTTGATAGTACTCATTTTTTAAAATTTGATATTTTAAATAATAATTTTCAATTAGTTTCTTTTGCTGATTATAGTAATTATACTTTAAATTTCATTCAAGAAAATACTTCTTATTTAAATCTTAATGGAAGTGTTTTTATTATTACTGGAAAAAATTCAGATATGTTTTATTTTTTTAATTATAAAAAAAGATGTATTAATAGATTAAATAATTTAAAATATAATCACACTAATTGTGGATTAATAAAATATGATAATAAAATAATATGTTTAAGTGGAAATTTTACAAAAAAAGTAGAAACTTATGACTTAAAATCTAATAAATGGGATGATTCAATAATTAAAGAAATGAATCAAGAAAGATCTAAAAGTTCTTATTTATTAATTAATAATTCTATTATTTATGCTTTTTATGGATATAATTTTATTCAAAGTAAATATATTAATAATATTGAATTTTATGATGTTGAAAATAATTTGTGGAAAGAAATAATTATTAATAATAATATTAGTGGAATTATTGAACATATTAGTTATTTTGATAGTAATAATAATATTATTATTTTTGGGGGAATTACTGAAAATGGATTTAATAAGAATTATTATAAAATCAATTTAAAAAATAATAAATTGATTAATATTGGATTAGAAAAAGACAATGAATCAAATTTACTTTTTAATTCTCAAATAATTTTAATCAGAAGTGATTTAGAAAATGAAAATTTCTTATTATGTTTTGATAAAAACAATAATATTCATAGATTTTCACAAAATGAAATTATTAATCAAATTATAGTGTACAACTAATTTTTTCTAATATTATTTTATATATAATTCTATATTTTATTTTTTTCTGAAAAACAAATAATTAATTATTCTCTTAAAATAATTTAATTTAAAGTTTTATTAAATAATTTAAAATTCTTCGACTTTACATTCATCTTCTTTTTGAATAATCATTTCCAATTTATTTAAATTTAAATATCTATATTTAAGAGGTAAATAAAAATATTCTTTATCTTCAGAAATTAATTCACAAGGAAATTCATTAAAATCAATTTTGTTAAAGTTATCTTCATTAAGAAATTTATGTTCAAAAGCCTCATCACAACAAATTCTATAAGCTCTTTCGGTTTTAAGAGTACAATGAAGAAATCTAATAATATTTTCACTTAATTCTAACTTAGTGCTGATTATACATTTTTCATAATTTTTATGAATCAATTTTTGACTTTTGAATGTTTTTCCAGTTAAAAGTTCAAAAGTAATTTCACCAACTTCATAAATTTCTTCTTTATCAGGGTCATCATAGAAAAATAAATTTTCTTTATACATCATCTTATAGTATTCTTTTTCTAATTGTGAAACATCGAAATTTCTTGTTAAATCTAAATCAACTATTTTAATTGTAGAATTAATGTATCTTTTATATAAATCTGTTTCGTTTTCATCATATTTTATTAAAACATTATCTGGTTTTAAATCATTATGATATAAACTTTCTGATAATGATAGATGATGAAATAAATATAATCCGATTGATAATTGTTTTATAAAGTGTTGAATCAATTTTTGAAAATCTTTTTTGTCCCCTTTTCTTAATTCAGATAAATCATTTTTAATATCACTATCACTCAATGGTTTTCCTTTTTCCAATATAATTGTTTCATCTTTAACAAGCTGATTTAACTTATCTTCCAAATTTGATCCGTCATTTGTGATATCTTTTTTTAATTTTTCATCACTTTTAATTTTATCTTTTATCATATTTAAATATTCATCATTACAGGGATAATCAAATGATATAAAATTAAAACACCATAATTTTATATAATATGCTTGTAAAAGTGACATTGTTGGTTCTTCTGTTTTCTCTTCTTCTTTTTTCTCGTCTTCTTTAATTTTTTGAAATGCAGATATAATTTGAACATTTGAATATTTATTTTTTTTATTTATTTTGTTAAAAATTTCTTCAGAAATTATTCCCTTTTTTCCATTTAATATTCTATAAAATAAATCTCCCTCTTCTCCCTTTTCTCCCTTTTCTATTTCACCAATTAACTTATCTAATTCATCTTTATCATTTCCTTCTTTTTTAAGAAATTCTAAAATATTTTTCAATACATTATCTCTTTCTTTTTTTATTCTCCTATAAAACATATTTTCTTCAGTGTTTTCTTTGTTCCTTAATTTAAAAAAAAGATATTCATCGAAGTATTCATTTTCTTCCTTTTTTTTTTGAACCCTAATGGACCCATATATTGGCTTTTTTTTCTTTTTCTCATCATTTTTCATTCTTAACTTTTTTATTAAAAAATAATAACAAATTTATTAAATATTTTTTTTAATGGGTTTAAAAGATAAAAAAAAACCTCATAAAGAGAAAGTAAAGCGTAAAAGAGGGAAAAAATATATTGTAATTCCAAACCAAAATAAAATAACAAATAAAGAAAATCCTTTTGAAGAAATCTCGAAAAAAAAATTTATAAAATCTAACACAAATCAATATAAAGAATTAATTAATGATTATAGAAATAAAAATAATGTAAATTTGTTTAAAGATAATAGAATAGGAGAAGGCTCTAAAAATTTATCAGAAGATGATAAAATGAAATTAAGATATAATGTTCAACAAAGATTAAAAAAAAGTAATAAAAAAGCAAAATTTTTATTTGAAGATGAAAAAAATACAAAAGAAGAAGATTTAATATTTACTCATAAAGGGAAAAAAATAAATGAAAATGATAATTTTGAAATAGAAGAAAATGATAATGAAGATTATTATAATGAAATGAATAATTATATTGAAAAAATAAATGAAAATCCAAAATTAACTAAAAAAGAAAAATTAAAAGAAATAATAAATCATAGTAAAAAATTCAAAGAAGAAAAGCAAAGAAAAAGAGAAGAAAATACAAATAAAATAGAAATTTTAGATGAAAAATTTTCAGATTTAGTTACATTGCTTAAAAAAAGACAAAGAAGTTTTAATAAATTTAATGATGATTATGATAGAATGACAAATAATTTTATATATTTAGATAAAACCCATCCGACAGATAGAATAAAAACTCAAGAAGAATTAGAAGAAGAAAAGCAATATAAATTAAAAAAAATGGAAATTCAAAAAATGAAAGAAGAAGAAGATGAAAGTGATGATAATAATACTAAATTTTATGATAAAGGAATTGATGAAGATAATAATGATAAACATTTAACTAAAAAAGAAAGAATTGAAAAATTAATTCAAGAAAGATTAAGTAAAAGTAAAGAAATTCAAGATAAAATGAATAAAGGAAATAAAAAAATTATATATGATAAAAATAATAATAATAATGATAATGAAGAAAATGAAGAAGAAAGTGAGGAAGATAATTTAGATGATTTAAATGATGAAGAAGGAGAAGAAGATGAAGATGAAAATGAAAATAATAATGAAGAAGAAAATGAAGAAGAAGTAGAAAATAATAATAATGAAGAAGGAGAAGAAGGAGAAGAAGAAGAAGAAGAAGAAGAAGAAGAAGAAAAAGAATAAGATTATTAATATATCAATAAATAATTATTTTATTTTTGATTTATAAAAAAAATAAAATTATAAATGATTAATATTTATTTTCGTATTTTATAAATATTAAATATTTTTATTTTTTAAGAATTAATGTCAGTAAATTATTTATCTGATTATATAAAAGAAAATCCAGAATGTCCAATTGATGATATTCTTAACGATGAAGAAATTTTAGATGAATTAAAATTAAATAATGATATTCTATTTTCATAGTAAAAAAATACTATTTTATTCAATAATTTTTAGTTTAGCCAATCATTTAGAAGAAATTTCGAAAATTTTAACATCTGATATCAATGAAATGACCAATTATAAATTTGCATTTAAATATCCTTATATAGTATCAGAAATATTATCAAATCCAAATGAAAAAATTGCAAATAAATTATTTATTATTGAAGGAGAAAATACACCTTTAATTTTACAAATATTAAAAACTTTAAATGAAAATAATATTCAAGATTCCACTATTCCCGGTTATATTACTAAAATTATTATTGCTCATATTCCAAATGATAATATATTTAATTGTATTTTTCCATATTTAAATGAATTTTTTGATTTTTTATTTAAACATATTGAATACGATTCTTTTAGAGATATTGCTTTTGAAATAATAAATAAAGGACTTAATAGTGATAATAAATATAATTTTATTGAATTATTTGATAATCTTGTTAAAAAGCTAAAAGAACCTAATATTGAACAATCTAAATTAGAAAATGAAATTTGGTTGATTATTGCTTTGTGTAGGACAAATGAAATAATATTTCAAAAAATAGATGAAATATTATCTGTTATTGTAAGTATATTTTTAGAAAAAGATGAAAAAACAATGAGTAATCTTCCATATGATATAAAATCAAAAGAAGAATGTGATAAATACACTTCTTTAATGAAATTAATCACAAATTGTTTATTTATTGGGTTAAAAAATAATAATAAAGATATTCTTTCTTTTAATTTATGTATTACTAATTTAATAGATACTAATAGATTATCTAATTTAATGAATGATTTATCTAATATTGATATTTTAACTACTTTTAATGGAAATACAATTGATGGATGTAAATTAATTGGAAAAAATATTAATTTACTTTATACAGTTTTTAAAAAATGTGATGAATTTTTACAAAATCACAATTTATCATCTTGTACTCTTTTTCTATCAAATCTTTTAGATACTTTAATTATTTTACTTACTTTTAATCCTAAATTCCCAATATTAACACCAACATTTTTAATAGATTTAATTAAATTAATGATTGAATTTCCAAACCATACAATAATAAGTCAAAAAGTAACTAAAATTTTTGAAATATATGATAAAGAAAATTCAAATTGTACAGAATTAATAAATAACATTGAACAAATATTATCAAAATCAACAATTGAAGAAGTTTTTATAAATAATGAAATAATATCAAATAAATCTCCAATATCACTTTATTTAATTTATTTTATAAAAATTTATATTTCTTTAAAAGGGAATAATGAAAATATTGAAATTATAAAAAAATATAATGATATTATATCCAAAGGTTTATTTCAAGGAATTTTACAACCTGAAACTGATATTGTTCAAAAAAATGAAGATGAAGAACCAATAGAACAAACAAAAGATATTCATGATACAGAAGCTTTTTTATTTACTACAAAAAAAATTTTGGAAGATTCAAAAAAAGTCTCAAAGAAATTAAAAGAAATAGATAATTTATAATAAAAAAAAAAGAATTTTAATTATTATTTATATATTTAACAATTAAAAAAACAGTTTTTTTAATTTTATATATTATTCAAATTATTAAGTTTAAATTAAAAAAATAAATGAATAAAGAAGAATATTTTAAATTATTTGATAATTTATCAATAGATAATTTACAAAATCAAAGAAAAAATTCAAATTATAAATTAAATAATAGAAGATATAAATTCATTCGTCAATTTTCAAATAATTCTTTAGAAATATGTTCAAATGAAATAGAAATTCAATTAAATTTATCTTCATTAAAAGTATGTACAATATGTTTAGAAGAAATTGAAATCGAAAATAAACATTATTTACATTGTGGACATGTTTTTCATTGTAATTGTATAAATAAATGGTTAAAAAATTCATACATATGTCCTAATTGTAAACAAAATTCAGAAGGTAATTGTTTTGTTTCAAATTCAAGTAATTATTCTTTTGAAAATAATGAAAATAGAAATAGAAATGGTAATGGTTTTAATGGAATTAATGAAATTAATAATTTAATTGATGATATTATTTTAATTGGTCTTGTTTCTGGGTGCTTGCTTATTTCTATTATGAAAGTTTTTATATTTAAAAATAATTTTGGTTAAGATTATTACTCTTTATTATTTATTAATAGAAAAAAAATAACATTTTTTTAAAAGAAATTTTCAATAAATCTAATAGAATAATAAAAATCATTAATAAATTTCTTAACACATTTTTAATTGCTTTAAATATTTTTTAAATATTTTTATCAATATTTGTTTATTTAAATCCATTTAATTTGTTTTTGACAATTTTATAATACAGAGATTAAATTTGTTTAACTTAATCTTTTTTCTATTTTATAATCATTCTTCATTAATTAAATTTATATGTTTCATATGATAAATTATCTTAAAGAAACTAAATTATTACTGAAAGAAATGGTGTATATTATATATGCTGTTTAAATTAATTTTTCGGAATTATTATTTTTTAACAATATTATTTTTATTCTAATTGCATTCTCAATTATAAAAAAAATACAGAAATCTAAATAAATTCTGTTAAAGTTTTTAAAATAAATTATTTATTAATAATTATTTTTCTATTATTAAAAAATATATATATTAGAAAAAAAATAAATTAAATTTGAAAAATAAAAAATTATTTAAAAAAATGGATAAAAAAGAAACAGAAATTTCCACATCACCATTAGAAAAATCCTCATCTCAAAAAGAAGACGATATTCCTTTAACATATATATTCAAAACAGTAGATGATCCATCACATTACAAAAATATATTTACAAAAGAAAATTTTGAAACTTTAGCAAAATGGGGTTTAAGAGATAATATGGAATTAGTAAAATTTCGTTTTAACACATCATTCACAATGACAGATATGGAAAGATTTTTAAAAGATTTATTTAATGATAAAATAATAAAACAAAATTTTCCTCCTTTATCACATATAATACCAAAAGAAGGGAAAGAAATAAAGAATTTTAAATATAAAATATTAAGAACATTATCAACTAATTTAGATTTATTTGATGCTTTATACGAAAATGATATAGTTACTCCTGAAACAGGTTATATTCATCAAGATTATGATATTAATTATGAAGATTTAATTATTAGTGATAAATTAAGACAAAGTTTAATTATTGAAGATTCTGAAAGTTATTTAATATTTAATGATGAAGTTAGAGAAGAATTTTTATTTCATATTTTTAAAAGAATTGTTATGGGAGGTTCTCTTTGTCAAACTGAAGAAAAAATTGATCCTTATTTAAATATGACTAAAGTTTTTTATAAAGATTTAGTTAGTGCTGCTAAAGATCCTGATAGTGGAAAAATATATATTAGAAGTATTCCTATTGAAATTTTAGATATTGAAGGTAGTAATATTTATAGAAATAAATTTCATCCTCAAAATTTCTTCTATGTTATTGTTGATCCTTATCAAAGATATGTTCATTTATGGTATCATAAATGGGTTCCCTTTTGGTGAAATTATTTTTGTTTTTCTTATAATTTATATTATTGTTGCTTTATTTTTTTTTTTTAAATTTTGTTAAATGCTTTTATTAATTTTTTTTTTTAATTAAATTATTAATTATTCAAACACATATTTAAATGAATTAATAATTATTTTATATCCTTTAATTGAAAGAGAAAAATAACTAAATGGAATCTTCACTAACAAATGACAATATTAATGAATTATTAGAAGTTTTTTCATCAATTCAACCTGATAATGATAAAATATTAAAATCTCAGGAAATATTAAAAAAATATTCAGAAAGAATAGAAAGTGTTGAAGGTTATCTTTTTCAAATAAAATCAAATCCAAACGCAAATTGTAGACAATTAGCCTCAATATTATTATATAAAAATATAGATAAACATTGGACAAAAATAGATAATGAAAAAAAAAACCAAATTAAAAAATTATTAATGGAACTTTATTCTCAAGAAAAAGTATATTTAGTTTTAAAAGGAATTTCATATGTTATTTTTAAAATATCAAAACAAACTTTATTAAATAATGAATGGGATGATTTATTAAATATGATATTTTCTTCTCCTGATAAATATAATAATGAACAAGCAAATTTATTTGAATTAAATTTACATATTATAGCAGATTTAAGTAATTCAAGTATGGATTATTTAAAAGAAAAAGGAAAAATAAATGAAATTAAAAATATTTTAAATGCTGCTTTTTTAATGGGAAATGATAAAATGAAAGAAAATGCTACACAATGTTTAGGAAGTTTAATTGGTAATTTAGATCCAGAAGATTTAAATAAATTTAAAGATTTGAGTTCTTTTGTTTTTAAAGAAATGAATAAATTCAGTGAAAAAACTATATTAAAAGTATATGAAATTTTATGTGATTTTAGTGGAAATACTTATGAATTTTTTCAGAAGGAATTTGATAATATAATTATTTTAACAATTAATTTATTAAATAATAATGAATTTAATGGAAATACAAAAAGTGTTTTAGGAGAATTTTTAATAACAATTTGTCAATTTAATAAGAAATTATATACTAAAAATGATTCAAATCTCCTTAAAGAATTTATTAAAAGTGCATTTAATTTAATATCAAATCCAGAAAATGAAAATGACACTGATTTATATTCTGATTTATCATTATTTAAAATAGGTTTAAATATGATTAATTCAATAACAAGAATAATAAGTTCCAAGAAAACTTTTCCTATATTAATAGAATTAATTAAACATTATCATCAACAAAATAATAAATTAGAAAGAAGAGGTTCAATTGCTATTATAGGAGAAATGTCAGAAGGATGTTCTACTTTAATGAAAGATAATATTGAAGATATAATTAATTTATTAATAAATACTTTTTCAAATGATCCTGATGAAGGAGTTAAAGGACAATGTATTATTTCAATGGATTTATTAAGTCAATATTGTTCTCCTGAAATAAATGAATATTATGATAAAATTATACCTATGTTAATTAAAGGATTAAACTCAAATAGTGAAGATATTTTAGAAAAGAGTTTAATAGAAATAAATTATTTTTGTTCTTCTGTTGATTTTGAATTAGAAGATTATCTTGATATGAATAATGAAATGAATAGTCAATTATTAAATAAATTAATTGAAATATTATCAAATTCAAAATCATTAAGAATACAAGAAAAAACTTTAGATGCTTTAGGTTCAGTAATAATAAATGGACATAATATTAAAATAGAAATATTAATTCCAATTATTTCCACATTACAACAAATAACATTAAAAAAAACAACAATAAATGATAGGTCTTTAATAGGAAGTTCTTTAAGTTGTATAGCGAATATAATAGTAGTTATAAAAGATAAATTTACAAATGACTTCGAAAATTATTTTAATAAATTTGCTTTTGAATGTATTCAATCAAAAGAATATGAATTACAATATGGAGGATTATGTTATTTTTCTTCTTTGGCTGAAATTAAAGGAAATAATTTTTCAAATATATTAGAAAATTTAATGCCTAATATAATAAATATATTAAATGATAATTCTGGAATTGTTGAAAAAAATAAAGTTAAAGATGAATTTGCTTTAGATAGTGATTCAGAAGATGAAATGGATGGTAATGGTAATTTATATTGGAATGAAGAATTTATGAATGCTAAATGTTCTGCTATTAAATGTTTAGGTACTTTTTCTAAAGCTTGTCCTTTATTATATATTAATAAATATTTTAAAGATACTATTAATTTATTAGAAGAATTTTCTTCTTATGTTTGTGATAATGTATTATTTGATGTTTGTGAAAGTTATGAAAATTTATTATATGCTTTAGAAAAAGCAAATAAAGAAAATAATAATATAAATATTGATTTAAATGAATTTTGGGTTAGTGAAGTATTTGCTCATTATGAAGAATTAATATTAAATTCAACTGATCAAGAATTAGTGTCTGAAATTTTTGCTTCAATATATAATATAATTCAACATTTTGGAAAAGAAATATTTAAAGATAATAAAAATAATAATATTAATTCTTCTTTAGAAAGATTAATGACATTAACTAAAAAGTTATTAAATAATGAAATGAATTGCCAAGTTAAAAATGAAGACCAAGATGAAGATGAAATGGATCACGAAGAAGATATATTTGATTCTATTAAAAATGTTTGTTTAAGTTTAAGTGAAAAATTAGGAGATGATTTTCATCCTTATTTTTCAGAAATATTTCCTTTATTAGAAAAATATTTAAAAGTTAATAGAGATGAAGAAGATAGACAATTTGCTTTTGGAATTATTGCTGAAGTTTTAAAATTTACTAAAATTTCAGTTAAATTTTATGTTAAACAATTATTTGAAGATATGAATAATAATTTAAAAGGAAAGAAAGTAAATAAAAAAAATGAAAATTTATTTAGACATATATCATATTTAATTGGTATTTTATTTTATTCTGATTCAAATGCTTCTCAAATTTATTTAAATGATGCTTTGAAAATGTTAGAATTTATTATAGGAAAAAGTAAAAGAGAAGGGAAAGAAAATGTTATTGCTGCTTTATGTAGAATCATAATAAGTATGAAATTTAATAAAAATAATTTTGACTTTTTTAATAAAAGTGTTGAAACTATATTTGAAAATTTACCTTTTAAATATGATCCCATGGAAAATACTACTGCTTTAGATTTCTTAATATATGTTATTGAAATTTTAGATTTAGAAGATTATAAAAAATATATTGAAAGTATCATGAAAGTTCTACAAATTTTAGTGATTAATAATGCTAAATGTGAAACTAAAGAGGAAGATATGAGTAAAATCAAAAATTATTTAAACACTCTTGAAAAAAATGAGACAATTAAAGGGTTAATTGAAAATTATATTATGAATAAATTTACTTCAAATGAAAAAGAAAAGTTTATCAAAAGTATTAATGAAGCTAAATAAGATATTTATTTATTTTTTATAAAATATTTATTGAAAAAATATCAATATATATAATATAAAATAAATTAGTTTTAAATTTTAATTTAAATGGAAAAAACAACTAGTTTAAAACAAAAAAAAAGGACTTTATCTACTAAAACACCAAAAAAATTGAATTATTCAAATTCCCAAAATAACATTCAAGAAAATTCTATTTTTACTCAGAAATTTAACAAAGAGTTTTTTTTTGAAAAAATAAAAGAAGATAATATAGAATTTAACGAAAATAAAAATTATAATGAAATCAATCCAGAAATCATATCTGAATTTACAACATATTTATCTCAAAAAAAGAAGAAATTTGATACTTTAAAATTATTTAAAACACCTAGAGTAGAAGTTGTTAAAATATTATTAAATGAAACAAAATCAGATAAAAATTTATTTAATAAAACATTCTCAAATAATTTTCTAGAATCAAACAAATATAAAGAAATGAATAAAACTATATTAGATGGTCATAATTTTTCCAAATATAATAATGACTTTTATTCATATGAACATATACTAACAAAAAAAATAAAAAATAAAAAAATATCTTATCTCAATTCCTCAAAAAAAAGTCAAATTAAAATAAAAACACTACAATATTATAATAATCCAAAAGAATCCTTAAACTCAATCAATAAAAATAAAAACTTATATAATCAAATATTATTAAAATACAATGAAGAACAAATAAAATATTATTTAAATAAATATTATTCTGCAGAAGAAGAAAAATTAAAATTAGGTTTAATGCCTCAAATAAAATTAATTCCAATGTCATTACAAAATAAAGAAAATCAAGACTCAGAAGATAAATTACATTCTTTAGAAAAAAGGCAAATATTATATTCTTTAGCAGATATAAAATCAATAAATAGAAAATTATTATTCGAAGACTATAATGGAATATGGGTAAAAAATATATCTAATTTCTTAACAACTCCAATTTCAAGAAGTGAAGCTCCAATGATAAATTATTATGATGAAAAAAAAAATGAAAACAAATTAATATTATATGGAGGAAAAAATGTAATTAGATTAGGTGAAGTATGGGAATGTTCAATTCAAAAAAGTGAAAGATATGGTAAAAAATATAAATGGAAAAAAATAAAACCAAACGGAGAAATACCTTATCCAAGAAGTGGTCATACTGCTAAAATATATAGGAATAATATAATTATATATGGTGGTGTCATTGATGATGAAAAACAATTTAAAGAAGATATTTTATTATATGATATATATGAAAAAAAATTTTCAAATGATGTTTGTTCAAATAAACAAAATTCAACTTGGAGAAAATATCATATTGCTGAAATAATAGGTCAATTTATGTTTATATATGGTGGAATTGATGAAAATGGAAATACAATATCAGATCCTTGTACATTAGATTTATATAGAACGAAATGGATATTTACTAAATTTTCAAGAAAAACATATTTACCAAAAAGACATTCTCATTGTTCATGTCAAGTTTTTTCTCCTCAGAAAAGATATCATCCTAAATTTTCCTTATTTAAAATTCATAATGAAATAAGAACATTTAATTTAAGTAATATAAGTCAAGAAGGAATATATATATTTGGAGGCATTGATGAAAAAGGACAATGTTCAAATGATTTATATATAATTAAAAGGGGAAAACCACTTCAAATGTTTAAACAAGTATGTCAAGGTTTACCTCCTTCTCCAAGATGTCAATGTTCAATGAATTTTTTTGAAAAATTAAATGTGATTATTATTCATGGTGGTAGAAATGAATATGATGTTAATGGACCTTTTTTTAATGATTTTTACTTTTTAGATGTTGAAAGATTAATTTGGATTAAATTAGAAAGTAATGATGGTATTATTCCTATTTATCCTAGAGGTGCTCATTCTTCTTGTATTGTTGATAATGAATTAATTATTTTTGGGGGTTTTAATGATAAATATTTTTTAAAAAGTGATTTAGTTGTTTGTGATTTAGATATTATTGAAAGTACTCATTTATTAAAAAAAAATAAAATAAAGAAAACTAAGAAAAAAGATGATGAAAATTTAGATAATAATAGTATGAATAATAATTTTCATAGTACTTTATTGGGGATGAATAGGAGTAATTCAAGTAAGAATTTAGTTAATGGGAAGTTAAGTCAATTTTTGATTAATAAAAAAAAAGCTAAATATGTTTTGATTAATAAACATGAAACGACATCTAAAAGCTTTTTTGAAAAATTTCCTGAACAAAAAGAAAGATTAATTGATAGATTTAATAGTGTAGAGAAAATTAAATTTTTGGATTCTTCAAAATTGTTTCCTTCTTTAAAAAATAATTCTGCTTCAAATTCTAATAAAAATGAATTTGATTTATTCAATAATAATGAATAATATATTTTTATGTAAATATATATTTTATTTTTTTGAAAAATTTTAAAATGTTAAATGAGGAAAATATGACATTTAAAGAAAAATTAAAAGGCTATAAAATTAAAGAAAAAATAGGAGTAGGATCCTATGGAAAAGTATATAAAGTAGAAAAAGAAAATATTATATATGTTTTAAAGCAAATTCCTTTAAATAATGCAACAGATATTGAATCAATAAAAAATGAAGCAACAATATTATCTTCTTTAAATTCTGAATATGTAGTAAAATATTATGAAAGTTTTATAGAAGATAATAATTTAAATATTATAATGGAATATTGTGAAGGAGGAGATTTATCAACATATATGAAACAATATAAAGCAAAATTCTTATCAAACAAATCATATAATTCATTCTCTTCTTTAATTTTACCAGAAAATTTAATATGGAAAATGTTTATTCAAATATCATTAGGTTTATATCACATTCATAAGAAGAAAATATTACATAGAGATTTAAAGACATTAAATATATTTTTAACAAAAGATTATAATTGTAAAATTGGAGATTTAGGAGTGGCAAAAATATTAAATGGAACAAATCATGCAAATACTTTTGTAGGAACACCATATTATTTAAGTCCTGAAATTTGTGAAGAAAAACCATATAATGAAAAAAGTGATGTTTGGGCTTTAGGTTGTATATTATATGAAATGGTTACTTTTAAACATCCTTTTAATGCTTCTAATCAAGCTGCTTTATATATTAAAATCTTAAAAGGAAAATATGAGAATATTAATGTTAAATGTAGTAATGATATTAGGAAAATTATTGATTTACTTTTAGAAAAAAATTATTATAAAAGACCTTTTATTAAAGATGTTATTTGTATGAATGCTTTTATTGATAATAGCAAAAAATTCGGAATTTATGATAAAATGTTACCTATTTTAGAAAGGAGGAATGTTAAAAAGATTCTTTTAGATAAAGATAAATTGAGAAAATCAAATTCAAAATCTAATGAAAGACAGAATTCAGGAGGTAATTTGAAAACTAAAAATTTATCTAAAAATTCAAGTAATAATAATAATAATTTTATTACTAATAATAATGTTAATTATAGAGATAGTAAAGTTTCTGTTTATTTAAAGAATAGTCCTTCTAGACAAAGCAATCAAATTAAAACTAAACAAATTATATTTAAACCTGATTTAATAAATGATTATCCTAAAACTCCTACTAAATACAATGAAAAAAGAAAAAATTCAATTAAACAAAATTTAACTCCTATTAAAATATTTCCTAGAGATAGTAAAAGAATTATAAGTTTAAATTCCCCTAAATCAAGTCAAAGACAAATAAATAATAAAACTGCAGATATAATAAATCCTGAAGACTTTTTATTACAATTACAAAGTAAAATGTCAAGTACTTTACAAAATATTTCAGTTGCTGATTTTTTAGATGAAAAAACTACAAATAATAATAATGATATAATTAAATATAATTATAAATTTAAATCTTTTAAAGTAAATTCTAATATGAAGAAATTAGAAGAAAAAAATATTTCTGATGATGAAATTATAGATAATAATTCTGATAATTATTTTACTGAAATAACTGATGATAAATCTAATTTAACTAATGATGATAATAGTACTGATGATAAGACAATGTGTAAAGATGAAATAATTAAAAATGAAAAAATAAGTGATTTAGAGAAATATAAAAAGAAATATAATTTTTATTTAGAAGAAGTTAAAAAATATAAAAAAGAAGTAAATATTGATAAAATATTTGAAAAGTATGTTGAAATTCAAAATGATAATAATGATAATATTGATAATGTAATAAATAATATTTCAAATTATTTAAGGAAAGTAATTCCAATGAAACAAAATGAATTTATAGATTTATTAATTAATTTATATAAATATGAAAATTTATGCCATAATGCAGAAAAATAATAAAAGCAAATATTATAAAAAAATAAATTTCTTTTTTAATTATTTATTATCTTTTAAAAAAGTTTTTAATTTGATTTCATCATTTTTTTTTTTCATCGATTCAAAATCAATTTTACAATAAACTGTTGGAACTTCTTCTTTTTTTTTCTTTACATATTTTCTTTTTTTTCTGTTTTTATCAAAGTCAGGAGTAAAATTTCTTGTTAAATTAATTTCTAATAAACCTTCACATTTAGCAATATTAACTTTATCTCTTTCATTTAATTGATCGGCATTTTTTTTTTTTTCTTTTTCTGTCATAAAATCATTTCTTATATTTACTCTTTCCTTATGTGCTAATTTTTTAACTATTATACTTTTTAACATTTCTTTTTCTTTTATTAAAGCATTTGTTTTCTTCTTCTTTCCATCCATAAATTGATTATCACTTGAAACTTGATAATTATGAATATTAGCTCTATTTATTTTTTGTTGATTATAATAATTATTATAATTATTTTCACTTTTATCATCATTAGTATTACTAATATAACTATTGTTATTATTGTTGTTAATAAAACTATTATTACCACTTTTTATATTTGTATATGGACTTTGAGAAAAATCCATTTTATTAATTTTATTAGTTTTTGTAGGAGTTTTTGGTCTATTATTTTTTTTTGGACTCAAATATGTAGTTTGGTCATTTAATAAATATCTACTTTTATTTAAATTTGTTTTTGATTTTTCTTCATTATTCATATACACTTGATTTAACTTTTTTAAATATACATTTAATATATTTCCTATAACTTTATTATTATCTGATTCTGTGTTTATTGAAAAGTCAACTTTTTCATTGTTATCCATTGAATCATTGTTAGATTTATTTAAATCATCTTTTAAAAGATCGACATTATTAAAATATGATAAAGAGCATTCTTTATAATTTTCAAAAGAAACATTTAAATTATTTTGATAAAATGTACTAAAAGGAAGAGATAAATGATTTTTATCATTATCAAAGGTTAAGATAACATTACTTAATTTAATAATATTTAATATTGATTCATTATCTAATTCATACATAATTAAATGATTTAAAAAATTAAATATGATTAAATAAATAATATTATATTTAATGAAAACAGATTATACTATTTATCGGAGATATACTAGTTTTTCTTTAATAAATTCACCAATAATTCCATTAAGAACAGCATATCAAAATTATAAAAACCAGAATAAAAATTTAAAATTAAATAAATTAGATAAAATAAGAAATATTGTAATATCATATGATAATATTGAACCAAAAAGTTCAGATTCCGGAAAACCAGTACAATGTATTTCTGGAACTATTGTAAATAAATCTTTAAATAGATTAACGAAAAATTTCCAATTTTTTTCTGATCCAAATCTTCGTTCGAATAAATTAAAAATCCCAAAAACAAAATATACTTATTTATTTAAAGCTTATCCAAAAAAAATTGAACCTTTAAATTTATTAAAAAACGAAAAATCTTTAGATGAAAGTGTTAAAATAGTGAATGATAGATATTTAAAATATTATCATTTTCCTAAAGAATATACTTATCAAAGTGAAACACCAAGATTAATTCAAAATGCATTTTTAAAATATACAAATGAAAAAAGAAGTATAAAATTAACAATTAGAGGAAGAGATGATTACAAAGAATTAAGACATAAAATTATAGGTATTAGAAGAAAATTATATAATCCTAAAAACGTTTAATTTTATATTATAAATATGAATTATAATTATAATTATAATAAATACTTAATTTAAATTAAATGAAATATATTTATTTTTAATTTTAAAATTAAAAATGATTCATGTAAAAGAACAAAATAATAATGAATTAAATAAAAGTGATAATTTAATAGACCAAGATAATTCAGCTATAATATTAAATAACTTAAATAATAGTAATATCAATAATGATAATAATATTAATATTCCAGAAAGTGAAAGTTATATGAATTTAATAGAAAATGAATTACAAAAATATGGTCATAAATTAAATGACTCATTATTTATATCACAAATAATAATAATATTGGATCAATTATCAGAACCAAATTCCTTTAATAAGACATTATTTAATCATATTATAGACTTTTCAAAATTTGATGTTAATCAACCAATTAAATTATTAGATTTCTTTAAAAGTTATTTCCAAGTGTATAATACAATGAAAGAAAACAGAGATAAAATAGCTTATGAAAATATTCAATTAATGAAAGAAATAGAAAAAACAAAAATTGAAATTACTCAAAATCAAATTAATGAAATTATTCGTGAAGATGGAACCACTAATAATTCAAAAATAAATTTTACTTTTAAAGGAATAAATAGTAATGAAGATAAAAGTGGAATAAGAATAAAAGAAATTCATGTTAATTATGGAGATACAAAACTTTCTTTTGATATATGTAATCCTTATTCTTTGAAAGAAGTTAAAATTTATTCTATGACTCAATTAGAAAACAATATTCAAGTATATATTAAAACTGATTTAGAAGATAAATTAATTGATACAATTAATCCAAAAACGCTTTTAGAAAATCAATTAACTAGAAATTATAAATATTTTGAAATGAGTTATCTTTGGATTAATTCTCTTGTTAATTATTTAAATAGAAAAATAATAAAAATTGAATATGTTATTAATACTTCAAAAGATAATATTTCTATGTTAAATACTTCTATTAATCAAATGGAAAATATATTTAAAAATTATTTCAGTCAAATTCCAAGAAGTCAAAATTCAAATTATATTTCGAGAGCAATGGGAAATGAAATAGAAATAAGTGATAAAGTTGAAAAAATTGTTTTGAAAACAATAGGAAAAGATATTATAGTTATTTGGGATAAAATTATTTTCTTTTTAAATAAAGTATTATTTATATCTATTTTACTTGAATTGATTTTGAGATTTGATTTTATTACATATGGTATATGTGTTATTATATTTTTCATAGAATTAAAAATATTTGCTAAAAACAATTTATATTATTATCTTATATTATTAATTACAAGTATAATAATAGATATATGCTATATAATTTATATTATAAATTTTTGGTCTTTAAATTTACCTTTTGATAATCCAAGATTAGGCTTATTAAGAAGACAAATAGGAATTATTTTAGTTATTGTAAATTGTATTATTAAAATAATCCTCACTTTTTGTTTTTGGAAAGTTGCTTTACAGAATAAATTAAATTTAATTAATCAAGATCATGCTAATAGAGTTATAAATAGTCAATTACAAAATGAATTTAATTTAAATTTACAAAGATTTGGTCAAACTCCTATTAAAAATGTAAGAGATGAATTATTGAAAAAGACTCAATTAAGAAATAAAGAAAATTTAGATGGTCAATTAAATTAATTATATAATTTTTTATTATTGTATAAATAAAATTTAAAAATTTATTAATGGAAAAAGTGAAAAAAGAAGATATTTTAGAATTACAAAAAAAACAAAATGTATTTTTATCAAACGAATTAATAAGTTTAAAAGTAAAATTAAATAAAATGAAAAATCAAAATAATTTATTACAATCATTACTTAATAATCAATTAACAGTAAATAATCCAAAAATTTTAGAAAAATTTATAAATAATTTTATAGAAAGATTAGCAATTAATTGGAATGAAGTATGTGATAGTTTAATAGATGATTTATTAGAACAAGAAGTATATAATTTAAATGAACTTGAATTACAAAAAATACATTATTATGATATTAGATTAACCACATTTGAAGATGTAATGAGAAATGCTCCAACATCTACGAATTTAAATAATGATTTAATATTTGAATCATTATTTGAAATTCAAAGAGAAATCAATAAAATTAAACATACAGAAAATTTAATAGGTCAAAAATATAATATGAACCAAAGTTATAGTCAAAATCAAAATCAACAATAAAATAATACTTCAATATATTTTTTTTTTTAAAATAATTAAATATATAAAAAATTAAAAATAATATATAAAAAATGGACGACTCTGATTTATTAATCCTAACCTTAAACCAATTAGGATGTCTTCCAGAACAAGAAGATCCATCAAAAAAAATATCAAGTATAGCAGAGATTCAAGATCAAGATTTTCGTATAATAATACATAGAATAGTAAATAGAATAATTCAAATAAAACAAATGGATGTATCTTTCCCAGAAAAACCATCATTAGATATGTCAAGAAAATATCAAGAAGCACAAAAAATTGCAGAATTTATTAAAAATTTAGGTTATAGAGGAGATTTAGGTATGAATTCTATATTACATCCTTCTCAAAGAGATAAACAAAGAATAATTGAATTTACTTTAGAAATTATTACTAGTAATGATGTAGATCAAAGTGATAATATTCAAGGTATTACTGAGAAAAACATGAGTAAAATTAAAATTGGAAAAATTTTAAATGAATGGCACAAAGATATTTGGATTATTCCTGAATTAAATAATAATACCTATTTTAATAAGGATAATATGCTTGATGAATATATTTTAAAAATTGATAATTTAAAAATGAAAAATTTATCAAAGATTAAAGAAGAGAATTCAAATAATATTATTGATGGCTTTAATAATATGGGAAAAAATACTTCAATGCAAATTGATGCTGCAAATAATTTACTTATTATTCAAGAAAAAGATAATGAATTATTAAAGTATTCTGCTGGAGGAGAACAAAAACATAATTATTTAATTGATAAATTGAAAAATAAAAATAAATCTAATAAATATAATGAAAAAAGTATTAATCAAGAACTTCTTGATTCAATGAATTTAAGAAATAAAGCAATTAATTTTATATATCATAATTATAAGGAAAATAATTTTATAAATAATGTAAAAATTATTAGGAAAAAAAATAAAGAAATATTTGGTAATATTCCAATAATAAATCAATCATCATATTCTCAATCAAATAACGAAGACAATACTAATAAAACTGAAGAAGAAAAAGAAAATTTATACAAATCAAAATTAGATAGTATAATAAATAATTTTGAAGAAGAAAAAAAGAAAAAAAACGAAGAAATAGATGAATTAAATAATGAAATATTAAATGTAACAAATCAAATAGAAAAATTAAAACAAAATCATGAAGATAATATAATAAAAAAAGCTTCTATGTTAGAACAATTAGAAAATCTAAAACAAGAAAATAATGAATTATTAAAAGATATACAAGAACAAATGACTGCTTTTGAGCAAATGAAAAAATTACAAAAAAATGAATTAATAGAAAATGAGGTTATTCAAGAAGTAGATAACTTAGAAGAAAAATATAGAAATATGATAAAAAATTGGGAAGAATATTCTAAAGAAGCAAAAGGTAGAATCCAAGAATTAAAAAACGCAGTTGAAACAAAAAAAAAAGAATATTCATATAAATATGAACAAATAGATGTTTTAAAAAAAGAAATTGAAGAAATAACAATTAAGATAGCAATGAAAGAAGAATTAGCTAAATTTTTAAATGAAGAATATCAAAAAATACCAATTAGAGTAAATAGAAATGTATTTATTAATAGAATATCTGATTTAACTAAAAAAATTGAAAATGAAAGAAAAAATATTAGTCAATATATAGATGATTTAAAAATAGCAGATAATAAAATTGATAGATTTAATTCAATTATAAAAAGAGTTCATAATGAAATTGAAGAAACTTTATTTAATGATACTAAAAAAAATAAAAAAATTTCTGAAGTTTATAAAGCTTTTATGCAATTAGGAAGTGGTTATGATGATATTCAAAAAAATATTTTAGAAACTAGTAAAAAGAAATATAAACTTAAAGAATTAACTAATACTGTTGATGAATATAAAAGTAAATTAAAAAGTTATGATATGGAACAATTAAAAGAACAAGTTGAATTTCTTAAAAAAAGTAATAAAGGAAATAAATAAAAGTTATTTAGGTTTAAAAGATGAAAAATTAATTTTTTTTTAGTTGTTTTTTAATTAATTATTTATTTAAATTTAGAAATAATTTATATAAATTCTATTTTCTTAAATTGTAATTTATACTCAATTTTATTTTTTCTTTTAAAACATCTATGTATTTTTAAAAATTTTTTCCTCAAATTTCATAAAGAAATAAAAAAAATAAAT
>JAEEGK010009739.1_pt1 | contig 22355 bp, 15 predicted proteins | sample 8958771 | NCBI WGS metagenome assembly JAEEGK01 (sample SAMN16246547, study PRJNA631951) | gut metagenome | biome: gut microbiome; feature: rumen; material: SC-attached | host: Bos | place: Iran: Karaj | collected 2018-10 | reverse complement strand
AATAATGGGAGGAGAAATTGAACAAGGAAAAAAAGAAAATGAAATATATGAAATTGATGATGATGATTTAAGAGAACAACAAGAACATCAAATTGACCAAATTACTGATGTTTCATTTAAAGATAGACAATTTTATAAATTATGGAATAAATATATTAATGATAAAGAGATATGTAAAATTTATATGAAAGATTATTTAGAAGAATTCATTGAAAAAAATTTTGAAATTATTATTAAAAATAATTTAAAAGAAAATTTACTAATTCATTTAATTTGTTTATTTGATTTTGGTCAATTAAATAAAATAACATTTAAAGAATTAATAAATAAAATTTTAGAAAAAGAAAAATCAAATAATAATTTAAAAATATAAATAAATAGCATTAAAAAATTTAATATTATTAAAAATATTAATATTTCTTAATAATTATATAAATAATTACTTATTTATAAGAATTATATTACAATTAAATTATTACAATTAATATTATTATTAAAAAATTATTTTTTGAAATGTCCACCAAACATTTTTTTTAATCTATTGTTAATTTTAATTAATTTTTTAATTCTATCAAAAGAATATTTTTGTTTTTTTAAATTAAAATAACCATAAATATCAACAACTTTATTAGAAGTATTATTTTCTCTAATAATATTAATTTCTTTCCTAAAAAATTTTCCTTGATAAAAATTCCCATGAGTATTATTAAAAAAGTAATTAACAGAATTATTACTATTATTAGGAGTTTGTGAACCATTATTAACACAATTATTAAAATTTCTAGAATGATTAATATACAATTTATCACTTCTAGTTTTTGAAAATGATAATTGTTGAAAAATAGGAAACTTAACTTTTGGTTTTACATTTTCCCAAACCATATCATTCATCATTATTTTAGGTGGTTTTTTTCCTTGTGAAATTAATTCACTTTCTTTATTTTGTGAAGTAAATGTATTATCAGTATTATTAAAATATGTTCTATTATTTGTTGTATCATTTCCAATTGATTTTATTTCATTACTATTATAAATATCTGATGTGTTATCATTATCTGAAAAATAATTTACTTCTCTGTAAATTGAATATTTATTTTGTAATAATTGTTTTATTTTTTCTTTTGGAGAAAAATATGCTGGAAGTAAAATTTGTTCTCTTATTCTTAATAATGCATCACTGTCTGTATTTATTTTTAAATGCTTTTTATCTTGTAATTTTATTACTTTTTTCATTTTTTTTGAATTTGGTAATTTTGATGATTTAAAATTATGAGATGTTGACATTCTCTTTTCTTTTTGTTTTTCTGGGGAATTTTGTTTTGATCTTTCTGTAATTATTATATTCTTTTCTTTTGAATTTATTGAATTTTGTTTTTGAAATAATGATAATAAATCTTTTCCAAATATAATTTTTTTACTTTCAAATAATCTTTTTGCACTTCTTTCTTTTAATAATTCTTCTTTGAAATTTTCTTTTAATTTTTTTTCAATTGGATTTCTTTCCATTTTATAATCAAAAAATGATTTAATTAAACTATTTCTAATAATTAAAAGTCTTTGAATCATAACATCCATTTTATTTCTTTTCATAAGTACTTCATTAGTTCTAATAGAATATTCTTTACTTTTCATTTCTTTATAAAAATCATAACTTAAAGTATAAAATAGTCCTTTAGGACTTTTACATTCAACAGTAAAAGCAATTTTACCTTTTGAATTAATAAAATCTTCAAAACCAATAAATTCAGGTGATTGAATATCACTAATTCTAAAAACTTCTTTTTTATAATAAAAATTTCTAAATTTAACATTATCTTTCATAATATGATAAAGTTCTCTTTCATTATTAATTAAATCATTTAATTTATTTTGACATTCATCAGTCTTTGATTTATTTAATAAATAAGCTATTAAATTACTTAATTCTTTAATATTCATTTTTGATGTTACTTCATAACTTCCTTCTCTTAATAAAGCAAAAAAACTTGGTTTTTCATCTTGACAATAAACAAAAGAACCTTTAATTGGAATTGTTTCAGAAAAAAAAGTAAAATATCTTTTAAAAAAAGTAACAGTAGAAAATGAATTAAAAACAGGAAAACTAGTTAAAAAAATAACAGTTTGTCTTTGTTGTTTTTCAGCTCCAATTTTTAAAGATTGATTATAAGATTTTTTATTTAAAGTACCAAAATGACTTTCTGAAGAAGTAATAATTGTTGCTGTTCTTAATGCTTGAGGATCACTTAAGGCAATTTCACCAAATAATGATCCTGTTGTTCTTGATATTATTTTAATATATGAATATATTTTTAAATTGTAAAAATTTTCTAAACCTATTTTATTTATTGGAATTTCTATATTTGTGTAATCTCTACATACATTTAATCTATTTATGTAATTTTCTGTTGAAACATTGTTTATTTCTTTTTCGTTTTTTTTATCTGATAATTTTAAGTTGAATAATGATAGTAAATTTGTTGCTTTGAATATTTTTGTTTTTTTAGGATCTTTTATTGTTTGATTTTGGGTTGTTAATTTAAAATATGAAAAAATTTCTTTGTCATTTTCTTTATCTTTGTCATTTATTATAATATTTTTTTCATTATTATTTACTTCAATTTCTATTATTGATTTTCTTTCAGAACTAATTGTTTCATTTTCAATATTAATAGTACTATTTTTTTTTTCAATATCTTTTTGTGTAATATCATCAATAATTTCTAAAGGAAAAATAGGAAAATTATCATTAATAACAATATTAACTAAACCATATTCTTTCCATCTTATTAAATTAGCAATATAATATAAATAATCTTTTTCTAAAACTTTCATTTCTTTTGATGTTTTAATTAATATATCAATATTACCATTTAAAGTAATATAAGCTTTTTTACCTTTTTCACCTAATCTCATTAAAATATGAGATTCAGGTAATTTTTCATAACCTAAATTTTGAGCAATTAATTGTAAATCTTCAAAGACATGTGTACCATTATTTTTATTAAGCATATTTACAAAGTCATTCATTAAATATAAATAACCAAAAATTAAATTTGTTTCTTCTTTTTTTCTTGCTGTTTTTGAAAGACAACTTAAACAAATTTGGAAAAAATCATTTTGTGTTATTGATAATTCTTCTAATGCTGATAAAATATCTGCAGAATATCCATATTGAGAACATGGTTTTGATAAAAGTGATTCTAATTTTGGAATTAATTTTGTTTTTTGATCTAAACGTTTTTCTATTAATACTGAATTTTTTGGTTGGAATTTTATACTTCTTTTTGATACTATTTTTTTCTTTTTTTCTTCCATTTTTTTGTATTTTTTTTAAATTATTTTTTTTTTGTGATTATGAATATTCAGTTATTAATTCAGAATTATTTATAATAAAAATATAAATAAAAAATATAAGTTTTTATGTTTTATTTTTTTATATTATTATCTTAATTTAAAATTCATTATTATTAAAAATTATTTATTTAAAATTAATCATTTAATATCTGAGTAATAATGTCTTCTCTCCCAAACATGTCATACATAAAGTATTTAGAACCACATTTAGTAATTCAAATATTAGAATTTCTTCAAAAGAATAATTCATCAAATGAAGATATTAAAAATTTATATACAAAAATACTTTCTTCAATACAAGATTTTGACAAACAAAAATCAAATAATATTTTTGATGAGGCAAAAATTGCAGAATTAAAAGAAAAAAATGAAAAAGAAAAAAAAGAACTTGCTGAAAAAGTAGAAGGATTTTTAAATTTATCAAATAATTGTATTAGAGAAAATAATTATGATCTTAATTCTTTTTCTTTAGGAAAAAAAATTATTGATGAAACTTCACCAAATTTAATTATATTATATGCAAAGAAATTATATGATAGTTTAGAATTTGATAAAGCAAGAAATCTTTTAACAAGTTTTATCAAATTAAATAAATTTGTCAATAAGAATTTATCAAAAATTATTTATGCTTTATATTTATTATATTCAATTAATGTTTTAACTAAACAAGAAGGAAAAATAATTGAAAAAAATTTTATTGAAATATTAAATAGTTTAGAGCATCTTAAAGATTATTTAGATACTGAATTTAAAAAAACTAATTTTGATTCTGTTGATAAAATTCAAATTGATTTTAAAGAAATTGTATTATATAGAGGATATATTATTCATTGGTCTTTATTTTTATTAGAAAATAATATGGAATTATTTCTTGACACTCTTTTTAAAGATACATATTTTACTATTATTGAAAATGTTTTTAAATATATGTATCCCTATTTAATTATTTTTTCAATTTTAACTAAATCAAAAAGATATATTAATCAAATTAAAGAAAGTATAAAAAAAATTAATATTCAAGGAGATAAATTTATTGATTTATTTAAAGAAATTTTTATTAATTATGATATTGAAAAAAGTGCTAAATTATTTGAAGAATGTAAAGAAATTATGAAAAATGATTATTTTGTTTACAATTATATTGATAAATTTAATGCAAAATTTAAAGAGATAATTATTGAAAATTATATTTTCTTAAATCAAACAATTGATTTAAATGAATTATCTAAATTATTTAATGATAATATTGATGAGACAAGAAAATATACTCAAGATATTATTAAATTTAATTATCCTTTGGCAAAAATAGAAGAAAAAGGAAATAATGAAATTGAAATTGTAAATGACGAACAAGAAATGGAAAATTATTATAATATTAAAACACAAGAATTATTTGATTTAACTTCTAATATGGTAAAAATAATGAAAAAATAAAAAATATATGAATATTAAAAAAAATATTAAAATAAAATATTTTTTAATATTAAAATAATTATAAAATACATATATTCATTAAAATAAAAATAAAAATAAAAATTGTTTTCAATGTTTGAAAATGATTTTCAGAAATCTCAATCATCAGATAAAATGACAATGCAACAAGATGATATCTTATCACAAGTTTATAAATCAAAAAGTACTCTTATAAATAAATTTAAAAAAAAAAAGAAATATGAAGAAGAGATGACTATTCATGATATATTAGAAGCTTCAATAAATCCATTAAAAGGGAAAATTTATAATAGTATTTTGTCAAAAAATCAAACTTCAATAATTTCCTCTTTTAATATTAAAAAAAAATTTCATTTTAAAAAAAAGAAAAAGAAAAAAAATGTTTCCCTTGCAATTCCCTTTATTAATGTAGTTAATATAGAATCATATAAAGATTATAATTTAAAAATGACATATAATGAATATGAAAATATTACAACAATTAATACAAATTACAAAATTTGTAAATGCAAAAATTTATGTATAATAATTTGATTCTTTAATATGGATTATAAATATTTTATTTACTTTTTTAAGGTATTATAATTAAGTGAATCGTGTTAAATATTTTTTAATATCTAATTTAAATATAAAAAAATATTTTAAATATTTTATTAATGAAATAAAATGTTTATTTATATTTTATTAATTAATGAAAGAAAACTATTATCTTTCAATCATTAATTTAAATAAATATTTAACGTAAATAAAAATATTATTACTATTATTATGATACTTTCATAAATTCTATTAATTAAAAAGAAATCATAATAATATATTACTTTTATGCTTTTAATAAATCTTTTGCTGTATTAATACCATTATTTTCACCATTTTCATCATTATTATTATTTTGAATTTCAATTCTATCAGGTTTATCTAAATTTTCTTCATTATTTTTTTTCTCATCACTATCATCTTTTTCTTTATTATCTTCCTTACCTTCAGCAATTTGCTTTCTTCCTTGAGCATCAATTTCATGTCTATCTAATTTTTCATCAAATAAAAAGACAAAAATACAAGCAATAACAAAGAAACCAAGTAAAACAATATTACTTAAATATTTTTTTTGCTCTTTATGATTAATTAAATAATCACATAAAAATGTTCCACCAATACCAGAAATTTGACTCATACTCATCATGATTCCACCATTAATACTTTCTCCAACAGGATAAGTAATTTCACAAGCATAATTCATTCCAATAGTATAAAAAGGAATAACAATAGCATTAACTAAAGAATACATAACCATTCCAACAGCATAAGCATTAACACTTTTATGATCAACACTTAATTCAAGTAATAAAGTTAAAAGTGCTTGAAAAACTGAACCAACAATTGCCATTCCAATCATAAATAATTTAAATTTTTTATATTTATCAAGTAACCATGACATTACTAATGATGATACCATTCCAATTATACTTGAAACTGCATAAATATAAGAACATTGACTATCAGTTATTTTATATATTGCAAAATATGAATTTATGATTGTACCATAAACATCGTAGTATCCTACGATAAATAATGTTGATATTAAAAGATATATAAAACGTTTATTAGTAAATAATAATTTTAAACTTACAACCAAACCAGGAGTTTGTGGTGTATTTTCCTCATTTTGACTTGGACTTGGTGGTATATCAGGTTTATTTTTAATAATAAAGAAAGTAGGAATACAAAAAACAGCATTTAATATAAATTCCCATAAAACATATTTAAAAAAATCATCTTTAAAATCTTGTCCTTCAGCTTTATCATCAATAATAGGAACATGAAATAAAAATCCAACAAAAATTCCAATAGTATCACTTAAACAACAAATAGTACAAATTAAAGTACGAATATCCTCTCTGAACCAGTTGGCAGCGATTTTCCCAGGCGAGTTGAGTATTGCAGGTTGAAACAATCCTGCTAAAAACTGCCCGATGAAAGCACATGCCATGCTTTTGTTCACGAGGAGTTTCATTGCAGCACCTCCTAAAGTACAAGCAGCACTAATTATAAGTCCTAATCTAGTTGAATATGAATCAACAAGCCAACCTTCAGGAATACAAACAAAAGGATAAATTATCATATACATTAATGAAAACATATTTACTTTCCATGATGGCATATCATATGCTTCTGAAAAATTATCTGCACATGCTGAAAATGTTACCCATTGAAGTCCGTTTGCAAATGTTAATAAGAAATATGATACCATTACGTACCAACGATATGGGGTTTCTCCGTATTCTTCTTTTTTTGGTTCTGATGGTTGGAGTTGCATGTTCTGATCTGTTTGAGTTTCTGATTGAGATGGGGTTTGATTTATTTGAGGGATTTGTTTTTGGGAATCTTCTTTTGGCATTTTTTTATATTTTTTTTTAAGGTTGGTTTGGTAAAATGATATTATTTTTTTTAAGGGAATATATATAAGATATTTTTAAATTTTTTTTTTTTAGGATTTTGGGTTGGTTTTTTTGAGGTTTATTTAGTTTTTTGTTTTTGATTTTTTTGGTTTTGTTGGAGAGGTTTTTTTTAGAAAATTATTTTTGGTTTTATTTGCGTTTTTTAAAGGGAATCAGGTTTTTTTTGAGTTTTTGGTTGATTTGTTACTGTTGTTAAATTATTTTTAAAGAATTTATTTCTAATATTTATTTTTAATTTTTATGATTATATTTTTAAAAATAATAATGAGAACAACAATAAATTATTTTAAATAAAAAATAAATATTAATAATTAATATAATTAATTTTAATTGGACCAATTTACTTAAACATTTATTTAATTTTTATTTTATATCTAAATGAAAAATCCAGATTTTCTTTCATATTTTAGTAATTTAATAGAAACAAATTCAAAAGAAGAAATATTAAAAAATGCAAATAACATAATTAATTCAATAAATACAAAAGAAGAAAAAGATATAAATAAAGAAAAATATAAAGATTATTTAAAATTATTTGATTCACCAAGTCAAGATCTTTTATATACTTTTTATAGAATAATTGGAGGATTATGTTCAACTGGAATAGAATATAGAAAAGGATTTGCAATAACTTTTCAATTATTAATTGATAAGTTTTCAAAAGATATTAATTTTTCAGCATTATTAGATTCAATTCAAAAAGAAAGTTATGTTCCAAATTCTGAAAAAAAACATATTAAAATTTGTGCAAATAGTGGTAAAATTATAATGTATAAAGTTATTATAAATCAAAAAAATCTTTCTGAAGATAATATTTTATTTATGTTAAAACAAATTTTTATGATTGAAAAAAATTTGAAATCACTTCAAATAAGTATTATTGTTTTATTAAAGGAATTTTTAGATAAGATATTAAATAGATTTTATGATATTAAAAAAGATAATAAATTATTTGATGAACTTTTTAAATTTTTAGATTCTTTTTGTGAAAATAAAAATAATTTAAATAAATCAAAATCAATATTTGAATTTACTTTATATTTTATTTTAATTAAATGTAAAGATAATTGTAAAGGCTTTTTACCTAATAATATAATTAAAGAATTATTTGATAGTAATTTAAAAGAAAGTGAAACTCCAATTAAAAAATATTTTGATTTATTATTATCAGAACAAATAATTATTAATAAGAAAAATAATTATGAACAAAAATTTCATATTTCTTATACTTTACTTATTGAATTATTGATAAATTTAAATGAACCTAAATATTCATATAAAATATGGAATATATTAATTGATCCAAATTGTATTGAAGACTTTAAAAAAATTTCACCAAAAAATTTTGAATTTTTAATTTTTTCATATTCAAAATTTTTAATTAGTAAATTCTTCAAGATTGATTATATAACTCAAATTTTTGATGATTCATTTTTTTTATCTTTATTAAAATTTTCATCTAATAAAAAAATAAAATATTCTTATTTATTAACTGAACTTATTTCTGAAAGTTTAAATAAAAATGAATCAGATGATAATAATGATTTAATTAGTAATTATTGTTTTAGTTTATTAAAAATTTTTGGAAATGAAAATGAAGATAAATTTTCTCCTAATAGATTAAATACCTTTTTTAATTTTCTTTTTTCAAAATTGAAGAAAAAAGATAAAGAAAAATATATTAATTCCTTAATTGATTTAACAGAAGAAGATATAGAAAAAATATTATTTAATACCACAGCATTAAAAATATTATTTTTAAATTCAGATGAAACAATAATATCTAAAGAATTAAAAAATAAAATATTAGATTATTTTCTTATTCAATTTTATTCATCATCAAGTGAAATTGATATAACTTACAATAGTTTAATTGAAGAAAAAACAATATTATTAATCTTATCTTTAATAAAACCAACTTACGAAGGAAATGAAGTAATTCCAATGAAATCTAGTAAAGCAATTAATATCTTAATTGATGTTAATAAAAAAATACAAAATTTAATTAAAAATAAAAAAATAGAAGTTGATTCAAAACAATATTTAAAATATTTTAAAATATTATCTAAAGAAAATAATGAAATTAAAACTAAATTAATTAATAAAATTGGATTAATTTTATTAATTCCTTTATTAAAAGATGAATCAACTTATACTCAAGATATAGAAGATTTAATTACAATTGTTAAAAATAAATTTGATAAATTATGGATGAAAGTTTATACTGATACAATTATTGATTTATTAAATAAAACAAATTCTACTTTAGGTGAATTTATTATGAATGAATTTAAAAAAATGAGTAAATATATTGGAAAAGATGGAATTGAAGTTATTATTGAATTTTTAAAAAATACAAAAGTTCATAAAGTTAAAGAAAAAATGGAAAGTGATAATGAAGAAGATAAAGATGAAGAAATGGATTAAAAGAAAAATAATAATTAATAAACAATGAAGAAAAGAATTTTTCATTTAGTTATAAATTTAAAATGTTTATTTTTAAAAAAGAAATTTTTAAATTTGTGATAAATTAATAATAAAATAATCAATAAATATTTTTCAAAAAAATAAAAACTAAACTAAATAAAATTTAAAATACCAAAATAAATAAAATTAAAAAACCTAAATATCAATATTTAATTGATTAGTACATTGTAATATTTTAATATTATTACTACTCATTTTTTCCAATTTTCTATATTGCTCAATTTTAGAATCAGAAATATTAAATCCTCCTAAAAAAGCAGCATTTATCATATTATTTCCCCCAATACCTCTTATAACAAAATCATCAATAGCAGAAATATCAGAAATTTTAGTATCATTTTCATTTATAATATAAGCAAAAACTTTTAAAACTCCTGCACTAGGAATTTTATTAGTTAATTGTTTTAAATAATCATTACTTGTTAAAAATCTTCCTATTATTAAAGCATTTAAAATTTGATTTTTATTTAATGATTTTTTATCTAATAAACTTAAAATATCTTTTTCTATTTCTGGAGTTAATGTTAATTTATTATTTGATGTTTTACTAATAAAAACAAATGCAGATAAAGAATTATGATCTTTTAAAGTATGAAAAATATTATTTAAAGTTTTTAAACTTGTTCCTAATTTTATATTATCATTTAATAATAAAATAAATGTTTTTAATTCATCATTACATGTAATAATTTCTGCATATTTATCAAGTAATTGTTGGTCGTTTATTTGAGTATTATCAATATTTAATGCCATACATTGTACTTTAAATGTTTTATTATATTTTAAATTTGTATAAAATGCTTCTTCTAATCCTTTTTCTAAAAAATTTTTAGGATTTGCTTTTATATAATAACCAATTTGTTTACTTGGATAAGTTACAAATAAACTTTGAAATATATTATCTATACTTTCTTTAGTATATGTTTCTATTAAATATTTTGAATAATTAGATAATAATTCACTTATTTTATTTTGAATATCATATTCTTCAATTATATTTTCACTCATTAAAGCTTGTTGAACAAATAATTCTTTAATTGCTTTTTTCATTTCTACTTCATTTAAATTTCCTGTTCCTTTTTTTATTGTATATATTTCATTATATATTTGATTTATTCCATCTGGTGTTCCATTTCCTTTTTTTATACAATCATCTAATACATCTTGTCCTAATAATTCAAGTTCATCATTTCTTGTATGATATAATATATATTCTTTTTTAAATTTTGGATCTTTAAAGTCCATTGATGATACTGATGAATTTCCACATCCCATTTATTATTCTTTGTTTTATAATACAAAAAATTTATTTAATAATAAAAATAACATATTATAATCAAATTATTTATAATAGAAAGAATTTTATTATTGTTTGTAAATAAGTTTATTGATTTTATTATTATTTAAATAAAAAATTACTTTTTTTATTTTATATTTATTATAAATTAACTCTAGTAAAATTTTATTTATCTTAATCAACTAATTCAGTAAATATGTTAGATAAAGTTATAATACCAATATGGTCTTCATATTTAACTACTAATTTTCTTTCAGGACAAATTGACATTTCTTCAAAAACTTTTTTTAAATCAGTAGTTTCTTCAAGTTGAGTAATTCTCTTTTTACCATATGGTTTTTCACTATCAACTCCTTCATATAAATCTTCTAAAAATGCACTAATTTTAGTATTAAAGTTTAAATTATTTCCATTACTAAAACAATATATTATATCTTTTAAATAAATATAACCTAAAATTTCTTTATCATCCATAATTGGAATTAATGATATTTTTTTAGAACAAAAAAGTTCCATTGCTTTACATAAGTTATCATCTTTTTTTAAACTAAAAACATTTTTTGATATAATATTTACATCTTTTAATTGAATTTCAAATTCTTTCATTGAACTATAATAATTTTCAATGAAAAATTCAAATATTGCTTCATATGTTATAAATCCGGTTATTGTATTACTTTTTTGATCTTCTACTACAATTCTATGTATGTGATTATCTCTAATTAATTTTATGCAATCTTGTAAATTACCATCTAAATAAATTGAAATCATATTTTGATTTTTATCTTTAAATTTATTTACATAATCATTAATTGTAAAGTTATCAAATAATTTAAAAAAATCTGAAAAGTTTTTAATTATTTTATCATAATTAGTAGTATCAATTTTTTCTTCTTCTTCTAATTCCATTTTATTTTTATCAAAAGTCATTTTAGAAAAAATTTCAACAATAGATTTAACTAAAGTATCCATATCATTAATATTAGAATTATTATTTAGGAATTGATTTAATTGTTGATAAGAGATCATAATTAGACTTAAAACATCTCTTATAGTAAAAATTCCAATATATTTATTTGCATTAGAATCCCAAAGTAATCCACAGTAAATATCTTCTTTAATCATAGCTTCAATTGAATCTTTTATCATTAATTCACTATTAAAAACTAATATTTTCATATTTTCAGGAATTGTTTCATACACAGTATGAAATTTTAAATATTTAGTAAAAATTTCTTTTAAATGAGCCACACTAACTTCATCTTCAGGTGATTTCATTTCAATATCATTTTTTTCATCTTGTGACATTTAATATACAAACAAATTATAATTTAATTTAATATTATATTAAAAAAATATTAAAAAATAAATATTAAAAAAATTAAAAAAAAAATAAAAAAAAAATTTAAAAAAATGTCATCAAACAATGATGAAAAAGCACATGCATTACTAAATCGTTGGGTAGCAACATTAAAAGAATTAAATTCCCAAACACCATTAAAGCGTCCAAAAGAAGCAGAAGAATGTAATAATTTACAAGATTGTGAAAGATGGCGTAATCAAGTAATAAAAGAAATAACAAAAAGAGTAGCAGACATTCAAAATGCATCATTAGGAGAATTTAAAATAAGAGAAATGAATGATGATATAAATAAATTATTTAAAGAAAAAAGTGATTGGGAAGATAGAATAAAATATTTAGGAGGAGCAGATTATAAAAAATTAGCACCTAAAAATTTTGATAGTGAAGGATATGAAGTTCCTAATTCTGGAGGATATAAATATTGGGGTGCTGCAAAAAATTTACCTGGAGTTAGAGAATTATTTATTAAAAAACCACCAAATGCTCCTAGAAGAAATATTTTTGAATTATATAAAAATATTGATTTAGATTATTATGGTGATTTAAATGATGATGAAGATGAACTTTTGAAAGAAGAAAGTGAAAAGGAAAAATTACTTTTTATGGAATATTTAGGTAAAATTGAATTTGAAAATAATAATTCACCTGTTAAGAAAGTTAAAGAAAATAATGGAGATTATAGAAATATTTATGGAATTAAAAAAGAAAATGTTAGTGAGAAAGATTTAGAAATGTTTAAATTGTTACATAGTCAAAATTTTGATAAAATTGATGAAAAAGTTTCTGAAGAAGAAATTATGAATGATATTTTAGAAAAGAAAAAAAAACAAATATTACAAATGTTAGACCATGTTTAAAAAATATATATTATATCTTTATTAAATCTATATTTATATATAAATATATATAAATCAATTGTATATACTTCACAATTTATCTAATTGATATATATGGTAAATAATATTTGAATAATTATTTTTTTGTTTAGTTTGATATAATTAGAAAACATTAATGAAATAATGAATGGAAATTATTAATATATACATTTAGAACTTTTTAATTATTTATGAAAAAAGTCCACAACAGAATTTTGCAGCTTTTATTTTTTTATTTTTATTTGAATTAGAAGCTTCAGTTTCTTCACCTGATTCTTCATTAAAATCTTTTGTTTTTCCTTCAATAACAAAATTATCTCCACTAAATCTAAAATCATCTATTTTAATTGAAGTATGATTAATTGAACTATTTCCTTTCATAAATCCAGTTTTATTTGTAATATGACTTAAATCACTTTTTTTTAAATATAAATTACTAAAAGGAAAATATTTTACATCAATATTTTCATATAATAAATTACATTTTGATTCATGTGTATCATTTAATTTTTCTAAAATTAATTGAATTTTATTTAAAGTTTTTTGATCTTTTTGAAATAATTTTTCAAATTTTTCCATAGCTAAAAATATACAAGATAAATTATCTTTACTATGATATTTTAAAGCTTCTTTAATTATATTTTTAGAAATTTTAGATAAAATTTTTTCTTTATTAATAATTTCATTCTTTTTTAATTGTTTAAATAAAGTATAATAAACACAATAAACAATTTTTTTATTTGACAAATTATCATAAATACCATCACAACCCAAAATAATAAAATCAATATTACCATTATTTTTAAAAGCCAATAAATCTGGAGTAGAACTAATAATATTTAAAACTCCTCCAAATTCAGGTAATTTACTTTCAGAGTCTCCAATTGTTCTAGCAACTGATAAACCTCCAGGAAATATTCTATAAATATCATTCACTTTTTCAATTTTTCCTCCAAATTTATAAACTCTTTGACATTCATATTCATTTTTAGGTTTATGATCAATTGATAATATATTTATTAAATTATTATTTGAACAAATTATTCCTCTACTATCACCTAAATTTGCAATATATAAATTATCTTCATTTGTTATTAATATTAAAGCACATGAGCCAGATATTTTTATTTTATTATCTTTTTTACTTTGTTTCATTATATCACATTCTAAATTTTCAAAAGATTCTAAAATTATTTTTTTATAATATTGATTAATATCTTGAAAACATTGTATATGTTTTATTATTTCTTTTTGTAATTTATCTTTTAAATAATTTGATACTACATCACCACCATGTCCATCATAAACTGAATAAAATGAATAATTTTTATTATTTATTTCTACATTTAAATTTATATCTAATTTATCTTCGTTATATTTTTTACCATTTTTATATGAATATGCTGAAAATGATGATATACAATTTGATTTTATTGAATAAACTGTTATTGGTTTATGTGATATGTAATTTTTGAACTTTTCTATTATGGGATTTGATTTTTTTTTCTTTTTTAATTGTTTCATATTATTATCATTTCCTGGATTGTTATTTTGTTGCATTTCACTTGAAAAAAAAGTTTGAAGTATTTCTTCATTTTCATTTTCTTTATTTTCTACTGTATTAACTATATTAATTGTTGAAAGAGATTCACAATTCATTTTTATTTATTATTATTTTATCTTTTATAATTGTTTTAATGTAATAATTAATAAGAAATATTATTTTATATTTAATTATTTATTTTATTCATTAAATGATTCATTACTTGATATTGACAATATTTGTGTATCTTTTAATTTTTTTATTTTTTCTGCATTATAATAAATATTATTATTTTCATTATCTAATGAATTTCTATATCTTTTACTATTTTTATTAAACTTTGATTTAAAGTTATTTTTTCTTGATTCTATTAGATTACAATTATAATTATTATTATCTTGTTCAATTTTAAAATTAAAAGTATTTTTTTCTTGAAATAAACTATTGGTATTACTATTTTTATATGTTTTTTTACTATAATTTGTATTATTATTATAAATAGTATTATGATTATAATTTTTATTATTATTATTATTATAATTCATATAATTATAATTTTCTTTATCTTGTATTATTTTATCAATATAATTGCTAACCATTTGATTTTCATTATTTTTAGAATTATTTTCAATAAATATGTTATTATTATTATTATTAGATATATTATTATATACACTTCCATAAGTATTAGAAGAAAATTTACTTGATTGTGTATTAAAAGATGACAATTTCCTATTTAAAATAGAACTACTTTTTAAATAATCATTAATTCCATCTACAAATTTCACAGAATTTTCACTAGTTATTTCAGGTTGAACCTTATTACTTTTATTATTAAAATGTGAAGTAGAATTATTATTTGAACTAATATCAGAAAACATATTAAAACTAAATTTAGTTGAAATAACATCTTTTCCATCTATAATATTTTTTTTATCATTAACACTATTTTGTTCTTGTTTTGAACATTCTCTAAAACTTCCATTATATAAATGATTAACATCATTATTTATTTTATTATTTAAATCATTTAATTCATTATTCTCAATTGCACTTTCAATATCAAGTTTTTTAATTGAAACATTTATAACTGATTGTTTTTTATCATTTTGTTTATCAATAGAAATTCTTGGTAATTCCATTTCTTTTGGTTTTAATTGAATAAAATCTAAATTTGAATCATCATCAGTAATATTTCCTTCACAATTTAAATAATCTATAATATTCTTTTTAAATCCATTTTTATTTTTTTTAATATTTAAATTATTTACATGATTATAAATTGGAATATGTATATTATCTTCTTCACTATCAAAAATAATATTTTCATATTGAACTCCTTCTTCTTTATATTCTTTTTTAATTTTATTTTTATTTTCTTTATTAATTGAATAGGAACTATTTTTTGATAGATTCAAATTTGAATTAATATTATTTTTAAAAGGAGATTGTTTATTAAATCTTTTATTACTTTTTTTATTTAATTGAATAGGAGTTATATTTAATTTATTATTATTTAACTTATAATCTTTTTGTTTAATAAATGCTTTAACATAAGAACCATTATCTTTTTTATTCTCTTTTTTTTTACTATTTTTAATTAAAAATTCTTTATTAAAACTGTGTGGTAATCCAAAATAATTAGTTAATTCTTTATTATTTTCTTTATTATCATTTTCTTTAGATCTAGTTAAAGATTTTCTTGTAAATGTTGTTTCTATTAGTGGAATATTTGAATAATCTTTACTTAGATTTGTATCAAATCTATCTAATGATTTATTTTTAAATTCTTTTGAATTATGAAATATTTTTCTTATTTCATTTCTTCCAAATGATTTATTTTTATTTAGATTTGGATTTTTTTTTGTTGAATTATTTATATTATTATTTTTTATATTTATTGATTGATTATTATTATTTTTATGTATAGAAAATTTATTTTTAGGTGATATTGATTTTTTCTTATATTGTTTTGGTATATTAATTCTTCCTTTTCTTTCAGAATTAATTCTATTAGGAGAATTACTATTAGAAGCAGAAATAGTAAATCCTTCTTTTTTTCCTATTTGAAGTATTTTATTTTTTTTAATAGTAGAATTTAATTGACTATTAATTTTCCCATTAATAGTAGTTGACATTGAATAAATATTTAAATCATGTGAACTTTGATTTCTAGAAACTTTTCCAGTTGGTTCCATTGAAGATATATTATCTAAATTTATAGTAAATGCATTATTTGAGAATGATGTTTCACTTAAAAGATTAGAAGTATTTCTTCTTTTTTTTGAATAAATATTACTTTTGGCATTTTCATTATATAAATAATTATTATATATTTCCTCATATTTTTTTATATTGTTATCTTCATTTTGAAATGAAATATTTTTTTCTGATAAAAAAAAATATTTTGGTATAAATTTTAATTTTCCTTCATCTAAATAATTGTCTATTTCTAGATTTGTTAAATTTAATATATTATTTAATTCCATATTATGTTCTAAATTATATTTTGGTAAAAGAATATTATTTGAAATATTTGAAAATAAATCTATTAAAATATCATTATCTTCTAAAATCCCTTTAAGATTTGATAAATTTTCATTATAATTATGTTTAATTTCTTGTTCTTCATACATTGAATTACCCATTAATTATTTTTTTTGAAAAATTCAAAAAATTAATTAATTATTCAATTAAAATAAAAAAATTAAATAAAAATATTATTTTAACATTTGCATTTATTTTTCTTTAAATTATCATTTATAATTCCATCTTTAACTATTTTATTTTCAGAAACAACAGAATTATTAAGTTTTAAATTTAAATTTCCTTTTGCCATTTCTAAAATAGAAAAATTTGATGACCTTGTAGTATGAATTTCAGCATTTGAATCTTTTTCAATTTCTTGAACAATGTTTTGAATAGATTCATTAAATTGATTAAAATAAGGTAAATTTGCAACAGAAGTAAATAACATTTTTCTTAAACCTTCAGCAGTTTTTGCACTTGTTTCAAAAAATAATAATTTATTTTCATCTGCAAATTCTTTTCCTTTTTCAGTAGGAATAATTCTATATATTAAATATTTATCTATTAAATAAAAAAATAAAATACCTATTTTGATTTAAATCACATTTATTTCCTATAATTACTATATTTGGTTTTTCATGATTATAAATAAATTTAATCCATTCTTTTAAATTATCAAAAGTTTCTTTTTCTAAAATTTAATTTTTAATATTTTATAAATTTTAATATATATACTCGTAATATCATATAATAAAAAAACAATTGATGATCCTCTTATATAATTTGGTATTAATGCTTTATATTTTTCTTGTCCTGCAGAATCCCAAATTTGAAGTTTTATACTTTTATCTCTAAACATTAAAGTTTTTGAAAAAAAATCTACTCCTATTGATGGCTTTATATATTTTTATTTTTTTTACTTCATATTCTTCTTTAAATGGATTATCATTTATTCTATTTATTATACTTGATTTTCCTACATTTACATCACCAACAAATACTATTTTAAATCTACAAACATTTAATGAATACTCAAATGATGTATCAGTATTATTTAATTTTTCCATGAATTTTATTATATTATTTTTTTATTAATTGAAATTTTTTTATTTTATTTTTTTTTCAAAAATTATTCATTATTAATTAATATGAAATAAATATTAATTAAATTTAAAACTATATATAACACAAAATAATTAAAAATTATTTTTTTTTTCTATTTAATAATTCTTTACCAGGAGTAGCTTTTCTAGGTTTTTTAAATAAATTATTATTAATTTGAACTTCTTTTAATTTAACTCCATAAGAATTAATTTCTTTACTAATACTATCGAATTTTTTTTTAAAAGTTTCATCATTTTGATCTTTTCTTAAATGAAAAGTAAACTTACCATTAGTACTTAAATCATTATGAGTAACATTATCATCAAAATTATAAATATGAATTCCTTCTTTTAAAAACATTCTTTTAATAGAAATAGGATCTAATTTCAAAAAAATATCTTTATTACCTATAACTTCAAATTTATAATGATCTTTATCAGGTTGAATTTTATTATAATTTTCTCTTCTTTCTTTAAAAGGTGTTTTTGAATTATCATAAATTTCTTTAATAAATTCTTTTGGTCTTGAATTATAAATTTGTTTATCTTGTAAATTTTTATTATTTTCAATATGAGTTTTAGATGCTATTTCAGTATTTGTTCTAGTCCAATCAAATTTATATGGTAATGTTGCTTTTTGTATATTTCGTGTTGTTTTTAAATATTTTTCTGAATTTTCTGCTTGAAGATTATTTTCTAATTTAAGATTTAATGGTTTTTTATATTTAAATTCTTTTGGCTTTTGAAAAAATATATTTGATAAATTACTTTCAAATTTTTTTTGAGATGAATAATCTCTTGTTGTTGTTGAACAATTTAATTTATTTTTTATATCTTTTGGAAATTGAAATGAACAATTTTCATAAAATGAATTTGTTCTATTTATTTTTCTTCTTTTTAATTCTTTATCTTTATTATATTTTTCACCAAAAAATTCAGTATAATATCTTGCTGTTGCTGAATAATTTCTATTTAATTGTGAATTTCTACTTCTAATTTCTTTATTTTCTAATTCTTTTTTTTTTTTTCTTTCCTCAAATAAATTTTTTACTTCTTTATCATCTATTTGATAAAAGTGTTTCATATAAGTTTCATATGCAGATAAATTCTTATAATGAGGTTCAAATTTTTTTGTATATTCTCTTTCAGTTGGTTTTGGAGTTATTTTTGGCATTTTCATATTCATTTTTGATGTTATATCTGTATTAAAAATATTTGATGAATAATATTTATGATAATAATCTTCTCTTTGATTATTATTATTATTCCCTTCTTCCATTTTGATTTCAAATTTATTTTCTAAATTTAAATTTTTTATTTCTTATATATTATTTATTTATAATTTGAATTTTAAAAATTTAAAATAAACTCTAAAAATAAAAATTTAAAAAAAAAAACAAATAAATTATACTCATAAAAAATAAACAAATAAATATTTTTTTTTAATCCAAAATAATAATTTATATCATTAAACATACACTAACATTCAAATGAAATTTTTACATCCTCATAATTAGAAGAATTAACATAATTTTTAATTTTTTCATCATTAAATTTAGGTTCAATTTCTCCATTAACAGCATTTTCAACAGTTCTTCCATTTCCTCCAGTTTGAAAAGGAAGAGCAGCTTTAATTCTATTTCCAAGATATAAAAATTTAGTATTTTTTTGCATTTTCAAACCTTTAGGTAATTCTCCATCAATTGATTTAATATTCTTAAAATAAACATTAGGTTCAAAATGAATAATACCATCCATTTGTGATTTAATATAAAAGAATGCAATTGCAGTTTGTTCAAATCTATTTCCAGTAAATAATGCAACATTATTTTGGAATCTTTCTGCATATTTTTTAAGTGATTCAATTTTAGGAATCATAATATTTTTAAGAAGTGAATGATCATCATCTGATTCAAGATGAGCAAGTTGGAATTTACAACTTCCTGAAACAGTAACTGCATATTTTCTAACAGGAACTTCTGGTGTTATATAATCTACATTATATAAACAAATATATTCTCCTGCTTTTACTTCTGTTGACATTGTTTCATTATAAGCTGAATCTAAATATTCAAATTTACCATTTTTACATTTTGCTAATATTAAATTTTCTATTACTTCTTGATCTGGTTGTATTTTTCTATGGAATCTATATGATTTTTTATATACTGTTATTGATAAAGTTCCATCTGCTTGTACTTTAATTTTCATTACGTTAAATTTAGTTGCTTTATCTTTATCTACTTTAAAGTATGTTGATGAGAATGGTTTTAATGGTACACAAATTGATACTATTTGGAAATATTTACAGAAATTATCAAAATCAATCCAGAAAATACCATCATTTGCTTTTTTTTGATCAAATTCTGGAAAAGCTTTTTTAGCACTTTCATCCCATTTATCTGAATGATCACTCCAATCACCATTCCATTCACCCATTCCAAAAGGATTCCTTAATTTCATTAATCTAACATTTTCTCCTTTAACTTTTCTTTCAAAAGCAGAAACAAGTGAGAAAGTATGATTTTCCATTAAACCAACTTTATCTAAACCAGGAGTACCTTCTCTAATAGTAGCAGTCATAATACAATTATATTTATCAGCATCTTTAATACTTTCCCAAAGAGCATTTTTCTTTTCTTTTCCAACTTCAATAGGTACAGTAGTAAAAGGAGTAAAAGCTTCAAAAACTTCTCTAGGATAACCATGAACAATATTAGCATAACCTCCATTAGCTTTAGCCCAAGCTTTTTCTAAGAAAACACCCCATAAACATTTAGTAGGTGAATCTGAAAAAATAGGTTTACCAGTTTTTTTATTAATAGGAAACATATCATCAAGTGGTATAATTTTCCAATCACCATCAATTTGCATTGCAACTTGTATTGCAGAACCATCTGTTGGTAAAGTTGTAGTTTTAAATAATTGAAGAATTAAAGAAGGGAATTCAGCAAGTGCTGATAAAGTTGCTACAAAATAAGCATCGGGAACTTCTCCTAATTTAATATCTTCAATTGAGATTTTTTCACCAAAAATTTTAGCATCATCACCCCAAATTTCTTTTGCATGTTTCCATTCTATGTCTGTTGGATTAAATTTAAATGCTTTAAGTGCTTTTGCTCTTCTTTCTGAATTTGTGTCTGTGTATTCACCATTTATTTTTCCATATACTGTGTCTACTTTCGGAGGGAATTTATCATCGATAAATTGACCTGAACCTGGATCTTGTTTTTTAAGGTAATTTGTACAATTTGTTATATAGGAGTTTGGATTTGTTTGAAATGATGATGGTGTTGTTTTTTCAAATTTTTTAGTTGTTGCTACTCTATGAATGTTTACATCTTCTTCTTCTTCTACTGCTTTACTTGAACCACAACCCATTTCAGTTATTTTATTATTTTTTTTTTTTTTTTTTTTTTTTTTTTTTTTTTTTTTTTTTATTTTTTTTATGGAGTAAGGATTTGATTTATATTGATTTTTTGTTTTTGTTGATTTTAAAATTTTTTGGAATTATGATGAATTATTTAAAATGATTTTTGGACTTTTTTAGATTTTAATTTAAGAAATTGAATAATTTAGGATTGTTGTTTGTTTTTTATTTGATTTTTTATAACCAATGTATTATAAAAAAAAAGAAAATGAAATAAAATTTTATTCATTTATTTTTATTTGTTTTATATTATTTTCGATTAATTTTTATATTTTATAAAATTTGGAGAAGTTTTTTAATAGATAATAAGCTGTTTCTTCTTTGATTAATGAACACTTTTTTTTGATTATATTTTTATTTATAATAATTAAATTAAAAATTTTATAAAAATCTAATTATATATAAAATATTAAAAAATAAAAATCATAATATTATTTGAATGAATTTTTTAAAATTTGATAAT
>JAEEGK010009738.1_pt1 | contig 22357 bp, 13 predicted proteins | sample 8958771 | NCBI WGS metagenome assembly JAEEGK01 (sample SAMN16246547, study PRJNA631951) | gut metagenome | biome: gut microbiome; feature: rumen; material: SC-attached | host: Bos | place: Iran: Karaj | collected 2018-10 | reverse complement strand
ATTGGGGATTGGGGATTGGGGATTGGGCCCAATCCCCAATCCCCAATCCCCAAAACAAAAATATTGATTATTTTTTAAATTATTTAAATTGAATATTTTTACAATAAAAAATTTTTTACAAATTTAATCGCAAAAAATTTTGATAAAAAGAATATAATAAATATATATTTTTTAGAATAAAAATTATCTAAAATCTTTTATTTTTTATAAATATTTCAAATGATTAATAAAAAAAAAATTAAATATAAAAAATGGATAAAGGAGAAGTAGAAAAAGAATATAATCGTGTAAAGCGTTCATTAGAAGTATTAGGTTATAAAGATCCACTTGGAATAGAGAGTGTAAGCTTAACAAATAAACTTTTAAATGACTTAATTAAAACCACAGAAGCTTTTAAAAAACTTCAAGATGAAAGAGACAAATTAAAATCAGAATTAAAAGTACAAGGTGATTTAGTTCTTCCTTTAAGAAATGAAAATTTAAAATTAACAAAAGAAAATAATGAATTACATCAAAATTTAATTCAATTAAAAGACTCACTTGAAATTAAATCTACTGCTAATTTAAATTCAATTTCAACTTTAGAACAAGAAAAAGAACAAATAAAGTTCATTTTAACTCAAAAAGATATTCAAATAAAAAAAGAAAAAGCTCAAAATGAAGAATTAAAATCAAAAATTAGTGAATTATTAAATAAAATGTATAATACTCAAAATAATCCGATTAAAACAGATAGTAATATTCAACAAATAATAAATCAAAATAATTTAAGCCAAATGAATAAAAATATAAAAAAAGGTTCTTTTGAATTATCAAATGCTTTAGAACCAAAACAAATTGAATCAAATGATACTCCAATTGAATTGTTTAAAGAAGAATTACAAAATTTTAATTTAAATAAAGAAGATTGGGCAAATGATTTAAAAAATGCAAATGAACAAGCTGAAAAATTACGTAATGAAATTCGTACTTTAAGATTAGAAAATCAGAAAAATGAAAATATGATAGAAAATTTAAAAAAAAATTTATCTTCAAGAGATGCTGAAATAAATAGATTACATTCAATGAATTATTTTGGAGATGATAATAAAGAAGAAATTAAAATAAGATATAATTCAGAAAATATGAAAGAACAAAATGAAAAATTGCAAAGTCAAATTGACTTTTTAAATAAAGAAAATCATCGATTAAATGAATTAAATGATTTTCATAATCATAGATGTAGAGAAGAAGAAGTTAGGAAATTAGATGCTCAAATAAATGAATTAAATAAAGAAAATGATAGATTAAAAAAAACAATAGAAAAATTAGCTGATAGAAGTGAAACTGCTTCTGTTATAACAATGGGCGGAACACATATAAAAGCCAAAAGTTCTTCAAAGAATGAAATAAATAAATTAAATGAAGAAATTATAAAAATAAGAAATGAAAAAAAAGAAGTCGAAAAACAAGTTGAAGATGGACAAAATAAATTAAAAGAAAATGCCAAAGAAATTATTAGAATGAAAGAAGATTTTAATAATAAGAATTCTATTTTTAATTCTGAAAGATTAAGCTTAAATCAAACTATTGAAGGATTAAAAAATGAAAATGAAAAATTAAGGCTTGAAAAAATGGAATTAGTTGACCAATTAAAAGTTGCAAAACAAGGAAATGATAGTTTAAAAAATGAAGTTAATTTATATAAAAGTAATGAATTATTAGTTAATAAACATATTGAAGAAAAAACTCAAACAGTTCAAAAAGTTTTTGATGAATATACCCAAATGAAAAATAAAGTTAAAAATACTGAAGATAAAATAAATGAACTTGAAAAAGCAAAAGAAGATTTAATGGGAGAAAATAAAGGTTTAATTGCAGAAAATTCTAGTTTAAAAAATAAATTAAATGAAAGTGAAAGAAACAACCAAAATTTAACTTTACAAATTACCACTTTAAATAATCAAATAAAAAGCCTTCAAAATAATATAGAGTCAAATAATATGAATTCACAATTTAATAATAATAAATTAAATTCTTTAGAAAATGATAATAATACAATGAAAAAATTAGTAACCGAATTAAATAATACAATAATTGATTTAAACGGTCAAAAAGAAGTTTTAGAAGAAAAAAATAAAAATATTACTGAAAATTATCAAACTTTAGTTAGTGAACATAAAATTCTTTCAGATGAATTAACTAATGTAACAAATGAATTAAATAATATTAAAGAAAATTATAAACAAAAAGAAAAAGATATTCTTCAATTACAAAATTCTTCAAATAAAATACCAGATTTAAATGCCAAAATTAAAAAATTAACTAATGATAAAACTGAAATTGAAAAACAAAATTCTGCTTTAACAATTGAACTTAGAAATTTAAATGACCAAATTTTGGGGTTGAAAAATGAAAATGAAAATTTAAATAAAGAAAAAGAATTACTAATAGAAGAAAATAATAAGCAAAAAGAACAAATAGAAAATGATAAAGATTTAATGTTAAATTATGAAACAAAATTAAAATCAAATGAATATATGGAAAATAATTTATCAGAAAAAACAAACTTAGTAAGTGAAATTAGAAATGAAAATATGAAAATAAAAGATAATATAGAAAAATTAAAAAATGAAAAAGCTAATTTAGAATTTGAAAATAAAAAAAGAGATATAGAAATTCAAAGACAAAAAGAAACAATAGAAAAGTTACAAACAGATAATCAAGTTTTAAAATCAGAAAATAGTAATTTAAATAAACAATCTGAACAATTACAATCGGAAATATTAGCTTATAAAAGAAAAGAAACAACTACAAATTCAATTAATGAAATTCAAAATGAATTAGCAAAAGAAAATGAAAGTTTAAAGAATACAAATGATAAATTATCATATGATATGAATAGTCTTAATGAAAAATTATATAACAAAGACAAAGAAGTAGGAGAAATGCAAAATAAAATTACTCAAATGAGTACTTTATTATCTCAAATGGATAAAACAAGAGAAGAAATGTTAGATAGAATAAAAAATGGAAGTTCAAAAATGAAAAATTTTGAAACAGAAAATAATTCTTTAAAAGAAACTTTAAAGAAATTTCAAGAACAAAATTATACTTTATCAAATGAAAATAAAACTCTAAAACAAGGTTTAAATACATTAGGATTAAATTGTGATCATTTAAATTCTGATTTGGATTCAAAAACTAAAACTTTAAGTAAATTAGAACTTTTATGTAAAAATTTAAAAGAACAAAACGATGATTTAACAAATAAATTAAGTGGACAATTAAAAAAATCAAATGTTGATAATCAAAGAATTTTTGAAAGAGAAAATGAATTAAAACAAACTAAACAAAATTTACTTCAATTTGAGAATGATATTAATCAATTAAGAAATACTTTAATGGAAAGAAATAAAGAAATTCAAGATTTAAATTTTGATTTTTCTAAAGTCAAAAATGAAAATCAAAATTTAATAGAAGAAGTAAAAAGATTTGCAAAAGAAAATGAAAGATTAAATATAATAAAACAACAATTTGAACAAAATTCAGAATTTTTCAAATCAAAAACAAGATCTCATGAAATGGAATTAAATGACTTAAATGAAAATTATAAAAATGTAATAAAAGAAAAAGAAAGATTAAAACAGAATTTACAAATATTTATAGATGAAAATAAAGCAGCAGCAAAACATATAAAAATGATAGAAAATTCTTTACAAAATTATGAACAAAACGCAGAAAATTTAATGAAAGAAAAAGATAGTTTAATTAATCAACTTGAAAATGCTCAAAAATATAATGATAAATTATCTGATGAATTAGCTCGTACAAAAGCACAAATCGAAACTTTAACTCAAAATCAAATGAGTTACCAACAAAATAGTAAAATAGATAATGATATAAACATTAATAATCAAACTTATATTAATGCTTTAAATAAACAAATCGCAAGATTGCAAATGGAAAAAAAAAATTTAATTGAAAAATTAAATCAAAATCAAAATCAAAATTTAGAAGAAATTATTGCTAATGAAAGACAAAAAAATTTTGATTCCAATAAAATTATTCAACAGTTACAAGATGAATTAAATCAAAAAATGAATTTTGAGGGAGATAATGCAAATGTTTTAAAAGAATTACAAAATGAAAATAATGAATTAAAAAGTCAAATTAATTTATTAAAAAATGAAAATATGATTTTACAATCACAAAAGAATTTAGTAGGTAGTAATGATAGTCAAACTTTTCCTAGCAGTTTGAATAATACTCTTTTAAGGAAAAATCAATTCGTTTAAATAAATTTATTTAAAACTTTTTTATTTTTTTGAACTTAATTTTTTAATATATTTAATAAAAATTAAATAAATAAAATTCATAATGAAAACATTATTATTATAAAAGTATAAATTGAATCTGAAATTTAATTACACACTAATTACATCTTTATTTTTTTTTTGCAAAAATTTTTCATATTTTGGAGAATATTTTTTTTTATTTGGTTTTTTCTTACATAAGGTATCAGCCATATTCCAAAGACATAAAATTAAAGATAAACCAAAAATAAACATTATAATTAATCCAAAAGGGTTATTATTGGTTCCAATAACTTTAATATTTTTAGAATATAATCTCATTGTTTTTTTATCTTTATCTAAAAAAATTGTGAATCTTTTTAAAAAAATATCTCCAATTATAAAATATTGTAAGTTAGGTCTTGAAACAATGGCAAATATTAGTTTATCGTTTTTATAAGATAAAAATAATTTACTTAAGTTTATTTCAATTTTTTCCCCTGAATTTAAATGAATAACTAAATCATCTAGTTTTGTATTTAAAATATGTTCAGAACAAACAATCCAATCACTTTGTAAGTCTTCTTTATATTTCATTTTACAGATTGAACTTTTAAAATAAGAACTAAAAGTAACATTACTAATATTATAGAAAGTTAATTTTGGAACAATAAAAAAAGAAGTACCAAAATTTAGAACTAATCTTTTATTGATTTCAATATTACATTTAACTTTAGGATAATTAGAACTATATAATGTAGAAGTAATCTCAATTTTATTAATAAAATTTCCAGATGTCACAATTGAATATCCAATTGAAGGAATTTTTAAATATTTTTGTTCTCCATAAACTTCATAAGAATCTCCTAATATTATTTTTCCATTTGTTTCATTATTAAATTTAATTGAAATTACTTTTCCAGAAATAATTTCATTATCATATAATTGGTCAATAAATGAATCATTTGAATTTTTGGTATATAATAAATCTTGATTTCCTAATCCTAATTCACCTTTTCCAATTAATGAACAATTAGCGTTATCAGTGATATAAAATTGAATAATTGTATTTTCATTATGTTCAGTGTCTATTACATCTTTAACATAATTACCTTTTGTTATATGTTTTGATGTAGAAATTAATTTGGTTGAATCTAATTGTTTTAAACTTGTTGATAAATTTGGATAATATATTGGATTTGATTTATTATTTGTACATAACCATGTATTATATGAATTGAAAGATAATTTTAAATTAAAACATTGATTAGGTAATCCTAAACATAAATAAGTCATTAATTCATGTTCATAATAATGAGAAAATATTTTTTCTTTGTTTTCTTCTAATGGAGCAGGTTGGATTTGGAAATCTATTTTAAAACTAAAATATTGATTTTTTATTTCTATTATTAATATTAAATGTAAGATTATTGTATGAAAGTATGATGACATAGAATAATTTTTTTAATTATTTTTATTTAATTTATTATGAAAATAAAATAAAAATGACAAATATTCATTTAATATAAAAAAGAAAATAAATAAAAAAAATTTATACAAATTTTGTTTTTCTCAATTAAACCATACATTTAACAGTGATTTATATATATTGAGAATTGTAAATATATTTATTATTTCTAATTCTCATTATTTTACAAAATCAAACACCAATTTAATTTTATAAAAATTAAAATTAAACTTTTACTCTGAGCGAATAACTCAAAAAATTAATAATTTTTGATTAAATATAACATAATTTTATTCATAAACTACCTTTAATCAATTATCAAAAATTAATAATTGATTAATTTATAAAATTCCATATCCCCTTCTAATTATTACATAAGGAATTATTTTCTGAATTGATGAATAAATTTGGTTCTAAATCAAAATTAAAATCTTGATTTTTGCTGGAATAAAAGATATTATTTAATTCATTTTCAATTCCTTTTTCCTCTTCTTTTTTTTCAAATTTTTTTCTAAAATTTTTCATTTCAAGTAACAAAGCAATTTTTTGTTGTTTTAATCTTTCAATTTCTTCTTTAATAATATCTTCATCAAAACTTAAAGTTGAGATAGAAGGAGAATAGTTATTTGTTGGAATTACATTTTTTTGATCATTCAAAAAATTAGGAATTGTAACTTCTTCGAATTGAGTTTGGAAATTATCAAATTTAATTTCTTCATTCACTTCACTTATTGAAAATTTTATTTTTCTACAATTTTTATTTTTTTCTCTTTCATTCAGTTCGTTTTTTATTCTAATATATAAACTTCTAAAATTAGAATTTTTTTTTTTTTGTCTACTTCTTTGATTAAAATAAGAATATATTACATGTAATATATTTCTTAAATCTGAAGTTGATGTATTATGAATTTCTGTAATATCATAACCAACATGAGATCCTTTTATTAATTGAGGTGGTTTTCTTATACCTAAATTATGTAAAAAGTTATGAATTTATCATTACTTCTTTTACCCATTTTTTATGTTTAATATATAACATTTAAATGTTTTATTCTTTATATAGCATTATAATTAATTTTTTCTTTTATTTTTTTTCATATAAATAAAAAATTTTTAAATAATTAAATTCAGTTTTTATTTTATCCTTTTTTAAAATTTTAATTACTTTAAAGAATTTAACATTCTCATATTAAATAAATCAAAACAATTAGAATTGAATTAGAATATATTATTAGTATTTGAGAACAAAAATTGTTATTTTATTGGGCTTTAAAAATCGAGAATTTTATTTGTCTTTTTTTAGATATTCGTATATTAATATTCAGAAAAATTTATGAAAAAAAGTTATACTAAATTGTTTTAAAATAATAATTCATTTTTAAATACGATAAATTTTCCCCATCAATATTTTATAATAAAATTAAATTAAAAATATAACAAAAAAATCAATTACAAAATTCAATTCAAATGATTAATTACTATCTAAATTAATCACTAAAATATTTTTATTAATAAAAAATCTTTTTTTATTTAAGATTTGAAAACCATAATATTAATTATCTGTGATCATATTAATGTAATAATTGAAGAGTCAATATTTGCCACAAAATTGATAAATAAAATCTCTTTCAATAAACTAAATAAAAATTATATATTTTCAATAGTCAGAATCAAAATAAATTAGTATTTATAATTTAATATTAATAAACACTTCAATTGTTCTAAAATTCATTTTCTTCATACATTTGATATTATAATAATTTATTTTTAATTTGTTTATTTTTATATGTATTATATGTATGAGAATTACTCATCTAACAAATATATCAGAATTATCATCAATTCTTTTATATCATTCATGAAATTTTATTTTCTATTATATTAAATAACTATTTCATTTAATTCGAAGATTTCATATTTTTTGAAATAGTTTTTTCAAATAATCCTTTGTTTATTCTTTCATTTCTAATACTTAAGAAATGATATCAATTATTTTGAAATCTAAAATCTCAAAATTCATTTTTATATATTTTATTTAAATACTTTTTTTTATATAATAAAATTAACATAAATATTAAAACCTAACTCCTAAATGAATAATTCATATTATTTTTAATAATAATTATAAGTATATTTCCTTATCACCATTCCTCTCATCATTTCTTTAATAGCTTTTATCTTACATAATTTGTTTATTATTTTTAAAACAAATTATTTGATAATCAAATCTGAGATTTTTCAGAAATTTAATCTTTAATTTACTATAATTACACTAATAAACCAGAATTGAATAATTTATTTTCTTTCAATAGATAATAATACCTAAAACATTAGCTTTTTTAATTGTCCTAATCAATAAATTAGAGTTGAATTTCCCTTGATACATAGAATCATTTTTTTATAAAAATAATATATATGAATTTTTAGGAATGTTTTTAGATTTTTTTATGAAGAAAAGATACAAATATAAAGATATTTCATATAATCAAGAATTTACAAATTCTTTTTCTATTCTAAATGGTGAATCACTATCTTCTCTTTAATTGTGGAGAATCTATTAATTTTTGTATCTTTTTTTTATTAAAATTTTTTTATATTTTTTATACATTTAGTCAATTAATTTTTTTATAATTATTATATATATATATAATTTATTATTTCTTTAAATTGTTCAATGAAAGATTTAATTTTTATTTTGTAAAATTGGTTTTAATTTATTTTTATAAATATAATTAACTATATCAGAATTTTTCCTTAAATTATAATTAAACTCCATTTTTATTTTAACTGAATCATCAAAAATACTTTTTTGAATAATATGAAGATCTTTAAAGATTTTTAAATATCTAACTACTTCAAAATAAATAGAGATATTCCTAAAATTTAATAAAATATCTCTTTTTTCGCAAATAATTTTTTTAATTAGATTATAAAATTTTATATCTTTTATTTTATTAGAATGCGAATATTTATTTTCAATCATTGTATAGAAAAATGTATTTTTTTTTAATAAATTCTGGAAAGATGCCTCACTAGTGTTTTTGATATTATTAGTAATTTGCTTTTTAAAATTAATTGATAAACTTTTTTTGTCTTGATTTTGAGATAAATTGGGTAAATAAAGTCTTGATTTTTGAATATAATTATTAGTTTGTATTTTTTGATTTACTTGTCCACTTACATTAATAGATTGATTACTTTTTGAAGTTAAAAATTTTTTAAATTTTCTTTCATCAGAATCAAAAAATGAAAGAATATAATGTCTATAATATACTTGATCAACTAAACAACTTAAAAATTTTCCAATAATAAAAATGAATTTAGAACAAGCAGTAATATCGGCAATAATAGTTCCTATTTTTTTATATTTTCTAGTATAAATAATTTTAGTTGAAGAACCTCTTATTATTATTTTCATAAATGTAGAATCTAAATTTACATTATCAGAAGTACATTCCAACATTTTATCAAATCCATTATAATTTTTTTTTTTTTTATTTGTAAAAAAGATTCCATCATCAGTTATAATATCAATATTTTTTATATAAGCCCAAATATCTTTATTCATGTTAGGTAGAATAGATGTATATGAATTAATTCCTTGTATAGAAACTGGTTGACTATAATTTTCAGGGTCAATCCTAATATCTGAGGTGAAAATTCCAAAATATCCTCCTTTTAAAAATTCTTGAATTTCTTCTTTTGATTTACAATTTTTTGAATTGTTACAAAATTTTAAGTGTATTGAAATATAATTCCAATATTCCATTAAATAACTTCCACTTATTATTGTATTTTTTGGATTATTCATACAAAACAATTGAGAAAGGGATAATGTTTTTACTAAATCATATCTTAATGAAAAATTTAATTTATTACATGGGATTAAATCTAATGAATGTATACTTTTTGTTTTATTTTTTGTAATTGGATCTTGTACTATCTGAACATAGAATGCTTCAATTTCATATATAGTAGGGTCAATATAATTTGTATAATTTCTATCTTGAAGTGCAAATGCAAATAAAAAATTCTCATTAGTTAAATTAATTAAATCAGGGTAATCATAGTTTACTTCTAATTGATTAAAATCCGGATTATTTTTTAAAAATATATTTCTTCCAAAAAAAACCAAAAAAAAGCATATTAAAAAATATGTAACAATAGATAAAAAAGAACTAAAAAGAGTATGATATTTAGATGAATGGTTCACATAAAAATCTTGTTTTATTCCATAAATATAAACATAATCTAAATAATTCAACATATTAATAAAATATTTATAATAAAAATTATAAAAAAATTTAAAAATTCTCTCGGAAAAAATATGAAAAAAATACAGATATATATAAAATAAGAAAATAATTAAATAAATTAGAATATAATAAAAAATTCATATTTAGAAAATGGAAAAAACATCACAATCTTTTCCAATAAAAGTAATGCAAAAGAATACAATATTAGATCCTAAATTTGTAGAAAAATTTGGTAGAATATTCAAACAATCAAGAACATATAAACATATAATAGATCCAGATACAGGAAAGCATGTAATAGCAAAATTTGCATCTTTTAAAGATAAAGTTTATTTTATTGATATGTTTGGAGCAAAAATGTATGAACAAGAATTACCAAAAGATAAACAAAATGAAGATCTTAAACCCTATGATTTATTTCCAATTTATGATTCTGTTGTTAAAAAACTTGGAAAAGATTTAAATGATGAATTTAAAGAAAAAAGATTAAACCCTTATGGTGGTTTTGGTGTTAGTAAAAAAAAAAAATATGATATTTTTATGACTGAAATGATTGTTGAAAATGGACAAAAAAAAGAAGAAGTCGTTAAATGTTATGCTGATTTTATTAATAAAAGTTTAAATATTGAAAATGATGATTTAAGAAGAAGAATGGGTTTTCATAAAGAATATCAACATTTTTTACTTATTAAAATTAATTGGATGAGTAAAGAAAGGTTTAATAAAGAATTTAGTAAAGAAGAAAAAATTACTAATAAAGATGGTGAAGAAGAATTAACTATGGCTAGAATCCTAAAAGAAGCAAAAGCTCCTTATCTCGCTTATTACGAAGAAAAAAAATAAAACAAATATAATTTCTAATCTAATAAAACATGAATTATTAAATTAATTAAAATAAAAAAATTACTCAAAAAGCAAATTTCATAAAACAAAAAATAAAAAAATAAATATTAAAAAAATAACAGATAAAAACAATGACTACTAAAACCAAAGATATTCCGGTGACAATATCAGTTGCAACTGGGCCATACGTAACAACAGATTTAAATGAATACTTAATGAGAACATCAGAAGTAAATTACAAAGATAGATTTCAACCAAGTGAAGAAATAGACCATATGACAACAAGTGCAATAAAAATGCAAAGATTAGTCGCAATTGAACCCAAATATGTAAAAAATAATCAAGGAAATGAACAAAATATTGGAAGATCATATTATTTCGATGATGTAAAATTAAATTTATATCCTGATCCTAAAGAACCTGTTGCAGAATATAAAGGACCTGAACCTTGGGTAAAAGAAGTGAAAGAAAAGAAAAAAAAAATTGATGAAGAATTAGAAGAACTAGAAGAAGAAAATAAAGTAACTGCAGGAGGAGATGCTTTAAAAACTATTTATATGACTGATTATACAAAAAAAGATTTTTATAAAAGTAAAGGTAAAAAAGGAGGAGTTAAAGGTCAAAAAAATTATGCTAATCAAAAAGGGGTAACTGGTAATATAAATAAAAAAAAAAATGTAGCAGGAAATAATAAAGGAAATGATAATATTAAAGGTAATCTAAAAGATAGTGGAAATTGTAATTTAAAAGGTAAAAATGATAATTTAAAAGGAAATGAAAGAAATTTAGGTAATGTTAAAGGTAATGATTATGATAGTGATGATGAAGTTATTGAAATTGATGAAAATGATCCTAATTATGAATATTATATGAAAATGAAAAAAATTTTTGCTGATTCAAAAACTGGAAGAACTATTTATAAAACTGATTATTGTGAAATGAATAAAAGAAAAAAAAGAGATCCTCATGCAAAAGATGTTTAAATTTGGTTTTACTATTTATTATTATATTTTTAAGGAATTTATTTTTAATTTTTGTTATTGAAAATATGAATTTTAATTTATATTTTTTTGATAAGAAAAATATAATTATTGATTTTTATATCTTTATGTTTACTTTTATTTTTTTGAAATTGGTGTGAATTTGTGAAAATTTATTTAATAAATAATATACTAAAAATTTCTGAGAAAAATGAATTATCAAATAAGAAATTTACAAAAAATCAAAGACCAAAAGAAAATAAAAAGGTTTTGTATTTTTTTTAATAATTGTTTGAATAAAGAATTCAGTTGATATAGTTCTTTTATTTATATAATCTAATGACTGTTTATATTCTTTTTAATTATTTCTTTTAATCTTATTTAATGATTTGAACTTTTATTATTGTTGGAAAGAATTATCTTTTATTGATGGATTTTTTTAATTCATTTATATTAAAGGAAATAAAAAGGTTAATCATCAAAATAATTTAACAAAAAACCAACAATAAAATTAACTTTTTTATATCAAGATTTCAAAAATTATATTTTTTTGTATCTATATTTGTTTTTTTGGAAACAGATTTTTAATCAATTATTTATTCTATTACTTATTCTAATATATTCATAAACATTTATGTTTATCTCTTTATTCTTCAATGAGCAGTACGAAAAAAAGAAGAAACATCAAAAGAAAAAATGATAACATTAAATGACAAAAGATAAATCAAATAAAGCAGAAGCCAAATTAAACTAAAAATTTAAAAAGAATTTCAAAAGGCAGACAAAACGAGAAGATGAAGTTAAAATAAAGAATAATATGAAGTTCAACAAGAAAATATATTGAAGATTATATTGAACCCAAGAAAATACCACAAAATCATAAGATAAATATAAAATTAAGAATAATAATGATATTCAACAAGAAAATGATGTTGAAGGACTTTAAATTTAATGCACTTAATATTAGAAGTGAATAGGTAACTTTTGAAGAAACAATTGAAGAAGCTAAAATAATGTGAATAAATATAATATTATTATTTTATTTATACATTATTGCAAATCAAATAAAAAATAATATTGTTTTATTATTTTTTTAAAATAAAAAAAATATATTTTAAGGTTCCCATTCAATTACCTCAGAACAAATTTTTGATTGTTCACTTATTAATTCATCTTCATGATTAGCATAATCTTTTATTTTACTTAAATATTTATCATTTCTTAAAACTATTCTAGCTCTTGGTTCTTCTGCAGTATTTGTTAAACATTGTAATATATCAACGATTAATTGTTCATCGTCTTTATATTTTCCTTCAAGTAAATTAAATAATATTTCAATACCATTTTTTTCAAAAATTTCAACTTTACCTCTTTTTAAAATAGATACATTCATTAAAAATCTCACGCAGCCTATTAATATTTTCAAGGCTTTTTTATCATTTATAGAATTATCTTCATTAAATTTTTTTAATTTTTCTAAGAAATTGTTTATCAAAGTTCCTTCTTTTACACAAGCACTTTTTCCTTCATCGCATATGGATATAGAACCATAAACTAAAATAGTATTTTCTAAAACATCTAAATCACTACAATCAACATATAATTTTAAATTTAATAAAATTTCATTTTTTAAAGAAATTCGAGGAGCTTCTTGAGAATTTAAAATTTCGTTAATTAACATTAAAATTAAATTTAACACTATCATTGATTTTTCTTCGGTTAATTTTTTAATTATTTGTTCAAGAACTTTATTCTCAACTAAAGTATCAATTCCAAATCTACTTTGAGAAAAATATAATAATCCTAAATAAACATTAATTCTCACATCTTCAACTTCATCATCAAAACTTAAATGAATTTCTTCAATATATTTACATACATTTAATTTTTCTTTTACATCACCAACCCTACAAAATTGTTTAAAACACATTGAAGCAAGAACTCTTGTTTCATCATAGAAATGTTTAAATTCATCTTCAGGTTCAGTTTTAAAATTTTGCATATAATAGAATATTGTATCAAATAAAGGAGAATTTTGAAGAGCAAATTTATATACTTCTTCTCCATTTTGAAGTTGATTATAACATTCCTTAATTACTTTTTTCACCATATTTAAATCTAAATTTAATTTCACTAAATGTAACCAAAATTGTTCATATTTTTCATCAAGATATGCTATTCCTAATTTATCTTCTGGAAAATCTGGAATGTCATAACGATTTCTATGAAATGATATTTGACGATCATAAGATAAAAAGCGTTCCATTTTAAATAATTAAAATATAATTAATTTTTTTAATTTATAATTTTATGTTTATATTATTTTATTATAATTTTTATTAAATGTTTCTTTTAAATTTGGAAATGGATTGTTTTTTCCAAAGACAATAACTTTGTTTTTATAATGAATATAACCACCAATTAATCCTCTATATAACACTCCAATTATATTTATTTCTAATTCTTCTTTATCTATTTCATAATTATAAACATTTTTTAATATTGTATGAACTAAATCTAATTCCATTATAATAGTTTGTTTACTTTCATCATAAATAAATTCATATATAATTTTTATTAAATTTCTGTAAACATATGGCCGAAATTTTCCTATTATTAAAAATGTTCCTAAATCTATAAATCTATCTTCTAAATCATCTAAAACTTTATCAAATTTATTTATATCTCCATTTTTTATAGAATTTACTAAAGTTATATACTTTGGGTCTAATTTAAATTTTTCAATTTCTTCTTCTAAAGGTAATAAACCAAAAAATATATTTAAAGGAATTAAATATTCATATATTAATTTGGCATTAATAAAACAAGATTTTGAATTATTAATATTTTGTAAGCAAATATCAAAAGCTTTATTTAAAATTTTTTGTGATTCTAAAAGATCTAATTCATATAAAGTTAATCTTCCTTGATAAAAAGAAAAAGTGCATAATTCACTTGAAGGAATATTATCTTCATCTTTATCAAATTGCTTTTTATTATACCATTGAACTAAAGGAATGCTATATCTATAATTTTTTAATTTAAAATATATTCTCATTAAACATACAACACCAAATAAAACTGAATATTTAGTATTATCATCTACATATGAAAATTTATTAAAAAATGAAATTATTATAGTTCCTAATTCAGAAGCATATTTTAATTCATTTGATGATATTTTATTTGATTCATCACATTTTTCTCCAATATTATATAAAATTCTTATAAAATATTTTAATAAAGGTGCCAATGACGATTCATCATATAACCTATAAAATTCACAAAAATTTGAAAATGAATTTTTCATATTCTCAAAAGATTGAATATATTCTTTTTTATTAATTGAATTTTTATATAATAAAAAATAAGTTAAGAAATCAGTTAAACATTTTTTTATTTCAAGCGAAAAATGAATTTCAGAATTCTGTTGATTATTAAATTTTGAATTTAACAAATTAGTAACACTTTGTATTAATTGTTCATAAGAAGTTATATTTTTAAAATTTGTTTCAAATTGTTTATCATTTTCAAGCATTGAAATTAATCCATTAGAATCTTTATTATATATATATTGAAATAATTTATTTGAATATTCATCTAAGAATTTATTCATTTTTTCAAATTGGAATAATAATAAAAAAATATTTTTATAATAATTACATAAATATTAATGAATAATAAACAAAAAATAAATAAATAAAATAGAATAAAAGACGAAAAAAAATAAAAAAATCTAAAAAAGTTGAATTTTCATTAAATAAAATTTAAAATTAATTCTCAGAAGATTAATGAGAAAAAATATTTTAAACCAAATAAATACCTTAAAACTAAGGTAATGCTTTTTTACTCATAACTTCATAGAATTGTTGAAAAGTAATTTCAGTATCTCCATCACCAACTTGTTCTAAAATAGTTTGAATTTCTTCATCAGTTAATTCAATTCCACTTTCTTCAGCGGATTTCTTAAGAGATTCAGCAGTAATACTTTCATTTTCAGGTTCAATAACTTCAAAAACTCTTCTAATTCCTTCTCTACTGTCTTTATCATTAACTTTAGCATCAATTGAAGTTAAAAATTTATCATAATCAACTCCATTTTTATTTGCAGGAGTATCTAATTCAACTATAACCTGATAAATTAATGGATTTTCATCTTGAAAATTTGTCTCATCCATTGCTTCTTTTACTTTTGATATATCAATTCTACCTGTTCCCTCTGTGTCAAAGGAATCAAAGGCTATTCTTATATTTTCAATATCTTCTTCTGGAAGCTGCACTTTTGTTGTTGTTGTAGTTGTTGTTGTGGTTTTTTGAACTTGTCTTGAACGAGAATCTGTTCCTCTTTGAGGTCTTCTTGACATCTTTGATTAGTTTATATTTTTTTATTTTTTATTTTTGAGGATTTATTTATTTTTATTTTTTGATTTAGTTTTTTTTTATTGAAACAATATAATTTTTTTTGAGTTTAATTTATATTATTTTCAGGATAAAGGGATTTTTTTATATTTTTTGTTTTTTGAATTTATAAATTTAAATGGAAGAAACAAAGAGATATAGTGTCTTAATTGATAAATATATTTAGGAACATCATATTTTAGGTATAAACAGAGAAAAGACATTCTTCTTTTTAATATATTGATATATTAATTTTATATATTTTATTTTAAGACCTATTTCCATTTAGAATTCTATTTTTTATCTCTTTTATGAATTGAAGGTCAAAAGAAAGAAATTTCAATTTCCATTTATGAGCTTCATTCATGATAAGAATAGGACCAATACATTAGGTCCATTATATAAAAATAATGGAAAGATTTATATATATATTATGATAAGTTTTTTAATATTGTTCCTATATATTTTTATAGATGAATAAAATAAAATTTCATTTGGAACAATATTAATTAGAAATTTCTATCTAATTAAAAAATAGTTGAATTTTTAGGATTAATCTAGCTTTTTATTTGGTGACACTTTATTTAGTATAATAGAGCAATTAATTTAGATAGAAAAGTGAAGAAAGTATTATTGATTTTGATGGAATTATTTAAATTAATCAATGAATGTTATTGCTTTTTACATCGAGGATGTTCTATGAAAAAAATCAAAAAATTTTGAGTTGGCTTATAAGGACTATGAAACTAGTTAATTAATTGATAAATTTTAAGGATATGAAAATAATTAATGTTTTCTTTTTTACTATTTTTATAAAAGGTATTTTATATTTATCCAAAATTACTTCAATGTTTAAAAAAAATTATAATAAATTATTATTATATAATAATTTATTAAAAAGAGTAAAACCTATTTTAAAAACTGATTTAGGAAATTTTATCAAATAAATATTTAATTTATTAAAAAAGAAAAGAAACCAAAAGCCTTTATCTGATATAAAAGGATAATAACCAAAATGATAATAATAATTCTTCAGAAAAAGATAATTATCAACAAAAATTTTAAAAATGTCCTCATCTCAAAGTCAAGAAAGTAAATTTTAGATTCAAATCAAAAATTCAAAAAAAAGAAATCAACTAGAAATGATGGAAATGAAGATAATAAGTAAAAAAAATAGATGAAAGGAAATCAATTGAAAATTCAAAAAAAGATAAAATCATTTAAAAATTCAAACTATCTAAATTAATAAATATTAAAAATAATCGAAATTAAAGAAGACAATAAATATATTAACAAATTTTTCAAATAAAATAATATTTACTATTATATCATTATTCCTGTTATAAATATATTATTAAAATATATTTTAATTCTTTTTATTATTTTTTAAAAAAAGATTTCATTAAACCTTAAAACATAATATTTTTCATATAACATTTCTCCATAAACTTATAAATTCAACATTTCAATTAGATAAAATAAAATTTTATTATTTGAAAATCTCCTTTTGTGGACTTAATAAATAAAATTGATAATAATACTCTCTCTCAGTTGATTTCAGAATTAAATTTTTTGATTTATTTTTTGAATATTTGATTTATTGAAGGACATTATAATTCTTTTTTTCAATAAAATTATATATTTTTTAAATTATTTTTTAAAGAATTTATGTTCAATATAATAAAAGAGAAATATATATATTTTTACATCATATAGATTAATTTTATCAAAAATACATCAAAATACATATAAAAAACAAAGAAAGATTTTTTATTCTTAACATTTAATAAATAATATTTTATTCTTCATTTTTTTGCTTCAATAAATCCATTAAAGTATAGACTTTATTCATATTATTATGAATATTGTCTAAATTAAATTTATTTTTATTATTTAATTCATGTTTAATATTATTTATTGCATCATCATCAGAATCTCTAGTGGAATAAGATGAAAAAACGTCAATTTCTTCTAATTGTTTTCCCAATTTATTAAAAGTTAAATTTAAACATTCTTCCTCATTTTCATTTGAATCATCTGAATCATTATCTAAATCAAGAGGTTCTGGATTTATTAAAGCAATTTTTATTTCTTGTTTCGGTGCATTTAATATATCTCTGTTAAATGAAGAATTATTGCTTGAAGTATTATCTTTAATGCACATTTTAATTATTTAAATAAAATATAATAATTATTTTTAAGATATATTCTATAAAAAGAAAAAAATTAAAAAAATAAAAAGCCTTTGCTTTTTAAATTAAAAAAGTATTTGTTTATTAAAAAAAATTAAATGAAAATTAAATAAAAATTTAAATTTGAGAAGTTGTTTGTTGTAATCTATTACAAGTATTTTCAAGAACATCAATAAGAACTTCTTCATTTTGTTCTCTTTCCTTTCTTTCATTAGATAAATCATTTTTCATTCTATCATTCATAATTTTAATCATTTCTAAAATACCTTCTTGAGTTTCTTCTCTATTTTTTTTTTCTCCTTGAATAACAGCATCTATTTTCTGAATTTCATCATTTAATCTCATCATAGCATTATTATCAGCTTCTTCTCTTTCTGTTTGTTCCATTTTAAAACCAGTTTGAATTTTAGGTAATTCCTTTTCAAAATAATTTTCTAAATTTTCAATTGAATCATATCTTGTTTTAGATTGATTTTGTAATTCATTTTTCACAACATTAAATTTTTCTTCTAAATATTGAGCAACTTTAACTTCTATTTCTTTTTTTGCTTGTAATTCTGCATCAAACTTTTCAAAAATTTTTTCTTCCATTTTTTTCATAAAATCCATAAATTCATTATGAGCTGCTTCTCTTTTGGCAGAATCATCTTCTAAGGTTTTTTGAATAACTAATATTTGTTCTTTCACATCATTGAATTTGGCATTATTATTTTCTTTAGTTTCTTCAATAGAATTATATATATTCATTGTTTTTTGTTCGTATTGTTCAAATTTCGTAGATTTTTCATTTTCTATTACTGAAGTTATTCTTCCTAATTTTTCAGCAAGTTTTTGCATTCTGTCATTATTTGTCCCATCTCCACTCATGTTCAATTTTGATTTTGATAAATAACTTGAGTTGATTCCTGACATTTTTTAATGTTTATAAAATTATAATTTGTTGGATTGAGATTTTATGCAAAAAAATTATTTAAATTATTTAAAACTTATCAAATAAATTTATTTATCATTTCTAAATTGATATTTCCATTAATGTTGAAAAAAGAAATGAGAATATGTGAGTTAAATGGTGATAAAAATAGAATTAATCAAAACATTTATTAAAATAATATAATTTTATTCTTATTTATGAAAGAAAAAAAATTATGTATGAGAGAATTTACTTTTTAACATAAAATAAATAAAATATTAATTATATTAAGTTTAAAAAATGATATAAAAAATCATAATGAAAAATAAATCAATGATCTAATTTAAAGGATGAAGCATAAAAGCAATGAAACTGTTAAATTAATTATTAAAAATCCTGTATATGTTAAAATAAATTTAGAGAATATAAAGATAATATAGAAAGATAAAAAAAGAAGAAAAAATAACATAATAAATATTATCTATATTTATAAATATGAAATGAGTTACAATAATCTAATAAGTTATAAGAAATACAATTTAAAAAAAATCAATATTATTTTAAATTAATTAATGGATTTATTTTTCCTGAAAAACAATTTCTAAAAAATATGATGAAAAGAAAAAAAGATTTGAACACTTCCATTTACAACATTATTATTTTTATCAGATTCAAAAATAGATACATTTACTGATGCTTTGAAAACAATCAATTTAACTCAGAATGAAGGAACTAGTGATGTTGCTAAACAAACTTTTAATCCTAATATTATTAAGAAAGATGATATACAAAAAATCATTAATTATTATATTAATTTCATCACTTTGTTACTTGTTGATATTATCGATAAATATGGAGAAGGAGGACAAATTAAACATTGTATTACTAACGTTTTAAATAAAGTTTTTACTCCTAAATATCAAAATCAATTTCTAAATGAAAAATTGTTTGCTAAATATAATAATGATGATAATATTAAGATTCAAGACTTTTTCAAAGATAATTATGATATTATGAAAGATGATAAAGCAATTAGAATTGGATTAGTTAAAAATTTTATTAGATCAATGGCTCCATCTTTAATTAAAAAACAATAATTTTTTTTTGAAATATTATTTCTTTTTAATTTTTTAAATTTGTTTTAAAAAGTATAAATTTTCTATTTTTTATATTATTATCTTTCAAAATTAATGTTTTATTTAAATTGATTCATATTTTATAAAATATGAAATAATAGAGAATAACAATTTGTTTGGAATTTTCTTATGAACATAAAAGAGATTTTTTTAGATTTTTGATTTTAAATTTAATTATTTTGTTATAATATCCTAAAACATTAAAACAAAAAATAATAATTTATTTTTATTTTTTAGAATGATTCAGTTTATATAAATTTTTTTTTCTAAATAAAAAAAACAAAACTTATTAAATCAAAAGATTTTTTACACACAATCCGAATAATTCATAATGAGTTTTTCATTTCATTTTCTACAATTTGAAACAGAAGACACTAAAAATAAAAACACAAAAAAATATAAATCTCAATGATTTTTTAAAAAGATAATTATTATTCTCTAAATATCAATTAATAATATAAGAATAATTGATTTTTAAAATAAAAAGAGATTCTATAATATATTGGTTATTCATTTAATTTCTGAAATAACCTCCCTATGTATCTAAATAAATAGAAGACAATAAAATTAGAATTCATAATGGAGAAGAATGATGAAGAAAACAATAACAATAATTCAATGAGTGAAAAAAAAGAATTCACCCCTGTTCAAATAATTTCATTAAATAATAATTCTGAGACAATTAATTTAATAAAAGGGATTAAAGTAAAAAATTTGTATTATAAATTGGTAAATGTAATTTCCAGAGTGGTTCATTTTTTTCAAAAAAATGAAAAATGTCAAATATTATACAAAAATAAATTTCATATTTTTTGTGTTTTTACCTCAATTTTATCGATAATTTTATATCATAAAAGTTTAAGATCTTGTGGAACAACAAATGCAACTGTTTGTCTTTTAAGTAGAGAGAGAAGTTTTTATGCAAAAATATTTAGAATAACAGTTTTATCTTCAGTTGTTTTTAGTATATTTATTTCAACTATCATTTTTAATCAAAAAGGAGTAATTCATTTATTATATACAATTCCTATATATTTATTTTATTTTATAAAATATCAAGGAGTTGATACTGATAATCATGGTTATTATAATTCAGTTGGATTTATTTTTGTTTCTTTCATATGTATTCCAGTTTTTTTGTTAATATTTTATATTCTCTATTATGGCTTAACTAAAAATAAAAAAAAATTTATTGTTTTATTGTCAATATTTGTTTTATTGATTATAAGTATTTATAAATTTTTTCATCCAAATAATAAATGTGATGGAAGTTGGGTTAATGGATTAAACAATACTAAAATTAATAATGATGATAAATATCCTTGTAAAATGAAAATTCCTAAAACTTGTGGAATGGAAAATTATCATTTACAATTTGATTTTACTAAATATTTAAGACCAACATGTGATGGTGTAGGAACATCATATACTGCAAAAAAGAATTTTTTAAATGCTATTCATGAAGCTAAATATTTTGATAGTAAATATAATCATTTTGGATATCCAATTACAACAGGAAATTATTATAATATGTTTCGAGAAACATTACCAAATGGAAATCAATTAAATTCTGTTTCATATTATTATTTCATTAATAGTAATATTATTATGATGGATAAATTTAATGAAATTAATTATCCTAATATATCAAAACCAGAAATAGAAATAATATTTGATAAAAATAATAAAGGAAAAATTATTCAAAGAATCAATTATAATGAAACATTATCTAAAGAAAGAAATGAAACAGCAAAAAATAAAAGTAGTTTATTTAACAATGTATTTATATTATATGAAGATTCATTATCAAGAAAAGAATTTTTAAGAAAGCTTCCGAAAACAAAGAAATTAATAGAAAAATATATGTATTATTCAAGGGAAATAAAAGAGAAGCCAATAT
>JAEEGK010009736.1_pt1 | contig 22359 bp, 13 predicted proteins | sample 8958771 | NCBI WGS metagenome assembly JAEEGK01 (sample SAMN16246547, study PRJNA631951) | gut metagenome | biome: gut microbiome; feature: rumen; material: SC-attached | host: Bos | place: Iran: Karaj | collected 2018-10 | reverse complement strand
TACAAAGATTAAAAAAAAGAAATTTATATTATTGAGCCAAGAAAAGAAAATTTAGAATTAAATGAAGAAATACTAAATTTAAAACAAAGCATTGATGATCTTGAAAAAAAAGATAAGATAAATACTAAAAAACTTATTGAATTAAGAAATGAATTAAATAAAACTCAAAAAGTTTTATCAGTTAAACAATATAATTATTATAATAATATAAATAAATAATTAAATTGAATTACTTAATAGAAAAATAAATTATAATTAAATTTAAAAAAAAAATTATGTCAAAATGTTATTCAAATTATGATTGTAGTTATTTTAATTATTGTAACTTAGAAAAAAAAATATGTGAACATGATAAAGATAATTTTTTTTCAACTAAAAGTAATTTTATTGGATATTTTATAACAATGTTTATTACAACAATATCATCAATATGTTCAATAAGTGCAGGATCAATTAATATAGCGAATTTAAGATTTATAATTAATTTTTATTATAACGAAGCTAAACCAATTTGTTTATTATCATATTTTATAAATTATTCAATAAATTTTTTTTTTACTTCAAAAATTCAAAACCCTTATAAACCAGAAATTAAAGCATTAGATTATAATATAACAATAATTTCAATTCCTTGTTTTACTTTTGGCTTTTTAATAGGAGATATTTTTTCTTCTTATGATTTTGATAATCGTAATAATAAAATAATAGCTGTGTTTACTTGTGTATTTATTTTAACTTATTCTTTTTTAAGATATTCATATTCTATTTATTATTCTCAGTTTAATATGGATTATGGAATTTATAATGTTACTGAAACTAATTCTGAAAGTTCACTTGAAAGAGATAAAAGAGTCTTAACTGACACTGATTTTATCCGAAAAGAAATTTTCAATGATAACCAAATTATTCAATATGAAAAAATTCAATATATTTTTATTCCTTTATTACTTTTAATGCTTTTTTCAGTTTTAATTAACTCAAAAAATATAATTAAATATTCAAAAACTTTTTATATTATTACAATAATTTATTTAATTATACAAGTAATTTATAATTTTATTGTTTCAAAAGTGGTTTTTTACAAATATCAAAAGAAATTATTAAGTGGTTATCCTTTTATTGCTAAAGATATTCAATATTCTAAAATTTTTATTTATAAATTACAATTTTATAATTTATTAACAGGTTTAATTTGTGGTACAGCATGTATTGATCCTGGAATGATGATAATATCATATTTAATGAGACAAAATTTTAACATTATGATAATATGTTCTTCAATTTCTTTATATGGTTTAACAACTTCTTTTTTTTCTTTTTTTTATTCTATTTTCAACAAAGAATGTAATTTTGTCTTTATGTTAATTATATTATTTTGCTCATTAATTGGTGCTTTCATTGGAAATAAAATTTCTACTTATGTTCTAAAAAATAATCCTACTTTGATTTATATTATTGTTTTAATGATTTCTCTTTCTTCTTTAATTGTTTTCTCTCTGTGTAATATTATATTACTATTTAAATAGATTTAAATTAAATATTAAGAAAATATAAAAATGAATTCTTTTATTGTAGAAGTAGTTTTAACTGACACTAAAGTATATGAATTATATTTAATAATATTTTAGGCAGAAGAAATTAAAAAATACACAATAGATGAAAATATTATTGATAATGGAAATAAAATTAATTATCTTTTAAAAAATGGAGATGAAAAACAAAAAAATTATATTATAACAAATTTTCACAAAATTTTTAGCAATTATAATAACGAAAAAGAAATAGATTTAATTTCTCAATGTGTAAAAATGGGAATTGATTGGTGTAAGAAAACAAGAAATGATGATACATATTCAATCTTTTTTAAAAGTTTTTTTGAATTTTCAAAAAAAATAAAAAAAGAAAATATTGAAATAAGTGATAAAATAAATTCATTATTTGAAAATATTATTATTCATATATTTACAACAATTCCAGAAGTAGATGATAAAAGAGCTTCAATATTTATAGAAGCTTTAAATAATATATTAAGTTTGAATATTCATTTAAAAAAATTTTCAAATGAATTTATTGATTTTACTACTGGTTTAGGAAAATTTGGTCAACATGTTGTTAAAAGAAAATATTGTGTATATCTTTCAATAAATATTTTAAGATTAAACAATAATTATAATGATGATATTTATAAAAGAATAATTTTACTTTCTGAAGATTGTGAAAGAATGGTGAAATATGAATGTGCTTTTCAATTAAGATATTTATATGAATCAATTAAAAATTTTTATTATGATAAAAATACTAAATATGACAAATTAAAAGTTATAAAGGATATATATAAAAGTTATTTAGATGATATGGAAATTTCTTTAAGAAGTATTGTTATTGAAAGTATATTTTTTAGTATTAAAGACGATATAATTGAAAATACAGAATTAATTGAAATTATGAATAAACATATTAAAATCATTTTTAATCAAGATGATACTTATTTACTTGATGAAGATTATCAATATTTAATTTTAATTTTTAAAGCCTTAACTGATTATTTAAAAGATTATGGAGTTGAAATTCTTAGTAAAAATTTATTTGAAAGTTATCGAATTTTTATAAATAATTTTGTTTTATTCAAAAGAAAAAAAGTGTTTGATTATTCTTTTCTTTTTGAAATTTTTGATAAAGTTTTAATAGTCATTAAAAAATATAAAGATAATGATTTATTAAATCAATTATTTAATCATATTTATACTCAAAGTTTATTTCCTCTTGAAATGGATGATACTTTAAATTTTACAAGTAATTCTTTTTATATGAGTCAAAGTGATTTTAATGATAACAACAATAAATTTAGGAAAACTTTTATTTCTTTAAAAAATATTTATAAAAAATTATTTTATGATAATTTATGTACAATTATAAGAGAATTAAACAATAATCTTTTACCCAAAGAAATATTAGAAAATATATTTCCTTTTATTTCTAATTTTGCAGAAGATAATTCTTGTAAGAAAAAAAATAATTGTAAAAAATTTAATGAAAAAACTTTTGTTAAAGAATATAGTATAAAAAACGAAATGAAAGAAGTAATATATCAAATTGATGAAATTTTTAATGTTTTAAAGGCAATCAATTGTGTAGATTTTTTTTATAATTTTTTTCTGAATTTTGAATGCTTTAAAAAAGTTTTAAAAAATTTTATTCAAGAAGATAAAACAAATGAACATTATGTTTTAATAATTAAAATCTTAAAAGCATTTGGTGATTGTATTGAATTTCTTTATAAAAAATTTTATAATACAAAATATGAACAATATGAAACTTTTATTTCTCATATTTATAACTTTGGAAAGAAATATTTATTACCTGAAATATCATCTTTTGAAATTAATATTGAAGTAATAAAATTATTTATAAAAATAATGAAATATTGGATTAAAAGGGAAGAAATAATAAATTTATTTAATAAACAATATTGTCAAAATAATTCTTTTTTTCATAGAAGACTTTATTTAATTTTTGCTGAAAATTGTTATGAATATTTTTCAATTGAATTTATGAAAAAATATAAAATATATGATAATTTATTAGATTTAAAAGATTTTGACCAGGTTGATATTATAAAAAACCAAATTGATATTTTATTAAAAAAGCCAATAAATGAAATAAATAATTCAGAAAAACAATTATCAGAAAAAGGAATTTATGATAAAGAAAGTAAAATTTTAGAAGAAAGAAGAAAAGATGAAAATTTATTTAAAATGTTTGGAAAAAATAGAAAATTTAAATCTAAAAAATATTCAAATAACAATTTATTAACTGTACCAAATTCTGAAAAAAGGAAAAAAAATTATATAGATAAAAAAAGTTCAATGAAACAAAAAAGAAGAGAAAGTGCAAATAATCCAGTTGAAATATTTACAATAGAAAGACAAAATAGTTTAGGTAATAAATAGTTGTTTATAAATTGTAGGATTAAGAATAATTAAAAATAATATAAAATAAATAATATTATATTATTATATTATTATTTGAACTTTGGAATTAAAGGTTAAATTTTAATATAAAAAATTTGTTTGAAAAAATAATAAAAGATTTTTAAATTGAATTAATTCATTGATCAAAAGTTAAAATAATAAATTATTGCTTTATAAAAGTTAGATTTGAATATTCATCAAATTCGACATAAGACAAATAATTATTGTTATAGATCAAAAAGAAAAAATAAATATTTTCTAGTAAAAGATTGAGAAAATGATTAATTAATTATATTTTCTTCTATAATTTTATAATTAAATTCTTTTATTTCCTGATTTATAATATTTTTTTATATTGAAAAAGAATTAAATATTTCTTTTGGAATTCTAAATCTTTTACCTATTTAAAAAGGAATAAATGAATCAATAATAATTTTTTAAGAAATATAATTTATATTGTCGCCCATTCAATAAATTTTAAATTTATTATCATAAACAAATAAATTAATAATTTTTAATTTAATTAAAATGATATTTAATAAGTCATTAAAACTATATATTTTATTTTAATTTGCACTACTTCCTTTATCATTTTTATCAATAAATTTTTCATATTTTTCTAAATCTTCAAAATCAATTTTACTGTTTTTTAATCTTAATAATTCTAATATTCTTTCAAAAAGTCGAATATATCTATAATCTTTTTTTATAAAAACTCCTTCTAAAATATTAGTTAATAAAGAAAATAGTCCATAAGCAAATAATGAACAAAAAATAAATCTCCAAAATAAATTTCCTCCTTGATAATTTGATATTCTATGATATGTTGTTGAAGCTTGATGATAGACTAAAAAACTACATAAAAAAATAAATATAATAATTCTAAAAGAAAATCCCATAAATTTATTAAAAAATTAATATTAAAATTTTATAATTTTTAAGTATTTAAAAATATTCTTTAATATTAACTATCTCTTTTTATAAAATAAACTAATATTACCTAATTTTTATTTAAAATGTTTATTTATTTATTAAAAACTAAATTATTATTTATGAATTTTCATTTTCTTCTTCATTTTCTTCTTCTTCATCATTATAATTATCTTTCTCTTTTTTAATATTATTTGTTTTAATTAAAGGAAGATTAACATTATTATTATTATCTTCATTATTTATATCATTATTTATAATATAATCTTGATTAGTTTTAACTGTAGTATTTGTACTACTAGAAAAAACTCTTTTAAGTTTTTCTTCTCTCATTTGTTTTGCTTTTAAATATAATTCTTCATTTGGTTTTTTTCTTAAGTCAGAAGAAACTTTAAGAAATTTTTCTTGTAAAATTTTATGATTTTTTTTTAAGAATTCTATTTTATTTTTTCCTATTTCTACTTCATTTATTAAATGAGTAATTTTATTATTTAATTTTTCAATTTCTTTATTTTCTGAAATTTGGAAATCTTCTTTAATTAGAATTATTTTTTTATTTAACATATTTATCCTTTCATTTAAATTTGTAATTTCATTTTGTTTTTTATTTATTGTTTCTGTTTTTTTATCAATAAATTTGTTTATCATATCTAATTGACTTTTTTGCTTTTCAACAAACTTTTCTTGATTTAAAAGAATTTTTTCTAAATTTGATTTATCGAAAGATAAATTTTTAATTTGTTCTTTTAAACTTTTTATAAGTTCATTTTTTTCTTTTAATTCATTATTTTTTTCTTTTTCTTCTAATATTTGTCTTATTTCTTGTCTTAATTTTTTATTTTCTCTAAAAGTTTGTTGATAAATTTCTAAAGGAACACATTTTCTTATTTTTTTTGGTTCTTTTTCATTTTTTGAATTATGAACATTAATATTATTTTCTATTTCTTTTTCAATGTTTGAATCATTTTCTTTTTCAGACTAGAAAATATAATGAATCAATAAAGTTACCATTTAAAAAATTAAAAAAATTATTTTATTATTTGTTGCATTTTTTCAATAAAATATTTAAGTAAAAATAAGCAATGTCAGAAAAATTAAAGAAAAAAATAAAAATTATATTAGTTGGTGATACAGGAGTAGGAAAAACAACAATAATAAAACAATACATATCAAAAATGTTTTGTGAAACAACTTTATCAACAATAGGAAGTGAATATAATATTAAAGAAATAGAAATAAATAATGAAAAAATAAATTTACAGATTTGGGATACTCCTGGTCAAGTCAGATTAAGGACAATGACTAAAAATTTTATTCAAAATTCTGATATTGCTATTATGGTTTGTGATATTACTAAAAAAGAATCTTTTGATAATTTAAATGAATGGTTTAATACATTTAATAATATTATTAATGTTAATAATATTATTATTGGTATTGCTGCAAATAAGAATGATTTATTTGAAAAAGAAGAAGTTGATTTACAAGATATTATTGATTATGGTAAGACTATTAATGCTAAAGTTTTTTCTACTTCTGCAAAAGAATTTAGTTCTATTGAAGATATGATTTTAGATTTAAGTCAAGATTATTATGATAAATTTATGAAAAATAATTTAAAGAAAAATTATGGGAAAACATTAACAAAATATAACAACCAATCTTCAAGTAATTGTTGTTAAAATTTAAAGTTTAATCTTTTTAATAATTTTTTTTTTGTTCTTTGAGTACATTGCTTTTTTAAAAAATCAATTATTTATTTAATATAAATATTAAAATATTTGAAATTAATTAATAAAAATTATTATATATTATCTATTATCTATTTTATTATTCAAGTAACAAGTAATAAAAAAATTTTAAATAATTTCAATTAGTATACTTTTAATTCAATTATTAGTTATTTTATTTATCAAATAATAAAATAAAATTTTTATTTATCATTTAACTATATATTATATTTACATAATTGAAGGTAAAAAAACTGCTATTAACAAAAACTTTATATTATGTCATTTATTTGATTCAAAATTCTTAAATAAATTTATGGAATTCATTCTTTGTAAAGTAGTCTTCCTCTCTAATTTACTCATAAATTCTTTTTCTTCTTTTTTCAAAGAACTTTCAACTTCTTTTTTATTTTTTTCAAGAATAGAATGAAAATAATTAGAATAAAATAAATCAGGATCATTTAAATTCAATTGATTTCTTTCAATATTTTTACTTAAAGTTCTTAATAAGCTTTTTTTTTTCTTTGGTAATACTTTTTTATTATAATCTTTTTTAGATATACTTTTATTATCTTTGAATTGAGAAGCTTCCGAATTTTTTTCATCTGGATTCATTTTTGCAAAAGAAGAAAATCTACTATTATTTTGAAAGAAAGAAATACTTTGTCTTCTTCTTCTGTTGTTCATTACAGCAAAATTATTTAATAAATTATTATTAATTTTATCACTTTTCTTACTTAATATTTTAGATTTACTTTCTTTAAATTTATTAATTTCAAAATTTTTGCTTTTTTCACTATTGGTCAGAGATTCACTTGATATATATTTAACACTTCTATCTAATACTGCTTCTTTTTCATCTAAATTTTCTTCTTTTAAAATTTTAGAAACTTTTTCCCTTAAATTAATATCTTTTGAATATTTATAATCACTTAATTCATTTATATTCTCATATTCTGAATATAAAGAAAATGAAATTTCAGTTGAACAAATAGAAATATTAATTTTAATATCATTAACATTTTGAATATCTGAATAAGTATAATTCTTGTTATAATAATTATTATTTAATTTATATTCGTTTTTAATTCTAGTTTTTAATTCTTTAGTTGAATTCCTATTATAATTACTTTCATAAGTGGAATTTCCTGCAAAAAAAGTTTCATTTGGATAAATTTCATCATTAATATCTTCTGGTTCAAAAGGAGTATTTTTAATATCACAAGAATTATTATTAGTCATTCCAGTCATTTTAATTGTTGAATTTATATTTTTAAAATTTTGAAATCGAGTATTTTCACTATTTTTTCTATCTACACTTGGCAATTCATTATCTGATTTTTCTGAAATTCCCTCATTTTTACTACTTGTTTTATTGTTATAATTATTTGATGAAGAAGATTCATATGAAGAAGATTCATTTATTGTTGCTTCTTTAATTACTTTTAACTCTTTAGCTTTCTTTTTAGTTTTTTGTTTTTTTATTTCTTCTCTTTCTTCAATAGTTAAATCTCTTAACAATTCATCTGATAATTGAGAAAAAGAAGGAATTGATTTTAATTCACTATCATTATAATAATCATAATTTTCTGAAAATTCTGAATTTTGAGAACATCTTGTTTTATTTTTAAATAATTTTGGTTGATTTTTTGCTCCATAAAATATTTTTTTTATTTTATTAATATATCTTTTTATTTGTTCATAATTAAATAAAGATTTTCTACTAATTGTTTTCCATATTGAAGGAAAATTTGTTGATATTTTTAATGCATGATTTTTATTTAAAAAAAATAATTCTGCTTTTTTACTTTTTACTCTTACATTTAAAGGACTTCTTTGATTTAAAAACATTAATATATCACCAAAATGTTCATTTCTTCTTAATTCTAATATTTTATAATTTTGAAGTAATCCATTTTTATTTTCGATTAATGATAGAGTATTTTTTTTCCTTCTAAATTTTTGAAAAAATCTTTTAAATCGTTTTCCTTTTTTTTTAACGGTAGTTTGGTTTTCAGATATTTGTTTTTTAAGTAAATCAATATTTGCTGTTGCTGTTTCTATATTAAAATCTAATGGAAGTTCTAAACTTAATCTTCCTCTTTTGACAAATATTATATCTTCAACTAAATCACCTTCTTTAATTAATATATCATTTTTATCTGCAATAATAGGATTAAAATTTAATAAGACTTTCACTATAAAATCAATATTATCAAATGTTTTAAAAAATATAAAATTATTTATTATTGGTTTATACATTTCATAAAGTAATATATTGCTTAATCCAATAGGTAAAGATTCAATAACTATTTTCTTATCTAATTTTTCCATATCTTGTTTATACTTTAAATATCTTTTAATTCTTTCATATAAATCATCAGATAATTTAGGATATGATTGTCTTATATTTTCTAATATTACACATTTATTTTCATATTCTTCTGTTTTTTCATGTAAAACTTTAACATAATTACTCATTGAAGTAACTACCCAAGAATAAGCAAAAATTCCAATACATTCCATAAATAATCCAAAAACTTTTTCCATTACTGTTGTACAAACTATATCTCCATATCCTACTGTTGTTAAAGTTTCTAATGAATAATATATTGAAATTATATATAATTGTAGATAAGTTTTATCTTCATAATTATAAAATATTACCCAATTTGGGTAATTATTTCTTCCTATAAATATAAAAATATTTGCTACTAAATGTAATGCAATTAGAAATGTTATTATATTTGAATATAATTTTAAATAATCACTGAAATGTCTTATTTCATTTAAAAAATTTGAAACTATGTCTAAAAATTTATTTTTACATAACACTTTATATACTTTTACAAATCTAATCAAACAAAGTAAATAAATTAAATTATTATGATATAAAGGATTGATCATAAAATCAAAATTATTACATTTAACTTCAAACAAAGATATTATAGTTTTGAAAGGAATAGCAGCAATTAAATCTAAAAAAAACCATTCATTTAAATAATTTTTAGCAATACTTTGTAAATCAGTTTTTAAAACTTCATCAAAATTATAAAAAGCAACAAAAAAAGGTAAAATAGAATCCCAAATATAAATAAGATCAATAAATAATCCTATTATATTTTCTTTATTAAAAAAACTACTTTTGCAAAATATTTTATTAGAACCTAAAAAATAAGGAATATATAAAATATTATAAAAAGCACATATACAAACTAAAAAATCAAGGAAAATCACATATATTGAATCAGGATTTAAATAAAAAACATTTATTTGATCTTCAAAAATTTCATCATCATCAAATGAATCATAAACAAAACCTTTTTTTTGTAAATTTCTATATCTTTCTTCTATAAATATAATATCCTTATCATCTTCCTTATTTTTTATTTCATTATAATCTTCAACAATAAATTTTTTACTAACATTTTTAAATATTAAAGGACGTTCTCCAATAAAAGAGTTTTTAATTTCTTTTTTTAAATCATTTAATTTTAATAAATTTTCATTAGAAATCCCAGTTTGTTCAATTAATATTTGATTATTTTTATCTGAATCATAATCCAAATCATCATTTATTTTCAAATCATATTTTCCATGAGAACTTTTAAAAGTTTTTTTATTATTAAAATTAGCATTTTTCAGGGAAATTAATGATTTAATTGTTTTTGACATTTTAAATTTATTCCTCCTTGAAAAACTTATATTATCTTCTTCATTAATATTATTCTCACTTGCACGTCTTTCAAAATCAAATAAAGGAGGAAATGCAACTCTTTTTTTTTTTTGTTCAGATCCTTTTCTTTTAAAAGCAGATTTAAATTGGAAAAAATTATCACTTCTTTTTTTTTTAAATTCATTCTCACTACCTTTAGTTAATGAATTTCTGATATTCGTAGAACTAGCACTAGAATGAAAATTAAAATTAGGTTTCATACTATTAAATGAAATGTAATTATGACTTCTAATTGATGATCTTTTCCTACCTCCATATATAATATTTTCTTCGTTTTGAATACTTAATCTTTTTTTCAATGAAAAAATATTTCCTGATGTTTTTTTTCTCAGGAAATTTTCACTTTCTTTAGATAATGAATTTATAGATTTTTTATCTGAATTTTTACTTTTTTTTGATCTTTTAGTTCTATCACTATAATTATCTAAAAATAAATTATTCTCATTTTTTGTTAAAGACTCTGGGATTTTTTTTTGATTATAAAGTTTTAAATGGTGTGTGTTTACAGTACGAATATTAATTTTATTTGATTCTATTGATATTCTTCTATTTTGAATTTGATTATCATCATTATCAAGTTCCAAATCATTTTTTAATTCATTTAAATAATCTTTAACTAAAATTGCTGTTTCATCTAATTTTTTTTTTTCATTATATCTTTCTCTTATTAAAGCTATTTCCTCATCATTTAATTCATTTGATAACATTTTTATTTCTTCTATATTTTCTTTTTCTATATCTATTAAAGATATTCTATTTGGTTCCTCTGTTTTTGATATTGTTCTTTTCATTTTGAATATAAAATTTAAGGAATTTATTTATCATAGTAATTGAAATTAATTTAAAAAATGATAATTGTTTTTGGATAAAAAAATAATTTATTTTAAGAAAATTGCTCACCTGTTTTTTTATTCATTACTTTTTTTTTAAAATTTAATGATTAAAAGAAAAAGATTTTGGTTTTAATTAAAATGAATTAATATATTAAATTATGATATAATTATTAATATTCTTTTTTTTGCTTAAATAAAATATAATTTATATCATTAAATGTTTTAATACTATTATATTATAAAAAAATCATTTACCAATAATTGTTTTTATAAAAAACATATTTAAATAAATATTAAAATAAATAAATTTGTTGGTTAATAAAAAATGCTTTTCATTATAATCAAAATCATTCATCTATATTTAATATAAGAAAACTGAATAAATGTTTTGGAAAATATATTTTCAAACAATATAAAATGAAAAATAGGTTAAAATTAAAAAAGATAAAATGTAATTAAATGTATGTATATTAGAAATATTATCTAAAGACTTATGAAATGAAATTTAATCATCAAATAATAAATACTTTTCATTTAATTAAATGTTGTATAGAAATAAATAATTAATTAATTAAATTAAAAAATTTATTTATTTTGTAAATGAATATTTTTTTGGGTGATTATGACTTGTTTAACTAAAATATTTAAATATTACCATAATATAATTACAGATTAAATATAACCTTAAAAAAATATATAATTTTTTTTCCAAAAAAAATTTTTTTTTTTTGGTTATTTTTTATAATAATTCAATTTTTTAATGTTTAAATGTTTATTTAATCATATTGGGAACATTTTCATTTTATTACTACTGAATTAATTGGTTTTAAAAATATTTTAAATTTATTATGCACATTTAAAATTTCTATTAAAAAAAATACTTTATAATCATAATAGTCTTTTTTGTTTAAAATAAAACAATTTTTTTCATCAATTAGAATTCCAAAATAAAAAAAATTAAATAAAATAGATTCACTCCAATTGCCTTTTATATCTTCTTTATGTTTTTCTTGAATGTCATTTTTTATTGATTCTAAATTCAATACTTTTCTAAAAATAATAATTAATAAGTCTTTAAAAGTATGTTTAGACTTTAATTCACAATTCAAAAAATTTTTATTTTTATTTTTATATTCTTCTTTTAAATATTTCTTTATTTCAGTTAATTCCACATGAATTGGACATTTTTTTTCTTCTGTTTCTTCAAAATTCAAATCATGAAATTTAAAATTAAAAGGTTCTTTAAATAAATTTTGAGAAAAATTAGGAAGTATTTTTTTTGAATTATCTTTTAAATAAAAACTATAATTTTTTCCATTCACAGTTGTGTTTATAAATAAATCTGAAATTTCTTCCAATTGAATTTTAGTTAAACGTTCAAATTCATATTTAAAATTTTCTATTAATGATTTAAAGATTTCATTCAAAATATACCCTATAATATTTCTTAAAACAAAATTTCCAAAACTTTTTTCTTTTAAATCTTTATTTTCATTTTCTTCATAATATAGAACTGAAGATGAATTAACAAAAAATTTTCTATTAATAATGTTTTCAAGATAATTAAAGTTCATATTTGAAGTATTATTTTTTTCACAATCACTTTTATTCAAAGAAATATTAAAGATTCCAGTTTCAATGTTTTCTTTATTCCATGGATTTAAGGAATCTTTATTAATTTCTTTTATTTTATCAATTAAATCATTATAAGTTATATCATTTTTAACTTCAAAATATTTTAATTGTAATAAATTTATAATATCAAGCTTATTACTATCTTCATATTGAATTATTGAATAAACTTTATTATTCATTAATTCATAGTTAATTATTTTATTTTTAACAATTTCTCCTGTATATTTTGAAACATTATATTTTTCATTGTTATCTAAATTAACTTCATAAACATCTTTTTTTAAAGTAATTTTACCTATATTATCATTCTTGAAGCTAAAATTTATTTTTTTATAAATTAAATCATAAATATTTAAAAGTCCATTTTCTGTACTTAAAATAATTTGATTTTGTTCTTCATTCATTTTAGTTTCTATAATGGGTACAAATATATTATCTATTGAATTTGATTTTTGTTGATTAACATCATAAATTAATAATTCACCATTTAAATTTCCTATTAAAATTTGATTAAAATCTTTAAAAGGAAATAAGCTTGTAATACCAGAAACAATATTATTTAAGTTCATTATAACCTTTTGTTCTTGAATATCCCAAATTTCAATTATATTATCTAAATTTGAAGTAATCATTTTCTTTCCATCTGAACTAATAATTACCTTTTTAATTTTAGAATCATTTCCTTTAATTTTATTAATAATTTCATGACTTTCTGCGTCAATTAAAACAATCTCATTATCCAAAGATGCTATTATATATTTTCCATCTTGAGAAATATCGAATGAAATTATTTTATTTTGAGAAAATATTTTATTCTCTACATTTTTATCTAAATTTATAGTAAAAATATTTTCTGAATCTAAACAATATAAAATATCATTTACTTCACAGTATTTTAAACAAGAAATATAATTTTGATTTATTTTATTATAGCATGAAACAAGTGTTTTCTCTTCTTGATTGATTATATTGTTTAAATCCCAAATACAAAGTAATTTATCGTATGAAGAAGACAATAAGAGATTATTTTTTTTTGATGATTCTAAATCACATATTTTATTTATATGATGCTCAAAATTATTTAAAAGTTTTAATTCAACAGAATGATTATTTTCCCATAATTTTATTATTGAATCTGCTCCTCCTGTAAAAAAATAATTATTATTCTCTTTGTCTTTTGACAATAATGAATTCATATTATCATAATATAGAATTTTATTTACATAATTCTTATGAAAAATTTCATTTTTTTTTCTAAATGAAATACACATAAAATCATCAATATTATTATTTTTGAAGTCACTTATCATTTTAAATTATTTAAAAATTAAATTAATAAAACTATTTTCTATAATAAAAAATTATAAAAATAATGAAACCTAAAACATATGTTCCTGCAGGACCAAGAAATGCAAAAGTTACAAATTCTAAAATTACTGGAAATATGGATTTTCAAACAAAAAATCCTCTTACATTAAAAGTTCCAGTTCATTATAAAACTGTAGATTATTATAAGTTAGTTGATAATATTAGACAAAATAATGATAATGCTTTAAGAGAATTTAAAAAAAACAGATATGATTATGCTTTAAATTCTGTTCTTGATTCTTTAGAGTTTTTAAGTTATATTGATAAAAAATAAATTGTTTGAAAAACACTTTATATTTCAAAAATAAAAAACTAAAAGTAATTTCAAAATATTATTGATTTTAAATATATTTTTATTGCTTCTTTGAAATAAATTTAATTGAATAAAAATTAAATAGAAAAAAATAAAATAAATTAATGAAAAAAAAATATTAAAATTGATAAAAGAAAGAAATATTATAAAATATTCAAAGAAATGAAGTTTTTAAATGTGAATATAAAATATATAAATAAACCACATTAAAATACTTAAATTTCATCATCATTTAAAATTAAATTAGTAATACCATTTTCAATTTGATATTCTCTTCCACAATTATTACATTTAACAATTCCATCTTGAATAATAATTTCATATAAAAGATTATTCATATAATCTAAAAATTCTTTTGATTTTTTTTGTTCATCAGTTAATTGCTCAAAATCACATTTTAATTGTATATTTAAATCATTACATGCACTTTTTAATCCATTGAAATCAATTTTTTGAATAAATCTAATTAAAGAATCTTTATTGTATTCATGAGGAACATTTATTATTTTTGTAGGAATAATTTTTAAAGGATAATTATTTATTGAACACCCTTTTTTATTACACATGAGAAGATTATGAGTGAATAATTTCATTGTTTCAAATGAAATATATAAAAATTAATTTCATTATCTTAAAAAGAATTTTTAAATTTTAATAATTAATAAAATATATAAATTAAAAGATTATTTAAATAAACATATTAACAATAAATGTCAAAAACAGCTGTAAAAAATCTCTATGGAATAAATTCATGTGTAGAAGGATTTATATCAAATTTTTCTTTTAACAAAACTATAGAAGATATAGTAAAAAATTCATATAATTTATATAATGAAATTGCAATATTAATAAAAGCAACTAATAAATTAAATAATGCTTGTCCTGAATGGGAAACTCTTAACAAAGAAAATCAATCTTTAATATTAGAAAATATTATAGATTTTATTTCAGAATTAAAAAAACTTGTTGATAAAAATTCATTAAATGTATATTGCTTTACTAATGAAATTAAAAAAATTGATTCTTTGGAAGGTGGAGATATAAAAGAACAAATTGAAATAAATTATTCTGAGAGATATTATACTGATATTATAAATACTTTAGGTTTATTATTTAATGAAATAAACGAGCAAAATTCAAAAAGACCGAAAAATGGAAGATTTTTAAGAATAATATTATTCACAGATTCAAACTATCATCAAATTGATGTTCAACAATTAGAAAATACAATTAAAGCTTTTAGTTCTTCTAATAAAAATTATGAAAGCACTGTTTTAAATATTATTTCGCTTGAAGAATGTGAAAATATTAAAACTTTAAAATCAGATGATTTATATAAAAAAATTTGTGATAATTTAAATTATGATGATTCAATTGAATTAAATAATAATGAAATAAATGAAGTATTTTCAATTATTAAAAATAAAGAAAAAAGACTTAATGATCAATACCAAAAATATTTTTCTGAAACCAATAAAATATTAAAGAAAGATGAATTAAAAGATTTTATTAATCTTTTTGATGAAAAATATAGTGAGATTCAAGATTTAAATGATGCTTTATTAAATAAATATGATAAAATAATGGAAATTGAGGACCATGATAAAAAAAAAAAAATAGAAGTTGAAATTAGAAATGAAGTTATTGAAACAAATTTAATTAATAATATTATAGGAAAAGTTAAAAATAATATTCAAAATAATGAGAGTAATAAGATTAATAATTGGAAAGGAGAGGCTGATAAAGTTATTTCTGATTTTACGAATGAAATTGATTCTTTAGAAAATAATTATAAAGATGTTAAAAGCAGTGATTATTGGGAAAAAAAATTTCAATTTATTAAAAATCAAATTGATAATCTTAATAATTTTAAAAAAAAATTAATTGAATATCAAAATTTTCTTGACTATGTTGAAACAGAAATTAAAAGTCTTTCAGAAAAAATTACTTCATCTCCTCAATAGAAATTCAATATTTAAGATATATTTAATTTTTTAAATTTAAAAACAATATTATCTTAAAAAACATAAAATAAATTATAACATATTTATTACTTTTCATTATTTGTTATTTATATCATGAAGAATTAGAATTATAAAATTAAAAGAAATAAATACTTTTAATTTTAAATAATAATACGATAATCAATATAAATAATTTTTTAATTTTTTTATTTATTTTAAAAAACATTCTTATCTTCTTTTTATCTTCCAATAATTTTTTTTTATCTTTTCGATCTTATAATCAGTTATTATCAAAAAGAGGAAAGTTTTCATGTTCTTTCTATTCTTTTTTATTTAATGGATATTTGCAATTTTAGAATAGTAAAATTTTTAGAATGATTTTTAAATTTAAATTTTATTGAAGAATTTTTAAAATTCTTTCGATAATTTTTATTTTACAATAATGATTGTTTTTTCAAAATATAAATATATATTTTTTTAAATGATTCTTTTAAAAGGGGTAATTTCAATATTTTAATTTTGAATGATTTGAGTTTGATATGTTAATTTTCATTATTATTGATTTCTTTATCAATCTAAATTAATTTTATCATATTGACTTGTACTATATAATTAAATAAAATTTAAATAAATACTAAATAAATAAAAGATTGAAGAATTTTAATAAATTTTTCCTATTAACTTATAAATTTTCCATTTTGATTTATAAAATAAATGTATTATTTGGAATTAAGATTTTATTTTTTCTAAAAAATAGAAGAAAAAAAATTGAACAAAATACCATCTTTAACTCCATTAATTGGAAGTGAAAGATGGAAAGAGAAAAAAGTATTAAATAAAATGGTTATTAATGCTAATATATTTTTATAAAAATCATTTGAAAAAAATCAATTTTATTTTGCGTTATTGGCGTTATTTATTGGAGAAACTTAAAATTTTATTCTAATTTAAATTATTTTATATTTATTTAAAATTTGAAAAAATCATTTTCAAAAATTTTATTTACAATGAAAATATTTATTTATTGAAGAGTAAAAACACAATATAATATGCAAAAAATATATTATTTTTAAGATTATCTTTAATAATTATTAATAATTATATAAGGATATTAAGTAAAAGTCAATTAGATTTATGTACCCTATTATAATTATTAATTAATTTATAAATGACGTAAGGTATTCATTAAAAAAATATATAAACAAACCCTAATTTTTCCATATATCTTAATAGATTTAAAACCAAAACACCTTTAAAAATCTAAAAAAAGAACAAAAACATATACTAAAAATAATAAAAAAAAAAATATTTTCTTCATTCAAAAAAAGTACTAAAAAATTTAAAAAATCCAAGAAACTTATAAGCCAAAAAAAAATTCAAAAATAAATAAAAAAAATAAAAAAATGAATCAAGTCCCAGAAACCGAAAAACTAACCATAGATAAAAATGTTTTAGATTCAAAGACTGTAGAATCACCTTCCTTAAATAATAATCAAATACAAACTCAAACACCAGTAATTCAAAATCAAAATCAAAATCAAAATCAAAATCAAAATCAAAATAATCAAAAAATAGATGCTGCAGAAAAAAATAGATTAAAAGAACAAAAAAATATTGCTGATGCCGAAATTCCATATGAATTAGATGCAACATATAAGAGTAGATTATTAGATACATTAAAAAAAAAAGGAAGAAAAAGATTAAGCACATTATTTGAACCTGAAATTGTAGATATAACAAAATCAGAAAAAGAACAAAAGAAAATGGAAGCAGAAGAAGAAAAAAAATTAAAAAAAGAAAGATCACTTCAAGAAGAAGAAGATAAGAAAAGAGAAAAAGAATTAAAAGAGCAAGAAAATAATCTAGATTTCAATTATCAAACAAATCAAAATTCAAGTAAAGTATTTAGAACATTAGATGATGATTTAGCAAAATTTGGACCAGCAATAAAAGCATATATAGATCAATATTATAAAATTTCAGATATGTTTGTATGTTGCCCTTTATATTATAATTATAGAATATCACTTCAATATGAGGAAAAAGGAGATGCATATTTTTTATTTGATACAAGAGAATATAGTCCAGTTTGTAGTCATGATTGTTGTCCAAATCAAGCAAGAACATTTGATATGGAATTACGTGCATTTAGTTTAGAAGAGAAATTTATGAGAAAAAGATTTGCAACATTAAATAAACCTTATAGATGTGCATGTTCATGTCTATGTGCATGTTGTTCAAGACCAACTTTATATGTAATGATAAATGGAGGAACTGAATTTGTTGGTAGTATTGTAGAAATAAGGACATTATGTACTCCTACTTTATATATATATAATAAAGCAAAGAGTTGGAAATATAAAATTACTGGAAGTTGCAGTCAATGTGGTTATTGTTGTAAAGATTTATGTTGTGGAATGTGTAATACTTGTGTGTTTGAAATTTATCCAGCTGGTGATGATCCTGATGCTAAAGCTTTGGGAGTAATAAAAAAAGTCAAAATGAGTGGAAAAAAAAGAAAACCTGATTATGAACAAGTTGAAGTCACTTTTCCTATTAATGCTTCTTGCCAAGATAAATGCCTCATTTTAAGTTCTTGTATCTTTATTGAAATGCTCTATTTTCAAAATATTTCTAATAAAAATAGATGCCATGGAGATCCTCTTGATTAATTTTGCTTTAAATCATATTTCTATTAGTTTTTTCTTTTAATAATTTTTTGCTTTTTTTAATATATTATTTCTTATTTTTTTTTATTTGGATTTAAAGATATGAATATAAAAATTATTTATGAAAAAATTAAATGTTAAGAAATTTATTTTTTTTAATCTATTTGATTAATTATTATTGTTTTTTATATGAATAATGATAATATTGTTTCATTTTTGGAATCTTTAAGTTATAAATTAAATGATACTCATTTAATAACATTATTAGAATATGAAAAATTTAATAAAATTAAAAACGAATGGTCAGATCGATTATTAGAATTACAAGAAGAGAATAATATTAAAATTGAAGATAAATTATTAAATGAAAAAATAAAAGTTCTATTAGAAAAAATAAAAGCAATTACATCAAATAAAAAAGAATACGAATTTATATCTAATTATTTTTTAAATGAAAATGAGAAAATAAGAGATATTTCAACAATAGAAAATTCATTTAAGCAAGATGAAAATTTAGAGGAAATAAATGAAAATAATATAGGAGATTATTCAAATTTAAATTTATATTCTTTTAAAAATATAAAAGATATTATAGAAAATAATAAAGTTAATTTATCAAATAAAGAACTTCCAAAACAAAAAAAATCAAAATATGAATTACCTTCATTAAAAAAAAACAAAAGAGAAAAATCAAATTATAATTCAAAGAAAGATAATGAAGAAATTGAAAAAGAAATGGAAGAAGAATTAAATAATCAAATCTTTAAATATACTAAAATGATGAAGATTTCAGCAAAAAATTTTGGACATCAATTAGTTAAAGATAATCAATTTTTACAACAAATTGAAAATATTCAAAATAAAGATATGGATAAAACAAGAACTCAAAATAAAAGATTACAAGAGTTTAATAGTTTAATTACTTTAGGATTTTTTAAAAAACTTTTAATGATAATTGTTGTTATGATTACTTTTATATTTACTTTATTAACAATGAGAATTTTTCCAAGATTAGCTTAATTTATTACAATAATTTTATAATTTAATAAAACAACAGAATAATATTTTATAAATTATAATTTTACTAAATTATTATTGTTTTTATACTCTATATTTTTATATATTAAATAAAAGATTAATCATCTTTACATCAATAAAATAATCTTTATTTTTTAAAAAAAGTTTTTTTATATATTATAAAAAATATAAATTATATATTTTTTAAAAATATTGTTAATAAAGATTAAAATATTGAAAAAATAATTTTTAATTTTATAATGTCTATACTTGCTAATTTATTTGTAAAAATTTGATTATATAATTACATATAGTATAGAAATGTTGCATTACTCCAGAAACAAAAGATTTAAAAGGAGAAAATGAGGAAAATATTGAAAATCTTTCTAATAATTTAGAAAATAATGAAAAAAATATAGTTGAAAATAATAATAACTTAGTATTAGATAATAATGAAAATAAAAATTCAAATAATGAACAAGATTTAAATACAAAAACGAAAAAATCATCAAATTACAAATCAGAAAACTCCAAAAAAAAAGGGAGAAAAAAAATTAAAATTTCTGATAAAAAAATTTCAAATGAAGAAATATTAAGTGGTCCAATATGTTCAATAGAAGAAATTTATTCAAGTTCAATTTTAAAAAAAGATAAATTAATAATTAATCCAGGAGGTTTAATAGGAGGAAGGGAAAAGAAAGATGGAATTTCATATTTTGTTTTTCAAAACTCAACTTTTGAATATAAAGATTATATATTAAATATAAACAATAAAAACAAAGAAGAAGAAAATGATTATTATATATTTATGATTTTTTATGACATTGAAAAAAAAAAATATTTTATTGAATTTAATGAAAATTTCTCAAAAAAAATTTCAATTCGTTTAATCGGAAAAATGAATATTCCAATTAAAGAAAAAGAAATAATTTCTTTTGGTGATTTTATTCTCGAATTAATACCAAATTTAAATAATGGTTCAATTAAAATTATAAATTTAAAAGAAGATAAAATATCAGAATATGAAAAAAAGGAAAAAACAATAACAATAGGAAAAAGTGATAATTGTACTTTATGTTTAGAAAAAAAAAATAATATTTCTGAAATACAATGTAATTTAACTTATAATACTAAAGATAATTTATGGGTTTTATCTGATGGTTTTGAAGATAAAATGTCAGATAATGGAACTTGGATTCTTGCTTCTAATACTTATCCTTTATATAATAATTTGGAAATTGATATTTTTTCAAATTATCTAAAAATAAATATCTGTTAATAGTTAAATATATATTTAGTTTTTATTTCGAATTTATATGAAATTTATACTTTATTATTTTATTTTCTTGTTAATATTAATTTTATAATAAATTATTTATATCTTCTTGAGATATTAAAGATGGTCTTTTAAAAGGATTGATTTGAACTTTTTTTATATTATTATTATATTCATTTTCATTATTGGATATATTCTCTTCTTTTTTATTTTCTTTAATATTATTATTTATTATATTTAGATTATTACTTTTATTCATAAATTCCATATTTTTAGTTTGTACAATTTCTTTAAATTGATTAACAATACTTTGCATTATTTTAGGATTCTGAGCAATTAAATTTAATCCAATAGGAATTAAATTATTATTATTATTATTGTAATTATTATCATTAATGTTTATATTATCAGGTATCATTAAATATTCATTATTTTTATTCTTTTCATTTATATATTTATCAAAAAAATCATCCATATTAGTTTTCCCATATTTTTTTTTAGTTTCTATTAAAAAATTTTCATTTTCTTTGATAAATTCTATAATTTCACTTTGAGTTAATCTATTATGAGAAAAAGGACATTTTTCATAATTTTCACATAAACCTCTTCCATGAAAAAATTTACAAGGAATTTCTTTTAAATTATGAGAATATAAACATTTATCTCCTTTACTGCAATTTCCACTTAAGAAAAATTTACATAATTCTTTTTTTTTTATTTGTTCTACATTATGTGAATAAGGACATTTTTCTCCTTTTTTACATGCTCCATTAATATAAAATTGACATATTTGTTTTCCACTTAATGTTTTTATTTTTTTGTTTTTATTTTTATTTTGTTTTTTATTTTTCTTTTTTCTTTTTTTCTTTTCTTCAGGTTTCTCATCTAATTTTTTTCTTTTATTTTGTTGTAAAGTT
>JAEEGK010009733.1_pt1 | contig 22362 bp, 25 predicted proteins | sample 8958771 | NCBI WGS metagenome assembly JAEEGK01 (sample SAMN16246547, study PRJNA631951) | gut metagenome | biome: gut microbiome; feature: rumen; material: SC-attached | host: Bos | place: Iran: Karaj | collected 2018-10 | reverse complement strand
CCAGGCGAAGATGGTAGCCATGGGGTTGGTGGAGGTTTCCTCACCCTTCAGGTACTTGTAGTAGTGGCGGGTCACGGTACCGTGGGCAGCCTCATACTCGTACTTGCCGTCGGGGCTTACGAGCACGGAGGTCATCATGGCCAGGGAACCGAAAGCGGTGGAAACCATATCGGACATCACGTCGCCGTCGTAGTTCTTGCAGGCCCAGATGAAGCCGCCCTCGCTGCGCATTACGCGGGCCACGGCGTCGTCAATCAGGGTGTAGAAGTACTCGATGCCGGCAGCCTCGAAGGCGTCCTTGTACTCCTGGAACACTTCCTCGAAGATGGCCTTGAAGCGGCCGTCGTACTTCTTGGAGATGGTGTCCTTGGTAGCGAACCAAAGGGTCTGCTTCACATCCAGGGCATACTTGAAGCAGGAGTGGGCGAAGCTGCGGATGGAGGCGTCGGTATTGTGCATACCCTCGATGACGCCGGGACCGGCAAACTCGTGGATCACTTCCTCGATGCGCTCACCGGAAGCACCTTCGAAAACGAGCTTGGCCACACCGGGTTCGGTGGTCTGGATTTCCACGTCGCGATACACGTCACCGTAAGCGTGACGGGCAATGGTGATGGGCTTCTTCCAGAACTTCACGGCCGGATGGATGCTGGGGATGGTGATGGGTGTACGGAACACGGTACCGTCCAGCATGGCACGGATGGTGCCGTTGGGGCTCTTCCACATCTGGTGCAGGTTGTACTCGCTCATACGCTGCACGTTAGGGGTGATGGTGGCGCACTTGACGGCCACACCCAGACGCTTGGTAGCATTGGCGGAGTCAATGGTAACCTGGTCAGAGGTCTTGTCGCGGTACGGGAGACCCAGGTCATAGTACTCGGTCTTGAGGTCCACGAAGGGAAGGATGAGCTCATCCTTAATCATTTTCCAGAGGATTCTGGTCATTTCATCGCCGTCCATCTCTACGAGCGGCGTGGTCATTTTGATTTTTTCCATGGTTTATTTACGGTTTTTATAATAATTCATAAGGCAGCCGTCGGCGAGGATCTGACGCTCGTCTTCGGTGAGGTTCTGGAAGTAGAGGGTGATGGGCGTGGAGCGGCCGTCGCGGGTAATGACGCGGGCCTCAATCTGCTCTTCGCCGCCCAGGATGGCCTTGCGGATACCGGGCACAAACACATAGTCCCCTACCTCATACTCAAACGGAGTGTCCTTGCTGATGGTGAAAGGAACGATACCCCAGTTGATGCAGTTGGAACGATAACGCTTGGTAGCATACTCGTAGCAGATGTTGGCGTCACCGCCCAGCACCTTCTGGCAGGAAGCAGCCTGCTCACGGGCGCTGCCGTCACCGGGCTTGTTGGCAAAGACACAGGAGCCGAAGGAAGTAGTTTCGGCCGAAGTTCCCGCAACGGCGAGGGCCTTGCGGAGGTCTTCGGTGACCTCACCGGCGCGGCGGGCACGGTCATCGGCCTGGATGCGCTTGCTGCGGCCCACATACTCGGGAACGCGGCGGCTCAGGGCAAACTCGGAAAGCTTGAGCGGGTTGGAACGGTAGCTGGAAGTCTCACCGGAAGGAATGAGCTCGTCGGTGGTAGTCACAGGGTCGTGGATCACGGCAGCCAGCTCTACCAGCATATTCTCCTGCATAGCGGGCATAACGGGCCAGTCCTTGATGTTGGGACCGTAACGCAGCGGCTCCTCCGTATGGGCCTTTCCGTAGCCATTGTAGATGCGCTTCTCATAGATACGGCCGTCAAACTGATAAGGCTTGTGGGTGTCTTCGTATTCAATGTCCGTGGCTGCGGTAATGACACCGCCGTTGGCAGCGGTGGCTGCAATGGAACGGGCATCCATCAGGGCCACCATGGAAATCTGTCCCTGACCGGGCTTGGAGCCTTCACGGTTGGGGAAGTTGCGGGTGGTGTGGCGGATGGACAGGCCGTTGTTGGACGGCACGTCACCGGCGCCAAAGCAAGGGCCGCAGAAGGCGGGCTTAATAACCACACCGGCCTCCAGGAGTTCTTCGGCAATGTGATTGCGCGTGGTGGCCAGATACACGGGCGTACTCTGGGGATAAGCGCTCATAGTAAAGTAGTCGTTACCGATGGACTTACCCTTGAGGATGGTGGCAGCCTCGGAGAGGTTGTCGTAGGTACCGCCGGAGCAGCCGGCAATGATACCCTGGTCGGCGTATACCTTTCCGTTCTTGATCTTGGAAAGGAGGTCAGGGTGCACTTTGTCACCAAAGCGCTTGATGGTGTCTTCTTCAATGGCCTTGAGCACCTTCTCGGGGTTCTCCTGCAGCTCGTGGATGGTCACGGCGTTGGACGGGTGGTAAGGCAGGGCAATCATACTCTCCTGCTTGCTCAGGTCAATGGTAATCATAGAGTCGTACCAGGCCACCTTACCGGGCTCGAGCTTCTTGTAAGCCTCAGGACGGTTGTGCATCTCGAAGTACTTCTGAACCTCTTCGTCGGTGATCCAGATGGAGGAGAGGCAGGTGGTCTCGGTGGTCATCACATCGATACCGTTACGGAAGTCGATGGGCAGTTCCTTGACGCCGGGGCCGGCAAATTCCAGCACCTTGTTCTTCACGAAGCCGCTCTCAAACACGGCCTTCACAAGGGAAATAGCCACATCGTGCGGGCCGATACCGCGGCGGGGCTTGCCCTCCAGCCATACCAGCACCACTTCGGGAGCCTTGATGTCCCAGGTGTTCTCCAGCAGCTGCTTTACCAGCTCGCCGCCGCCTTCACCAACACCCATATTGCCCAGAGAGCCGTAACGGGTGTGGGAGTCGGAACCCAGAATCATATTGCCGCAGGCGGTGAGGGCCTCACGGGCATACTGGTGAATCACAGCCTGGTTGGCAGGCACATAGATACCGCCATACTTCTTGGCAGCCGACAGGCCGAAGACGTGGTCGTCCTCGTTGATGGTGCCACCCACGGCGCACAGGGAGTTGTGACAGTTAGTCATAGCATAAGGCAGCGGGAACTTCTCGAGTCCGCTGGCGCGGGCGGTCTGGATGATGCCCACGTAGGTAATGTCGTGCGAAACCATAGCGTCGAAGCGGATCCGCAGGTCCTTGCCCTTGGAACCGTCTACGTCGTGCTTGCGCAGGATCTGATAGGTAATGGTGTTTTCACGGGCCTCGTCCTTACCGAGAGCCGCGTCCTTGGCGATGGTCTTACCATCGAGGAGATAAACTCCATTGGGGTTTAGTGTAATCATATTATGATTGAGTGAATAAATATTGTCAATGCCAGCATATCGGCCGCTCCGCCGGGAGAAATACCCTCCGCCGCATAGCGGTCACATAATTCTTTGCTATCTACAGTCAACGCCTCCTGCTTCACCTGCTGGGCCCTTTCGGCCCCTGCCCTCTTGATCACGCAGGTATCGTCCAGCGTGCTCATAATGCGCAGCAGCGTCTTGAGCTCTCCGGCGCCGGAGGCATAATACGGCAGCCAGTCCTCAAAGAGCAGTTTATAGCCATCCAGGGCTATTGTACGGGCACCTCTGGAGTGATTGTCGCCGCAAATCTGCTCTGCCAGTTCCGTCATCCGGCCTCCATCTCCACAGGCATTCAGAGCCAGGCCCATACAGAAAATGGCACCCCGGTGGGTATTGACCCCGCCAGTGGCAGCCAGCATAGCCTTTTCGGCCTCAATGCCCAAATCCCGAAGTTCCAGGGCCGACGACGCCAGCACCATCTTGGGGAAGAAGGGCCGAATGGCAGCAATTCCCTTGAGCATAGTGCCGTAATCCATATCCTTGTGCGCTCCGCACGAATCAGGGCCCACCAGTCCCGGTTTACCGGGCGTATCCAGCTCCAGCTTCAGAGCCCTCTGCGCCAGTTCTGCCAGCAGATACGGCCAGGTACTCTCCGGACACAGGGCCGAAGCCCTCCTGAAGCTCCCCTCCTCCAATGCCTTCCGCACCTCAGATGCCGAGACCTCAGCATATCTGGGTACTTCTACGACCTCCGGCAGAAGCTCTCTCATCAGGTCATTATACCGGGCCGTGAGAGGATCGAGAGGTTCAGATCCCACAAACCGCACGGAAGCATTCAGGGCCGGTGCAATCCACCGGGCGTACAGGTCAAGATCCAGACGCATCTGCGTTTCCGCTGCGTCTGATAAGTTTTTCAAGAAATAAGTAGGAAAAGTAGCCGCTGAAATCTGATAATCCGATCCCTCTAACACACAGACATTCGTCCCCTCCCCACTGGTGCGTCGGGCTGTGGAGGTTGTAGGAAGGGCCTTTCTTATCATTTCCAGTCTCTCATTGTAAGAGAACTGGGATCTATCTTCTTTTACAGGGATGATGTAAAGGTGGTCTACCTGCCTGGAGGCTTGTTGCAGGAGATAGAGGTGCCCCAGGGTGAAGGGGTTGGCGTTCATGACAACCACGCCACATCGGCCCTCCTGGGCGAAGCCCTTTAAATACTGACAGTATCTTTCCAGGCAGTGGCCATTTTCCAGGAGAATGGCTTTGGGAGCACGGGCCAGGACGTGGAAGCCCAGGCTTTCAAAGATGGCCTGGTTCTCGGGCTTGGTGAAAATCTTGAGCTCCAGGATTCCCTTGGAGGCCGCCATGGAAATCAAATGCGACACCAGCGGTGCCACCAAACCTTCCGAACGGGCTTCGGGGGTTACGGCTATGCATTTGATGATATCGGCGGAAAGTCCGGCGCCGGCTAAGATGTCTCCGGCTTCGTTTTCTATGACACAATATACATCAAGTTCTTCCATCCGGAGACCATTGTCTCTGAGGAAGTTATCCACCTTATTTCGGAAGAACAGACTGCTTAGAGGCAGTTCCTGTATGTTGTGCTTACTATAGCTTTGCATCATCCAAACAGGCTTTCCAATACTCCCGGTTCCGCCTGTTAGGGAATCATTACGCGAAGGTAACAATTTCTAATCGATTTCCCAAGAAATCGTAACAAATTATAAGCGCTATTCTATAAGATTGCAGACCATGATTCCGTTCTTGCCCAAAGCCACCTGCAAACCCAGGGGCGTGCGCCTCTCGTCGGAGTCAATCCAGATCCAGACATCCTTGCCGCTACCGTTTTCCAAGATACCGCGTTCCAGCATCTCCAGATGAAAAATCTGGGCCGAATGACCGGGGTACTTTTCCGTCTCAATGCCTTCCATGGTAAGGGTTGCTTCGCGGGGCTGACCTCCCATGAGCGGTCTTACCTCATAGGGCTCCCCTTCCTTGAAATCGTGGGTTCTCACATAGTAGAGCAATGTGACCAGTTCCATGGAGATGCCGTCGTTGGGATGGTGAAAGATGGCGGGCTCGGGCATCTTGCCGTATTGTCGCCAGAAAACGATCTCATCCTCCGAGTAACGGCACCAGGCGCTTCCCTTGTTGGAAGACGTACAGTAATACAGGGGGTTCATACCCGGGCGGGTAAAATAGTCTTCTACCTTATATTTGGAGTGCATGAAAAGCCGGAAGATGGGCTGGACCTTGATTCCAATTTCGGCCTTGTATGCATCTTGGCCTTCAAATTCGTCCTGGGTAAGGGTAAAAGTAGCCTTGGCCACCTTGGTATTCAGGTTGCCATAGAGGTAACGGACATCATAGGTGCACGTTTCCTCTTCCGGATCGGTTATCACTGTGACCGGGTGTCCCAGCAACAGCACAAGCGGTATGATTAACCAACGGATCATTTCCTTTCCAGACGGGACAAAAGTTCATCGCCCAGGGCTTCCTTGGTACGGATGTGGTCCAGGACGGCGTTCACAAAGGAGTTGGACTCAAAATCACCGCGCACTTCCGTGAAGTCACGCTCTTTGGTTTCGCGGTCTCCATCGGCCCCGAAACTGGTCATAGAGGCCAGGTTGAACTCCTTGCGGGCATCCTCGTAGAGCTCCTTATCCAGGCCGATGACCGCCTCTTTCCAGCGCTTGACAATGTCGGCCACCTGGGCGGCGGTTATGCTGTCCAGCGGGGTGCCAAAGAAATCTCCATACTTGTCGTAGGCCCAGGTCCACTCTGCATCATAGTACTGCTCGTGGAGCATATGGAAGGCATCGGAGAAATCGTGAAGGTTCATTTCACCCTTCTCCACGCAGTTCACCAGCTCGGTGAGGCAGTCCCTCGGAGCCAGGAGGCCGGCCACATCGGCCCATTGTCCCTTTCCTATGGGGCAGGTGGGCTTGAGAAGTTGGCGGATTTCCTCGTCGGAGGCACCGGCGGGCATATTCTCCAGGCGTTTGATGATGGAATTGCCCAGAAACTTGGCAATGGCCGTCTGGTAGTAATGGATACCGCTCCGGAGCGATTTGTTGCGGATTTTGGTGCTATGGTACGAGTACACGTCCGAGAGTTCGCCGGACGAATACTGCAGGTTCTTCAGGAGCTGAATGCCCTTGAACATCTTCTGGATGGTGTAGGGGCTCAGCAGGTTGTAGTTGATGCAGTCCAGGCGGTCAGGGTCCTTACGGGCGTCACGCTTGGGCCATTTCTGGGCATCACGGACCGTACCCACGCTGCGCAGGTTCACACCCGGCACAAGATAAGTAGTATTCTGCTGCTCAATCAGATACGAGAAAGGAAGGGCCGAAGTATCCGAGTGCGTCACGTGGCGCCCCATCACCAGGGAGAAGGCACCCACACGGGAAGGCCAGAGGATATAAGAGTCGGACGAAGTCTTGGCTCCGCGCTCCAGGATACCCTGGTGCATAGGACCCAGCTTGTACATATGGTTGCTCTGGTTGGAGCCGCTGCCGGCGTTCATAAAGGAGAACATACCGGCAATGAGGAGCGTACTCTTGTGGTGCGTTACGGTAAACGGACCGGCAAAGATGGCGCAGGCCTCGCCGTTCTCTTCCTGGCAATTGCTGAAGAAGAGCGAATCGGAGGCGCTGTAACCGTGCCCCAGGCGGCAGCACTGGCCCACGAAGCAACGCTCCAGGGAGGTATTGTCGGCCACGTGGGAGCCGCTGCAGATGATGAAATCGTCTGCAATGACGCCGTGGGCAATGATTACGGGTGCAATCTCATTGCTGATGATGGTACCGTTTCTGAGGCGGCTGGCACCGCTGATAACGGCGTAGTCTCCAATGTTAACGCCGTTGATATGACGGGTATTCCGGATGGACACATGATCCCCAATGACGCCCACGCTGCTCTCTTTCCCGGCGGCATACTCCTCAATAAGAGCATTCAGGCGTTCAATCAGGGCAGGCCGATGCCGGTACATAGCCAGCACATAGGCAATCTGAGCACTCAGGCGGTCGTAGATCTTGACCTCGCGGCCACCGGTCTCGCTGAGGACCGACACTTCCACGCCATTGCCAAAGCAGCAGGGGCCTTCGCACACCAGCAGGTCCACATTCTCAATATAGGAATGGGCACCAATGGTGTAATTGGCCACGTAATTGGTTACGTTTTCAATGAGGGAATTGTCCCCTACGGTTACATTGTGCAAAGTCGCATTACGCAGACCGGAGTGCTTCCTGACGCCTCCGGGAAGGGTAAACACTTCCTCAAAGCGCCCAAACTGCACTGTGCCGGAAAAGCGGACATTGCGCACGTAGTTCAGGGATTCGGGATGTGAGGTGCAAACCGAGGACCAGTCATCGGCCCGGCAGCCTCTTTGAACCAGCAGTTCAATTTGTTCGGGGGTTAGGGGCTTGTAGCTCATATTCCTTAATCATTTGTTCAATTCGACTCAATAACTCATCTCTGGAGTGCGTCTTGGCTCTCATACAATACCGCACCTCATTCCCACACAGAAGACACCTTCTTGGTGGAAATCCAATGTCAGCACGCCCCACTATGTGCGTAGGCTCTGTGGAGGTTGTGGAAAATTGGTTTTTCGCAAAGCTTTGCGAAAAATAATTTTCCACAACCGGATGGGCCGGAGGGGCCGTTGAAACCGGAGGGAAACTATACAGGACATCGATATCCATTAATCGGCCTAACGGATGGGAGTCTTCTATCTGGCAGGTACGTCTTTTGGCCTCTTCGGCCGGCAAATCTACCAGGAAATAGGCTTCATAACCGGTATCCAGATCCTTAAGTTCTTCATACTCTGGCAAAAAGGCCTTCCGGATGGCTTCTACCCCTGCCTTGGCAATCTTCAACGAGGTAGCATTCCGTTTTTCGGGGCCCGGCAACTGGACGGTCAAACAAAGAAGAGACTTGCCTGGATTGGCTCCAAGCAAGTCCTTCTGGTGTTTCACCCGCGTGTCGCGGCTGTCCAGGAGCTCTGCCAGTGTAACGGGCATTATTCCACAATGTTATGGATTTTGTCCAGGACAGAACCGTCACGGTTCATCACGATACCTACCACCTTGTCACCGAAAGGCAGCGGATCGGGCGTACCGATGATGGAAGAAGCCTTGGCGGCCAGCTGCTTGATATCAACGATATTAAGACCGGCTGCTTTAAGCTTTTCTGCAATCTCGGGACGGGCCGGATTCACGGCAATGCCGTACTCGGTCACCACCACATCCACGGACTTGCCGGGGGTAATGAGAGTGGTCACATGAGGCACTACGCAAGGGATGCGGCCACGGAGGAGCGGGCATACGATGATGCTGAGGGCGCTGTCGGCTGCAGTATCCTGGTGACCGCCAATGGCGCCACGGATAATACCGTCAGAACCTACCAGTACGTTCACGTTGAAGTCCGTATCCACTTCCAGGGCGCTCAGGATAACGATATCCAGGGCGTGGGTAGCGGAACCCAGGTGCTGGCCGGAGGCATACTCCACGGCCGATACTTCCTGGTGGGTAGGGTCGTTCTTGATGGATTCGGCCGCCACCTTGTCGAAGGACTGGACGTCAATGAGCTTGCCAATGAGGCCTTCTTCGTGGAGCTTGACCATATGGGCCGTGATACCGCCCAGGGCGAAGGAAGCCTTGATGCCGCGGTTGATCATCTCCTCGCGGATGTACTTGACGGCAGCCAGGGAGGCACCGCCGGTACCGGTCTGGATGGAGAATCCGTCTACGAAGAGACCGGAATTGATGATAACCTTGGCGGCCTGCTTGGCCAGCAGGATGTCACGGGGGTTCTTGGAGTCACGGATGGCGCCGGCAGCAATCTTGGAGCTGTCACCTACGCTGTCCACTACTACTACGGATTCCACATCGGCCGCAGAGATGGACATGGGCATATTGGGATACTCCACGAGGTCGTCGGTAATCACCACCACGTGCTTGGCGTAACGGGCATCGGGAAGGGCATAACCCAGCGAGCCGCAGATGGATTTGGCGTTCTCTGAACGGGAATAGCCGCAGGCGTTGCCCAGTTCATCGGCCGAAGAGGCACCCAGGAAGGCTACGTCAATCTTGAGCTCACCGTTGGCAATGGCGCTGCCGCGTCCGCCGTGTGAGCGGAACACCACGGGCTCTTTCAGGAGGCCGTGAGAGATGGCATCGGCCAGGGCGCCGCGCAGACCGGAAGTGGAGATACCGGTAATGACACCGTTCTTGATGTGGTCAATGAGAGGGGCGTGTACGTCGGAAAGGCTGGAGGCAGCCAGCTTAAGGTCTTTGAAGCCCATTTCTGCGAGCTTGTCCACCACCATATTCACCACCTTGTCTCCGCCACGGAAATGGTGGTGGAAGCTGATGGTCATTCCATTCTGGAGGCCGGAACGCTTGATGGCCTCTTCCAGAGTTACTAACTTGCTGTTTCTCATAGGGCTTCCTCCTCACTGATTACACCGGCAGCCACGGCCAGAGCAATGGTACGCTCTGCACGCAGAACCACCGGACGGTCTACCATCTTACCATTCACGGCAATAACGCCGGAACCCTTGGCCTGGGCCTCTTTGATGGCGGCTACCACAGCGCGGGCCTTGGTGATTTCCTTCTCGGTGGGCGTGAACACGCTGTTCACCACCTCAATCTGACGGGGGTTGATGATGGACTTACCGTCAAAGCCCAGGGTCTTGATGAGTTCCACCTCCTTGCGGAAGGTCTCCATATCGTCCAGATTGGAATATACCGTATCAAAGCAGCAGATACCGGCGGCACGGGCGGCCACCACAATCTGCTCGCGGGCCAGCAGGAGCTCTGCACCGCCCGGAGTACGGTTGGTCTTAAGGTTGGCGCTGTAGTCCTCGGCACCCAGGGCGATACCCATCATACGGGGCGAAGCCGTTGCGATGGCATAGGCATTCACAATACCCAGAGCGCTTTCAATGGCGGCCATAATCTTGGTCTCCCCTACCCGGCCAATCTCCTGTTCCACTTTGAGAATCTCGGCTTCGAGTTCCTGGACTTCTTCGGCCGTTTCGGTCTTGGGCATACGGATTACGTCCACGCCGGCCTTGACCACGGCTTCCACGTCCTTCTTTCCATAAGGGGTATTGAGCGGGTTAATGCGGACCACCATTTCAGTCTTGCCGTAATCGATGGTCTTAAGGGCGTTGTGCACCAGAAGGCGCGCTGCGTCCTTTTCGGCCATAGTTACGGAGTCTTCCAGGTCCAGCATAATGCTGTCGGGGCCGTAAATATGGGCATCGGCCATCATTCCCGGATTGTTACCGGGAACGAACATCATGGTTCTCCTTAGTCTTTCCATACGTCTTTGCCTGTTGCCCGGACGGCAGCTGCGGTTACCCGCGCCCGGATGGTACAATCGAGTGCTCCCTTGTCCACGGCTTCCACGTGGGCATCTTTAATGCCGAGCCCTTCCAGGGTCTCGGTAATGACGGCCTTGATCTGACGGCCGAACTGGGCGGCCACGGCGCTCTGCAAATCTACTTGCAGCCCTTCTCCGGGGCCGATGGTGACCATGATGTCACCGCTTTCCAAAGTTCCAGCTACTGCTTGTTTCATAGTTTTTTATCCTTGATGTGCGGGACGCAGGAGGTCCAGCACTACTTTTACGGGGTTGAAGGTTTCGATGGGGACTTCAACAAAAAGGGTGTTCCAGTCGCTCATAGCGCCGTTCCAGAGGCCGGGGAGTTCCAGGGCCTTGAGTTCACGGCCTTCGTAGCTCTTGGAGCTCATAAAGCCGGCGTCGGGGTCCACGTGCTTGAGGAGGTCAAAGTGCTTGCCCTTGTAGTCATTGAGGCAGCAAACCAGATCTACGGGATTGAAGTGCGTGGCCTGGTTCATAGCAGCCATAGCTCCGGCATCCTCCTTATTGATCTGGACGCTTTCCAGAATCTGGAGGCTGGTGCAGCCATCCTTGCCGGCAATCACATAAGGACCGCCGCCGGGCTCTCCCTCATTGCGCACCATACCGCACACGCGCATGGGCCTGTTGAGCTTGGCACGGAGCATCTTCACGCGTTCTTCCTCGGAATGGGCCAGCGGCATCTGGACGCAGAGTTCCTTGTCCAGGAACTTCTCTATCTCATTGCAAAGCTGCACGGAAGGATTTTCGTCCAGCTTGCGGAGGAAGTCAAAGATCTTGTCTCTGAGCTGCAGGGCAACGCCCATAAGCACCTGCTTGTACTCGGCCGTAACGGGCAGGAGTTTCTCGTGGGCCACGTTGTCAATGTTCTTGATGCTCACCAGCTCGTCCGTTACCTTATTGAGGTTGTAGATGAGGGCACCGTGACCGGCGGGACGGAACAGAAGGGTTCCGTCTTCCTTGCGGAAGGGCTTGTTGTCCGGCGTTACGGCTATGGTATCCGTGGCCTTGTCCTGGAAGGTGAAGGTGATATTGTACTTGACACCGTACTTCTTCTCATAGGCCTCCTTGATGGCGCCAATGGCAATCTCAAAGAGAGACTGGTGCTCCGGAGAGATGGTAATGGTCAGGTTGCACGTACCGTCACTGTTTCGCATATACTCCTGGGCTTCTACCAGATGCTCGGCAATGGCGGTGCGTACTTCTTCCGGATAGCGGTGGAAGCAGAGAACGCCCTTGGGCTTGCTGCCATAGGCCAGGCCATCTTCTTTCAGAAGCTTCTTGAGGGTTTCCAGGCGGTATTCCCGGGTATCCTCAGGCGTGCCGAAGAGTTCTTCCGTATAAAAGGCGAAATCCTTGATGCGGGCAGCCAGCTTGGCACCGGGGGCATCGGCCGGAAGATCCTTGCCGGCTTCCAGCTCTGCCAGGCCCTGGAACATATCCTTGAACATACGGGAAGCTGCGCCGGAGGCAGGTACAAACTTGCTCTTTCCGTGAACTTCGGCCTTCTGATAATAGTCTACTGCGGCTTTTACCGCTTTGGGATCCAGCACTTTGATGCCTCTTTCAGGAGTGGCGGGTCCCACGATCTTCATCCAGGGGAAGCCATTCTTAAAATGCTCAATCTGCTCTTTTACCTGTCGGAGGCTGGCGCCTCTGTCCAGGATTTGCTGTTGATCGGTTTGGCTGAACATAGTGTTATAGTGGTTATCAATATAAAATTCCTGGCGGTAGTTGTACTCGCTGCGGAGCTTTTCAAAGCTGTCCGGGCTGCTGCGGAACAGGAAATCGTCCGTGAAGATGGGGTAATTGTACTGCATCACGGCGGCAATCTCTCCCTGCGAACGGCCCCACAGATCAAGTCCGGTGGGCAGCAGAGAAGGGTCTTCCGTTACGGGCCGAAAATCTTTGAGTGCATCAATGCCGAAGTGACGGGCAATGGCCTGCACGGCCATAGCGGTACCGTTCTGCTTTCCCTGGTAGGAATAGCCGGCAATGTGCGGAGTGGCAATGTCGCAGAGTTCAATGAGGTTGGGATTCACGTTGGGCTCGTTGCACCAGGTGTCCAGCACCAGGGCGCCCAGTTTGGGTCTGGCGTGAAGGAGGGCGGCTTCGTCCACCACTTCTCCGCGGGAGGCGTTAATGAAGATGGCGCCGGGGCGCATCTTGGCAAAGAAGTCTTCGTTGGCCATGCCCCTGGTGGTCTCGTCCAGCGGAACGTGCATAGTAACAACGGTGGCATTCTCCAGGAGCTCGTCCAGCTCCACAAAGCCTTCTGATCCTTCGGCCTTGGCTCTGGGAGGGTCGTTCAGGAGGACCTTGATGCCCAGCGTACGGGCCATCTGTTCCACCTTCTTTCCCACGTTGCCCACACCCACGATGCCAATCACGGCGTCGTTCAGTTTGATGGCACGGCGGGAGGCAATGCCGTACAGGGCGCTGAAGACGTAGTCTGCCACACCGCCGGCGTTGCAGCCTTCGGCATTCTGCACCTCTATCCCGTGCTGCTGACACCAGTGCACATCAATATGATCCAGGCCGATGGTAGCACTGGCAATCATCTGCACGCGGGAACCGGCGAGGGTTTCCTCGTTGCACTTGGTACGGGTGCGGATTATAATGGCGTCTGCATCGTGCATGGCTTGGCGGTCAATCTCGCGTCCGTCCATGTACTCAACCTCAAAATAAGGCTCCAAAACACCCTTTAGAAAGGGGATGTTGGTATCGGCAACTACCTTCATTCTGTCACATTTGTTCTATCCAACAAATATACGAATAATTCACCATTTTATGTAACTTTGCGGGCCGATTTTGCTATGTGGTGGTTATTGTCATTTGTTTCGGCAGCCCTATTGGGCTGTTATGACTCCTTCAAGAAGTTATCCCTGAAGGACAATGCCGTCATTCCCATCCTTTTCCTTAATACGCTCATCTCCACTTGCTTGCTGTCTCCCCTGCTGTTCAAAACGGGATTCGGCACTTGGGAAGTGCAGCGCTGGATCCTTCTCAAAAGCACCATCGTACTTTCTTCCTGGCTGGCCGGATACTACGCTATGAAGCATCTTCCGCTCACCCTGGTGGGTCCGGTGAATGCTACCCGGCCCGTACTCGTTCTGCTGGGCGCCGTGCTCATCTTTGGAGAGCGGCTCAACCTCCTGCAGAGTGCCGGTGTGGGGCTGGCCATTCTGGCGTATTTCCTGATGAGGATCAGCGGAAAGAAGGAAGGGATTGACTTCCGGCACAACAAATGGATTTTCTGCCTTATAATAGCCGTCTTGCTGGGGTCTGTGAGCGGTCTTTACGACAAGTATCTCCTTTCGCCAGACAAAGGCCTTGGACTGGACCGTCTGCAGGTATTGAGCTGGTATACTTTGTATCAATGCCTGATGATGCTGGTCCTGCTGCTGGGAGTTTGGTATCCCACCCGCGAGCGCACCACGCCCTTCCAGTGGCGTTGGTCCATTCCTTTCATCAGCATCTTCCTCTGCGCGGCCGACTTCGCCTATCTCCAAGCACTCTCCCAGCCCGACGCACTCATTGCCGTGGTCTCTATGATCCGCCGCGGCAGCGTGCTGGTGAGCTTCCTCATTGGCGCTTTCTTCCTCAAAGAGCGGAATATCAAGAGCAAAGCCTTCGACCTGCTGCTCCTGCTCCTCAGTATGATCCTCCTCTACCTGGGTTCCAGATAAAGATTTTTAAAAAATTTTTGCTCGGAACTATTGTTATTCCAAAAAAAGTCCTTACCTTTGCAATCCACAAACGGGGTATTAGCTCAGTTGGTAGAGCGTTTGAATGGCATTCAAAAGGTCAGGAGTTCGATTCTCCTATGCTCCACACGATGAAGGACAGCTTAATGGCTGTCCTTTTTTCGTGTGGAGCATGCGCTGCTGACGCAGCGCCTTCCTCTCATCCCCCAGTCGCTTCGCGACAGCCCCCAGGGGCACGGGTAGAGGTTACCGAATCTTTTCGACAGCGCGGAGAATAGGGTAAGTAACAAAGCACATGAAAAGGGAGGCCAGGATGTCCCACCAGTCAAAGGTCATGGAGAAAACGACCTCATAGAGGCACCACGTCAAGAAATCCATAGCCAGGACGGCGAGTTTAGTCTGCCGGATCGTTTTCTGTACTGCATAGAAGAGAAACGCAGCAGCAGGGACTGCAACGATATTGCCAATAGTATCGGCCAGGTGCCAGTCATCAATATGATTCGCATAGACATAGGGCCGATAAGTGAAATTGAAAAGCCACCCGATCCCGGCACACAACACGCAAAGGAAGAGGCAAATCAACCTTTTCCTATTGCTTTGTTCCATGGGAGGAGTCAACACAAACAACGCTTTTCCGTCAATCATATCAAAAAACAATTTTTCCACCAGCGGAGGATGAAGCAGATGCCGGCCGAGAGTAGGCCGGGGCCAAGGCCGCAGTAGAACCAGGCGATGAAAGAATCGGGGACCTGTGGGATGCGCTTGAGCGTGATGCCCAAGGTTATCATAAAGGCAATGATGAGGTAGCCCTTGACGCTGAAAGTCTTGAAGATGGAGGTCTTGAGTTCGGTCATGGCCATTATGCGGGCGGCGTACTTCCCTACCACTCCGGTAAACATCACGTAGAAGCCCGCAAAGACGATGGCTGAGAGCAGGTAATACCACCAAAGTATACAGTCCAATCGGCCATAATAATCCACACCAATGAGCGCAATCTTGATGCCGATGGCCGTCCATAGGAGGCCATTGACCAGGAGAAGGTACTTGGTGGGGATCTTTAGCATCGGGGTTATTTCTTGTAACCGTCTTTGGTAATGATGGGTTTGCCGTCGGCGTCGAGGAGCGGGGTGAGGCCGCCGCCGTTGCCACGGCATACGAACAGATAGTTCACGCCGGTCTCTTTGTCTACGATGACGATTGCTTCGGTCATAAAGGAAACGCCTTCCTTTTCTTTGATATCAAATCTGTCTTTTGCCATATGTGATACAATATTAAATCCGAATTTACTTGTCAAGCTTCCTAATCAATGAAAGGTCGCCGCTGGAAAGAGCTTCGAAGTTAACTTCAATCTTTTTGATGTCCCAGTCCCACCACTTCAAGTCCAGGAGGTAGGCTATGAATTCGTCGTCAAATCGCTTCCGGATAACCCGACAAGGATTGCCTGCAGCAACAGCATAGGGAGGGATGTCGGAGGCGACTACAGAATTGGCGCCGATGATGGCACCATCACCGATATGTACACCAGGCATTACAGTTACATTCTGACCAATCCAGACATCGTTGCCGACCACAGTATCGCCCTTCAGAGGCAATTCATCTTTCACGGGGGCAATGGCGCTGCCCCAGTCTCCGCCCATGATGTAGAAAGGATAGGTAGTCACCCCATCCATTCTGTGGTTGGCCCCGTTCATCACGAACTCAATGCCCTTGGCGATGGCGCAGAATTTCCCGATAATCAGTTTGTCGCCGATGAAATCGTAGAAGTGGGTAACGTGCTTCTCAAACTGATCTGCACCATCCACGTCATCATAGTACGTGTAGTCCCCGATGATAATGCGAGGATTCTTCACCACGTTCTTGATGAAACAGAGACTCGGAATCTTCGGATTCGGGAACGCCGCATTGGGGTTGGGTCTGTTGGATATCTTGTTCATTGGGTTATATTCCGTTTTAGCGAACTAATATACGCATTTTTGATGAAAATAAAAGCCGGACTGGCGGCGCAAGCCGACAGTTGGGCGGTTGGCTGGAGCGGAAAAAAGTAGTAACTTAGCGGTATGTATTCGGAACTGCTGAAATATGACCTGGGCGAAGGCGTTGAAGCGTTCTCCACGCGGAGAGAGTCTGAACTCCCCTATCCGGTAATCCAGGGGCATCAGGTGCATGAGGCTAAGGTGGCCTTCATCGAGCGACCTGGGATGACGCGTGAGGAGCTGGAAGGCTACGATGTATTTGTGACTACGCTGCCGAATGTCGCCATCGGTGTCAGGACGGCAGACTGTGTGCCTGTACTTCTCTATGATCCGGTCAAGCGGGTTGTGGCGGCGGCTCATGCAGGTTGGAAAGGGACCGTGCTGCATATCTCAGAGAAGACCGTTGAATTGATGTCCGCCAAATATGGCTGCAATGCGGCGGACATACGGGCTGTTCTGGGCCCGTCAATTGGTCCCGATAGTTTCCAGGTGGGCGAAGAAGTGGCCGAACACTTCAAGAATGCCCAATTTCCGATGGATCAAATCTGGTCCTTCCGGGGGCAGGGTGATGGAACGCCTATGTCTGGTGGGCATCACATCGACCTCTGGAAGGCTAACCGTTGGTTGCTGGAGCAGGCCGGTGTAAAGCCGGAGAACATCCAGGTGTGCGGCATCGATACGTTTACCGATGAGTCTTTCTTCTCGGCCCGGCGCGAAGGGGTCGAGTGCGGGAGGATTATCAATTCAATCAAACTAATCTAAAGCCCGCAATTACAAGATTTTCAATGCAATGTGTGCGCAGGCTTCGGCGTCAGCGAGGGCGTGGTGGTGATTCAGGAGGGAGTAGCCGCAGGCGGCGGCGACGGTGTGGAGCTGGTGGTTGGGAAGGCTGCAGCCGAAGTGGCGGCGAGAAGCGGCCAAGGTGTCAAGGAAATGATAGCCAGGATAATGGAGACCGTAGGCGCTGAAGACGGCTTTGAGGCAGCCTTCATCGAAGCGGGCGTTGTGGGCTACAAAGGGGACATCGGCCGGGAAACAATCCGTTTCAAAGGCGGCCAGGATGCGGTCTTCCACCTGGTCCCAAACGTCCGGGAAAAGCGGAGCGTCTTCGGTGTCATCGGGGCCCAGGCCGTGGACCTGCTGGCAAAACCAGGCATAGTAGTCCGGATAGGGATGAATCAGGCTATAGAAAGAGTCCACCACTTCCCCATCGCGCACGATGACGATGCCCACGGAGCAGACGCTGCTGGGGCTGCCGTTGGCGGTTTCGAAATCGATGCAAACGAGGTTAGATACCATAATTCGTACTAAACATCAATGGTAAACTTCAGGATCAGAAGTTCGATTCTCATATGCTCCACAAAAAGAGCACTCTCATTGATCGGACTTGATTTTTTTCTTCTCTTCGGCCCTATAGGACAAATACATAGACAGCATGACCAAGGCATTAGAAAGCATACCCAGTAATCTGGTGATGATGTTTCCAGGAAGGACTATCCAGACGATGAAAAGAATAGCAGATAGAATTCCGATTATCAGTTGTGCTTTTTGTTTCTTGTTCATAATGCGAAGATAAACATTTTTTGAGTATCTTCGCAAGTATGAAAACGGTCTATTCAAATACGGCGCATCCAGCTTTGGTGAAATGGTCCATTGGAATTTCCATAGCTTTGGGAATCTTCCTGTATGTCCTTTATATTTCCTTGGATGACAAGTATAAACTTCTTTTGTACATAGCTGCCTTCAGCTTTTTGTATGGCGGTATGTTTATCGGTTTCTATAAACTGAGAGTCTATGAGGTAAACGAAGAGGAAGACACCATAACCGATTACAACAAAAAGAAGTATCCGCTCCGTATTTCCAACCTGACCACAGCCACTTACAAGGAAAGCAAGAAAGGAAGATACCGCTCCCTCTTCTTACACGACGCCGGAACCGGCTTTATGGATATCCGCACCTCCAAGGAGAAGGCCGATAAGATGGTAGCCCAGCTCTTGAGCGTCAATCCAGCCATTGAAGTGAAGCACGCCAACTACTTATAAATGAAGATTGAAGAAGCTATGGTGTACCTGCTGGCGACGAGTCAGCACGGGATGAAGACGGAGCAGATTGCCAGGGAGCTGGAACAGCGCGGTCTGGTGCCAAGACGTGCCGGAAAGCCGTTGGACGGAAAGGTCATAGCAGCCATTGTCTACAAGCACCCGGAAATCTTCTGCTTCAATGAAGGCCGCGTGAGGCTATTAATGTAAGAGCCAGGACTCCATAGCGTTTACAGCACGGGTAAGATCGGCCCGGAAGGTAGTGTGCTCGTGGAGGAAGGCGGGGTTGCCGGCAGAAAGTTCCTCAAATAGGGCCGAAGACATAGCATCGGCATACTCTGAGATAGTATCCTCTATGTGATCCATTTCCCGCTCGGAGGTAGAGTGTTCGTAGACCTTCAGTTTCTGGTGAAAGAAGGCATAGGCCTGCTCTATGGTGTTTCTATCGGCCTTCATTTTACGCAGTTGTACTTCTCCAGATAGGCATAGCCCTGACTGGCCAGCAGACGGTCCATCTCCTCCCTTTCTATATTGTAGCAGTTGCAGATCTGGTCCAGGTTGTCAAACTCCTCGTCCCTTAACAGGAAATTAATGGAGGAGACCAACATAGGTATATCGTTAAGCGGAAGGTGATCCATTAGCGTTCGATCTTGACAAGTTGCATTTCGAAGATGAGGGTGCTGTAGGCCGGGATGTCGTCCATCTTCACAGCCCCGTAACCCCACTTGGCCGGGATATAGACTTCCCACTTATCGCCTTCGTGCATACGCGTGAGGGCAATCTGCCAGCCCATAATGAGGTCTCTGACCACAAACAAAGCAGGGAGGTTCTCCCCTTCCGTGGTATCGAAGACCGTACCGTCAATCAATCGGCCCGTATAATGGACATAGACGATACCGTTGGGCTTGGGGCACTTGGTTCCGTGGCCTTCTTCCAGCTTGCGGTACATTACGCCGTTATCCAGCACAATGATGCCTTCTTCCTTGGCTTTCTCTGCCAGAAACGCCTCATTGGCCTCTTTATAGGGGTTATTCCTCTTCTTTTTCATATCGTGTGCAAAGATAGCAACTATTTCACGAAAGTATTTATCTTTGTAAAAATGAACTGATAACTATGGCACAGACAGATTATGCCCTCATTGACCTCTCAGCCTGGAAACAAGTTGGAGAAGGCGGCAATGGCAAAACTTATGCAAATCCGGACCGTCCGGAGGCCATCCTCAAAGTCAACAATGGAAGACTGAGCACTCTTGAGGCCGTAAAACACGAATTCGAGGTCTCCAAGGCCGTAGAGGCCCTTGGGATTGCTGTGCCCAAGGTCTATGAGATAGTACGCGTGGGAGATGCCTATGCCACTGTTTCCCAGATCATCCACGGTAAAAAGTCCCTCTCCCGTATCTGCCACGACCAACCTGAGCGTACGGAAGAGATGGCCCAATTGCTAAGCCAAAAAGGCAAGGAGTTCCATTCAACGCCCTGCAATACGGATTTCTTCCCCAACCGGAAGGAGCAGGCGCTGCGGGCCATTGACCAGATAGGTTTTATCAGCAAAAAGAATCGGGTTATCGTTCGTAAATTTATTGAGACCATACCCGATGTAACCACCTGTTTACACGGAGATTTCCAAACGGGAAACCTGATTGAGTCCGGAGGTCAATTGTATTGGATAGACCTGGACCGCTTTGCCTACGGAGATCCTATGTTTGACATTGGTCACATGTATCAGATCTGCAAGGTCTATTACAAAATGAAGAAAGTACAGGACATCTTCCATATGACGGAGGAACAGTTTGGCCGCTTCTGGGAAGCCTTTGCCACAGATTACACCGGCCAAAAAGACCACGCCGACTTTGACAGACTGGCCGGCAAGTTTGCCTGCCTGGACATTGTCACTCGCGCCTTCATAGTACCCACCTCCACCGCCCAGAAGGTTTTCTTCTGGTTCCAGGTAAGGAAGCTGGTCAAGGAGTACTATCTTTAAACTTTTAATCCGGCAATAACGGCAGCGGTGAAACCGGCCTCTTCCATAGCATTGAGCCCGCGGATGGTGATGCCGCCGGGCGTGGTAACCCGGTCAATTTCGGCCTCGGGATGAGTTCCACGGGCCCCTGCCAGGTCCACTGCGCCTTTCATAGTCTGATAGACCGCCTCCTGGGCCTCGTGGGGATACAGGCCCAGCTGGACTCCGCCTTCCATAGCAGCGCGGGCATAGCGAAGCGCAAAGGCCGTTCCGCAGGAAGCCACCATCATACCCGCCTGCAGGCGCCTCTCATCCACGATGAGCGTCTTCCCCAGCTGGTCAAAAAGGGACTTCACCAGGTCATCGGCCTTTCCAACGATGGCCGAAGCAAAGGTCATACTCTCCCCTATCTCCGCAGCCAGGTTGGGAATCACGGTATAAGCAGCTTGGACGCCCGTTCCGGAGAGCCATTCCGCCATCTGGGCCGAAGGAATGCCGGCAGCCAGGGAAAGGAGCACCTTCCCGGAAAGAGCGGGTTTGATCTGCTCCAGGACAGACTGGACGAGCCAGGGCTTCACGCCCAGGATGATAATATCGGCCCATTTCGCAGCTAGAGAATTGTCCAGCGTAGCATCAATGCCTTGGGCTGTATATTTCTCAAGAGTAGAGGTATGCGCTGTGGTAACGGTAACGGAAACGTCCTTGGCCAGGCGGTGCAGGCCCAGAGCAACGGCTCCGCCCATATTTCCGGCTCCAAGGATGGCTATCTTTTGCATAATCTTACTTTATTATCAATTCCAGACTGGTGTATTGCGGTTGCATTCCCAGCGATTCGTAAAAATGTTGTGCCCCGGGGTTCCCTTCCCATACATGAAGGGTAACATTGTAAAAACCATTCTTCCGGGCGTATTCCCTGGCATACTGGAACAATTCCTTTCCAATTCCTTTCCCGCGGGTCTTTTCGTCCACGCACAGATCATCTATATATAAGGTCTTAACCGGCATAAGCGCCGAACCGCAGGCCAAGTGCTCCTGACACATGATATAGCCCTCGACCTCCCCGCTGTCTTCATAGACGAAGATAGGTTTATCGGGGCATGCGAGCATATCTTGCAACGCTTTCTGGTCATATTTTTTTCCGGAAGCACGGAAAAGGTCCGGACGTACGGCATGATGGACCTTTAATATCTGTTCCAACAGCCTGCAAATAGCTTCAATATCTTGCGTTTCCGCTTTTCTGATCATAGCTTGTTTCAATAACTGAATGGACAAATATACGTTTTTCTGTTTCAATATGCCAAGAAAAATCTCTAACTTCGTAAGACCATTAATAATGATAACACAACACTAAACACTAATTACAATGAAAAGTACTAAGATCTGGCTGGCCATTGCCGGCATCCTGCTCGTAGTCCTTGGCATTTTCTGCATTGCCAAACCCACGGCTACTCTGTTCACTACCGCCTGGCTCATCGGCCTTCTGACTCTGTTTGCCGGTATTTCCAAGCTTATGTTCACCTTCAAGACCCAGGCCTTCCTGCCCAACAGCGGTACGCGGGCCCTTTCGGCCATCCTGGAAATCATCGTTGGTATCATCTTCCTGGCCAACAATTTCTTTGTGGCTTTCTCCCTGCCCGTCATCTTTGCCCTGTGGGTCATTATCGAAGGCGTTGTTATCATCGTGAACAGCTTTGACTACAAGCGCGTGGGCTTCCCCCACTGGTTTGTGATTCTGCTGCTGGGTATCTGCGGTGTGATTCTGGGCATCCTGGGCCTCAAGAATCCGGATGTAACGGCCGCTACCCTGTCCACTATGATTGGCATTGGCGTCATTGCTATGGGATGCTCCTACCTGTTTGCCCTGATGGGTATCAACAAGTTCGAGAACAAGGTCGAAGATATCCGCCAGAAAATAGGAATTGACGAACAGTAAAAAAGCAAAAAGGAGAAGGCCAATGACCTTCTCCTTTTTTTTCGCTATACGGGCTTTGTGTATTTGAAGAAAGAATTGTAGCTTTGCAGTCCGGAATCAATTCGTTTTACCCTATGCTGATTACG
>JAEEGK010009730.1_pt1 | contig 22367 bp, 34 predicted proteins | sample 8958771 | NCBI WGS metagenome assembly JAEEGK01 (sample SAMN16246547, study PRJNA631951) | gut metagenome | biome: gut microbiome; feature: rumen; material: SC-attached | host: Bos | place: Iran: Karaj | collected 2018-10 | reverse complement strand
GTTCCCTTCTCTGACTTCATTCTATACTGATATTACAGAAGAGCCTTTGATTGCAGGCCGGTTCCTGGTTTATTCAGGGCCGACAGTATTGCTGTTGATGGAAGGCAAGGAAGTATATCGCGGTTCTCAGTTCATTGACTTGGAAGAATTAGAATTCAACATCAATCGAATTTCAGACTTATGACACTCCCCAAGTTTATCATCACATTGGAAGGTATGTTCCGCCTGGCTATGGTCAATCAGCATAAGGATTTGCTGAAGCCGGGAGATCAATGTATCGGTGGCGGATACTACCACTTTGACTTTGTCTCAAACCGTATCATCCTTGACAGGGAATCCTACGACTTCGGCCGTCCCAAGTGGCATCTGTTGGAGGTGCTGAAAGTACCGTCTGCCTATCGGGGCATGCGTATCGTCTATAAATATGATGACGGCTTTCATGATGATTTCAATGTCAGTGAGGAACTGAAGATAGAGTACTATGACTGATTTTGATGCTATCTGGCGCACGCAAGACGAGATCAGGACGGTGGTGAATGCTGTTCTGGGAGAGTGTATATGGAATCTCTCCTACGATGAAAGGCGTAGGACTATTGTTCTCGAACTGACTCTTTCACTTGACGAGGACACTGTCAGCGACCTATGCTGTCAGTTCCCCATAACTGCCGATTACGACGGGTGTGGACCGAAAGGGACAAGATTCACTTTTTACATGGATTTTGAACAATAAACAGGACTCTATGCAGGTCCTGTTTATTGTATTTGCTACTTTTTTTCATCTATTCACGAACTTTTTTCCTGCTACGAAAAAAGGCTTCATCTGCCTGTCATACCTTTGCACCCGAAAGCTGATGGAAGTATGGCTGAGAGGTTGAAAGCGGCACACTGCTAACGTGTTGAACCGTCCTGGTTCCGGAGGTTCGAATCCTCCTGCTTCCGCCAACTGGCTCGTTAGCTCAGTCGGATTAGAGCACGACGCTACGAACGTCGGGGTCGGGAGTTCGAGTCTCTCACGAGTCACAGTTATTGCCCTATGGTGTAACGGTTAGCACGGCAGATTCTGGATCTGCAAGTGGTGGTTCGAATCCATCTGGGGCAACGGCAAAAGGAGCCTTGGCAGACTTGGTGTATGCGCTGGACTGAAAATCCAGAGAACGTGGTTCAATTCCATGAGGTTCCCACCATATAATCGGGAGTGCTCCAGCGGCAACGAGGGTGGACTGTAAATCCGCTGTCTTTTGACTCCGTAGGTTCGAGTCCTACCTCCCGAACGTAAGACAGCCCTATGGTATAACGGCAGTACAACAGGTTTTGGCTCTGTTAGAGAAGGTTCGACTCCTTCTGGGGCAACAGGAGATTGTTCCATGGTGTAATGGTAGCACGGCAGATTTCGGGTCTGCAGGTGGTGGTTCGAATCCATCTGGAACATATTACATGGAGTTTGTAGCTCAGTGGGTAGAGCGTCAGAATGTGGATCTGATGGTCGCAGGTTCGAAACCTGTCAAACTCCCTAAGATGGTCGGTTGAGTTTTGCTCTTCCTTCCTCGCGACTCGGCCATACAAGTACACTTGATGGCTCTCGCTGCCCGGTCGGTTCATCTAATTGGTTAGGATTGCAGATTTTCATTCTGCCCACACGAGTTCGAACCTCGTACCGACTACAGTATTTTGCTTCAATAGCACAGTGGCAGTGCAGCTCACTTGTAATGAGCAGGTCGTAGGTTCGAATCCTACTTGAAGCTCCAGACGGCTCGTTAGCTCAGCAGGACAAGAGCACGACAGTCCGAATGTCGTTGTCGGGAGTTCGAATCTCTCACGAGTCACTTGATTATGATTTCTGGATATGGTGTTTAATGGCAGCATGCGAACTTTGGGAGTTTGCGGAGTGAGTTCGAGTCTCGCTATCCAGACAGAAAGAGGCTTCTTTTCAGGCACAAGGCAGGAAAAGAAGTCTCTTTGTCATACGAAGTTCAGCAGGGCCATGAGCCTGTCCTGAACCTTTGCAAGCACTTTCCGGGTCTTGTCGGCATCAGGATTCTCCTTGTTGCCGAGCAGGGTGATGGCCTCCTTGATAAGCTTGCAGTCATCGGTGGAAAGGGGCATCTCGGTGATGGAATAGTCAGGATCTGCATATCTGTAGTATATCCTGTCGTACACTTCTATAGGGGCATTGTAGCCCAGCTTGTCAGACCTCATGATCTGTATGTCCATCTGTACGGTTCTGGAGCAGACACCCTTGGTGATTCCCTCCATGTCGTACAGGGCCTCGCAACAGGCGTCAACGAGGTCGTCAAGCGTCCATCTTCTGTATCTGTTTCTCAGACAGTTGTCTATTGTCTTGTACCTTATTAAGGCATTCTTATTCGCAGGCATAGTTGTTTCTTCATTTAATGCGTAAAAAAAAAGTTGGAAATCTCCGGTAAGGATTTTCCAACTATTGGCTTATAGTCTCTGTCACCATGGCATACTTATGATGCCCGATAGAAATAACTATGTTCCTGATAATGTGGTAATCCTATACCGGCTGTGCACGGTGTGCCAAATGGATGCACATAACTTGTCTGTTCGAAGCGTCGATAGCCCCGGACAAAAGCTTGTGATGTTATGTTAGCAAACGATTTCATTCCGTATAGGATTCTAATCTGTTATAAACTGATTCTGTCAAATGTGGGTGCAAAAATACGAAATAAGAACGAAATCTTTTTGCGTAGCCGGGAAAAAGTTTCTTTTTTAACAAAATAATTCTTTGAATCAGTCATTTTCACCATAAAGCAGTAGTCCGTCAACCTGATGGGAACGGGTCTTCTTGAACTTGGCATTGACGTAGGATATATCCATGAGGAACAGGCTGTTGTTCCTGAACTCCGTGCCGTTGATACTAAATATGCTTTCAACAATTATTTATTCCGTTCGTTGCCATTTCATTTCTTCCCCTTGCTTGTCATACTGCTTACGCTTGCCTGTGGGTGGATCAGTCAACGTTATCTTAACGACTGCCGTCCGCTCCAGACTACGTTCTATCGCAGCATCGAAAGCATCCATATGTTTAGGAAGGAAACGCTGGCAGATAAGCCTAAGAGCCTCTATTTTCTCTGCTTTGTCCGTGACGACTTCAGCTGTACCTACCGCCATCGCCGATTTGTACTGAAGGGTAAAACTATTGTCTTTCGGGCCAATTGTAGGGGCACACTTGGTTACGGCAGACAATGCCACCTTGGGATTCTTGCCTATGCAGTCCATCTTCTCACCTTCCATGGCTCCATGGAAATAGAAGGTCTTTTCATCTTTTCGTGCCAATGACAATGGAACACCATAAGGACTTCCGTCTGGCTTGGTGAAACTGACGGTAATATATGGGGCTTTGTCCAACACTTCCATGGCGAAGGCTGAATCCATTTCTCTGCTTGCTTTTCTCATATGATTACTATTTTATCGGGTCTGAACAATATTCTCTTCTTCCACAATCCTTGCAGAAACTGCCTATCCACACGTTATCAAATTGCCCGATGGCTGCTTCAAGCATTTCCGGGTCATCGGTCAGTATGCCTGCCTCGAAGTTCCTTTTCCGTGGCGATTTCATTCCCATGCCTGCACCTGTCAGGTTCGCTGATCCAATGTAGGCAATGGAACTGTCGATGATAATGAGTTTAAAATGGACTCGAGGGCACAGCACACGTTCCATTCCGTCATAGAGGATGGGATGCTTCTCGTGATCCTCTCTCCATGCAGTCCCCGGTTCCTTGGCATGAATCAGTCTGACCTCTACGCCTTTCTTCAAAAGTCCTGCCAGCATAGCGAGGAATGGCTTATCATCAACATACAGGTCTTTGATGTCTGCCGTACCAATCCACACAGTCCTTTTGGCTTTGGCTACCAGTGAAAGGACTTCCTTGTAGTGGTTCTCATCTGCTATGTACTTAATGAAACTCATTTACTCTTCTTTCTGTTTCTTTCTTTGTTCACGGGTCGCTTCATTCTCCCAAAGGTCAACGGCAATGTCTGTTAATTCCCTTGGCTTAGTTCTTTCGTTTGCAGGAAGGTTTGCCCATGGGCATAACTCGGCATAACGGTCATCAATCACCATAGCTGTGGATGGCCCGATGGAATTGTCCCCTCGATAATAAAGGTGCCTACCGGAATGAATCAGTTCGTCTGCATTTGTACCAGGCTTTCCGAGCTGACTGTAAATGTCCTCGTTAATCTCGTAAAGATCATAGTCCCCTCTACACGAAGTCTTTGCCGTGTAAAGGTTACGTTCGTCATCATAACAGGCTTTCCAGCCAAGTCCTTCTTTGAATTGCATCATATTTCGTTTATTCTAGACAGAGGGCATCAGCACCTCTTTAATTTCATTACCAGATCCAGGGTATCAGATGCCAGCGGACCCGCTGCTCGTATTCAAGATACCCGTCCAGTTCCCGCTCTAGCAGCTTCTCCTCATTCCTGATCCGCTTCACGATGATGGGGAAATACAGCAGCATGATGAGAAACGACCATACCGATGCAAGAATAACTGGAGTCGTAAGGAACAGGATAAGGGTGGCCGTGTACATGGGATGACGTACTACACCGTACAACCCTTTGTCTACTACCTGCTGATGCTCTTGCACTTCAATGGTACGGGACAACCAGACGTTTTCACGCATCACCTCTGCATACATCAGGTAGCCAAGCAGGAAAGCCACTGCCGCTGTCATCACAAGACTGTCGGGAACCAGCCACCATCGGTAGCGGAAGTTGAGTCCTGCCATGATGAATACGGCCACGAAGAGCAGGCCTCCCAAGATGACGGCGGTCTTCTGTTCCCCTTCCTTCTCCCTTGCGTCAAGCCGGTGGCGCAGGAGTTCCGGATTCCTGCACATCAGGACTGTTCCCATGATGAGCATCGGCACGAAGAGGACTCCTATGAACAGCCATGCTTGCCAATAGCAGACGGTTCCTGCCGGCAGGAACAGCAGTAATGCCACGAGCAGCAGTCCCAGAAGGAATTTGGTCGTTGCCTGAAATAGCAGACGCTTGTTCATGTCAGTTTATCTTTGTCATGTGATAGCCCATCCGTTTGAGCTGCATGGCGGCTCCCATCAGGTAGAGCTGGTGCAGACAGGCAATATAGCCGTTGAAGGCTTCCTTGGTACCTGGCTCGAATCGCTGGTGCATCAGGGCGTTATAGACCCGTGAGGCACATTCGCCGACAACTTTCTCCAGTACGGTAAAGTCAACGCCTTTCAGCAATAGGACTTCCTCACGTATATATTCATCCATGCTGTCATAGCCCCGCTTGTCCCTGATGTAGGCATAGAGGTCTGGCAGCTGGGAATAGATCTCCCATTCCGTGTCCCACATCTTGGCCACGGCCATGCCGAGATACATCATCCAACCAAGGGATGCGGACGGGAAGTCCTGAAACTCGCGGATGCCGTCGGGGATGTATGCTTTGGCTATCTCTTCCCATTTTCCTTCCACATCTGGACATTCAGGTAGCCTTTCGTCCACCTCCTTCATTGAAAGAAGGAACTGATGCAGGTCCTGATGCAGCTTATCTTCAAATTCTTCCATTATAGCATTTCTTCTAATCGTTCTACTGCTTGGGTTATATCTTCTTGAAAGCGCCTATGGTCTCTCAGGAAGTCTGGAATCCCCCCTGAAATGGAATCGTACAGTTCACCATTCATATCATCGACGTATGACGCGATGGCGTACTCTATATCATCCTTTTGCCAGTCGAGCACAGAATGGATATAGACGTTCCGCTTCTGGTGCAAAAAACTGTAGGCGGTCTCTATGGTGTCTCGTGTTATCATTCCTTACTGATCGTATCCTATCGGACGGAATTGCCTCTGCTGATCGCTATAGACGAATCCGTGTCCGTACAGGTAGTCCTTTATTTCCTTTGGCTCTGTCCCAAAGCTGTAGCACAATGCCTCCAGTGTGTCATACTCCTCGTCACGAAGGAGCATGTTCACACTTGAAACCAATATGGCTGGGTCTTTCGGAAGATGGTCCATTTCACAATTCTTATTAAATCTTTCGGCAAAGGTACTCAAAAGTGTTCATTTTTACGTAATTTTGCTCATAAATAGTAATGCGTTTATGAAAAAAGTGAAGATTACCGTCCTCAAAACGATGCTCAATGAGGACTTGGCAAAGGAATATGGCATCCCCGGGTTAAAAGCCTGTCCGATGATGAAGGAGGGTGATGTGTTCTATGCTGACTACGCAAAGCCTAAGGGTTTCTGTGATGAAGCATGGAAGGCCATCTACCAGTATGTGTTTGCCTTGGCTCATGGTGCAGACAAAGGGCTTTTCTATTATGGTGACTGGATCAAGGAACCGGGGGTGGCCATTGTCAGTTGCAACGATGGTCTCCGACCGGTTATTATGAAGCTGGAGGCAACCAACGAGGAAGCAAAGATAGAGTATACTCCCATAGAAAGATTATAATGAGAATGGAATACAAGGTCTTGAATAATGGTCTGAAGATGCCAATGGTCGGGCTGGGTGTCTATAATGTTTCTGAGAAGGAGACTCAGAGAGTTGTAGAGGATGCCATCAGCGTTGGCTACAGAAGCATCGACACGGCAGCCATGTACTACAACGAGAAGGGCGTAGGTGATGCTGTCAGGGCATGTGGTATTCCCCGTGAAGAGCTGTTCATCACGACAAAGATATGCGATTCATGCTATACGAAGGAGGAAACCTTACGCACGGTTGACCATTCCATGAAGCAGTTGGGGCTTGACTATGTGGACTTGATGCTTATTCACTGGCCTGTTGGCAATCCTACCGTCATGTGGCATACACTCGAAGATCTCTACAAGCAAGGTATGTTCAAGGCTATAGGTGTATCTAACTTCTATCCTAACACATTCCCTAAAATTGTGAATGGTGCAAAGGTGATGCCTGTCGTGAACCAGTGTGAGACGCATGTACTCTACCAGCAGCGGAAGATGCTGGAATACCTGAAACCATATGATACGGCTTTGGAAGCATGGAGTCCATTGGCAGAGGGTAGAAACAGCATCTTCAAGAACAAGTCTTTGCTGAGAATTGGCGAGAAATACGGCAAGACATCTGCACAGATAGCCTTGAAGTTCCTGATACAGAACGGTATCATCATCATCCCAAAGACTACCCACAAGGAGAGGATGACAGAGAACATCAACCTCTTTGACTTCATGCTGACAGATGATGACCTTCAAGAGATTCGCCTGCTTGACACAGGCAGGAATGTAACTGGCTGGCCGTCTGATGCACTTAAATACAATCCTGAAAGCGTATGAGACCATTATCAACAAGAACGGCAGGCTTCACTGATTCCGTTATCCGCAGGATGACCCGGATATCAAACAAATACGGAGCCATCAATCTCTCACAGGGATTCCCTGACTTCGACCCTCCAAAGGAGATAACAGAGCGTCTGGCAGAGATTGCCCCCGATGGCCCTCACCAGTATGCAATCACATGGGGAGCCCAGAACTTCCGTGAGGCATTGGCTAAGAAACAGAGTCACTTCACTGGTCTGGACATCGACCCTGATAAGAACATCGTGGTGACATGTGGGTCTACGGAGGCCATGATGGCTGCCATGATGACAGTAGTGAATCCTGGCGACAAAGTGGCCATCTTCTCACCGTTCTATGAGAACTATACGGCAGACACCATCCTGAGCGGTGCTGAGCCGATATACATCCCACTTGTGCCGCCAGCGTTCTCTTTCGATTCCAACCTGATAGAGGATGCATTCAGGCAGGGGGCAAAGGCATTGGTGCTCTGCAATCCGTCTAACCCCTGCGGCAAGGTCTTTACACGAGACGAACTCCAGACGATAGCAGATATTGTAATAAGGTATGACGGCTATGTGATAACCGATGAGGTCTATGAGCACATCGTCTATGCGCCACACAAGCACGTCTATATCTCCACACTGCCAGGTATGTGGGAACGCACTATCTCATGCAGCTCGCTTTCCAAGACCTATAGCATTACAGGCTGGCGATTGGGCTATGTCATTGCACCGGAACATATTATTGAACGCGTGAAGAAGGTGCATGACTTCCTGACTGTTGGCGCAGCGGCTCCATTGATGGAAGCCGCAACTGTTGGACTATGCTTCCCTGATTCCTATTACGAAGGGTTACAGGCGCATTATGCTCACATGAAACATATGTTCTGTGACGGACTTCGTCAGTTCGGATTGGAGTTTACTGATCCCGAAGGTGCCTATTACGTGATGCTTGACGTCTCGAAGTATGGTGTAAGGGATGACCTGCATTTCTGCGAATGGCTCGCTGAGCATGTCGGGGTGGGAGCCGTTCCTGGCAGTTGCTTCTTCAAAGAGGATATGCATCATCTGATCCGCTTCCACTTTGCCAAGCGTGACGAAACGCTCCTTGCCGCCCTCGACCGCCTTTCAGAACTGGATGTGAAAGCCCGGAATAACTATCGTTGACAGAATGAAATAAATATCTGGAGCCATGACACTACGTGATCTCTTATTGTCGGTAAATCCGGAGCAATATGCTGACTCCCAGCTATACCAGGAACTGTTGAAAGTAAAGCCTGAGTATGGCTCTAACAGGTGTATCGGGGTAAAACTAATGGATGGAAATATTGTTGTGACCAATGTCCATGTGGGTTCCCTTGGGGATGTCGTCACTTATCGAATAGATGTAGATCCAGAGCTGAAGGTGTCAAAGATACAGCTCCTTAATGCTATCCTCAAAGAAATGTCCACGGAGGGTTTCAATGAAACAGCCCAGTCGGACTTTTGGACTGAAATGACGAACCTGCAGAAGGCAAAGATTATCAGATGAATTGATGATGGAATACATTATAAGGGAAATGAGAATGGATGAAAGGCCATTACTCAATGACTTTCTATACGAGGCTATTTACATTCCCGACGGGGTGGCACCTCCTCCAAGGTCTATCATCCTGAATGACGACCTGCAAGTATATGTCCGGGATTTTGGCATGCAACCTGATGACAGGTGCCTGGTGGCTGAGGTTGAAGGACGGGTGGCCGGAGCCGTATGGACTAGAATCATGAAGGATTACGGCCATGTGGCCGATGACATTCCATCATTAGCCATCTCATTATACAAGGAATATCGCAACCACGGGATTGGCAGTGATCTTCTCGGCCAGATGCTTCAGCTGCTTCGCCAGGACGGCTATCATAAAGTATCCCTTTCGGTACAGAAGGAGAACTATGCAGCAGGAATGTATCTGAAAGCCGGTTTTGAAGTTTGGAAAGAAACGCCGGAAGAATATATAATGGTCTGCAATCTGGTTTCATAAATCCCAATATATCCAAAAGGTTATAATGGGAACAGAAGGAACCAAGTTCGTCTTCAACATATAGTTCGTCTTCTTCCTTGTTTATTTCAAGAGTTCATTCATGGCTCACGCCAGACGTTTATTCTTGCCGTCTTTACTGTTTCCTACCATCCTCAGCTATTGTCCTGCCTATGCTCATTTTCTGGCTTTGCTGAAGGACTAGCTCGTTCTTTCCACCACTTTTCCCGTCAAGGCTGACGATTTGTTTCCCCTTTTTAGCTCTTCTTCCTTTTTGGCCATACTATGGTAAGCGTCACCTCTTGCTGAAACTTCATGGATGGCATCCTTTACTGGCTATCCTTACGTGATTGTTCTTTCCGATCTTCTTCATGCCTGCCTTTTCCTGTCGAAGCGAGCCACACTTACTTTTTCCGTCGCGAAGTTAGTGCAAGCCGCATCCTGCAAGTACCAGATGCCTTATTCCCTGGATTTTTTCAAAAACTTTTTGCCGACGGCCTTGCTGCCGGTAAAAACTTTTCCTTGCCCAACGGGTGAAATAATCCGGTAATTCCTTGCATCGCATGCTTTCCTTGCCAACTCTTATTGCAACGTAAAAAATAAATGTTTCACTTCTAAAAATTCAGAACAATGAAAAAGATCGAGAACAATTTCGCAGTGACAGGATTCGTAGGTAAGGACGCTGAAATCCGTCAGTTTTCAACAGCAAGCGTGGCCCGCTTCTCCCTCGCGGTAAGCCGTAACGAGAAGAACGGTGAGGAGACCACCCGCACGTCGGCCTTCATGAACATCGAGGCATGGCGCAAGAACGAGAACCGTGACTCCTTCGACTGCCTCACGAAAGGTGCCATGATCACGGTAGAGGGCTTCTTCAAGCCAGAGGAATGGACCGACCAGGACGGCGTGAAGCACAACCGAGTGGTGCTCGTGGCCAGCAGGTTCTACATGACTCCTGACAAGGAGAATCCGAAGGAGAAGGCTCAATAGGCCTTCTTCTTCCAGCAACCGCTGGGAACTTTATGGGAAATATAAACAACCATTCAACTTTCAATTACAGGTAACGGAGAGTGTAACCGGCTTTCCATAAATCATTTCAACTATGCTTTATACACACACTATCGGACGCATCGGCAAGGATTGCAAGGTGATTACCGGAGTACACGGGACTTTCATGGCGGTGGACATCGCCGTAGACGATTACTCCAGGGGACAGAACGTAACGACATGGGTAAGGGTGCGCAGCAGCCGCGAGAACCACATCCGCCTCGCTGACTATCTCACCAAGGGAAGGCTGATTCTCGTGGAGGGAACGATCTCCACGTCTCAGTGGACGGACAGGCAGGGCGAGAGCCATGTGCAGGTGAGCATCAACGCTGACAGCATCGCTTTCGTGAACGCCGGACGCAAGGAGGAGCAGTCTGCCAACCCGAAGCAGGCTTCCAAGAAAGGGGCAAAGGCGAAGAAGAACACGCCCGAACCGCTGAAGGACGCACCCGAGGCCAAGGCTGATGACCTGCCGTTCTGACGATGGTCTGACCTTTAACCCTTTAGGACTATGACTGTCAACGTTCGTATCGCCATCGCATCCCATCTTTCGGATGCACAGGAATATCTGGAGCTTGGCTTTCGCAAGAATGCCAGCTCCGAGATAAACCTCGCCAAGGCCATCCTGTTCAAGTACGTCAGCACTGACTTGGAGGTGGAGGAGAGGGAACTGAATGAGTTAGCACATGAGGTTTTCAACCGTCAAAGACAAACATCGACATGAGATACGCAAGATTACTGGAACCGTACAAGGGGTACTGGGATATTCAGGTGGACGATGATAGCGCCACGGGTGGCTATCATGGCTATGAATACAACTGTACCGTCATCGGAAGCGGAAAGGAGATCACCTGCTGCAGGGATGAGTTTGAGTTTATTGACTGAGAACAAAAGTAACGGGCAGTCTAACCGGCTGCCCACTTCTTTTGTCAGATTCGTAAACGGTCAATTATCGGCAATAAAACATGGATATTGCCGATAATTGACTCTTCATAAGTATAGGAAAAATTCAGCCGCTATCCCTCAGGTAATCAGGATAGCGGCTCATCTTTATGACCTGAAAAGGTATTTCCACAGTTCCAGGGTCTCGTCATGCTCCCTTATCCTTTGGAGGATTTCCTTCAGGTAAGCCTGCATGGCCTTCTCTGTGGAATGGTTGGCCTCGGCAAGCTCTTCGATGGTTCTCTGCTGGCAGCCGATGCCGAAATACTCCCTGAGTATCAGGTTCTCGTCCGTTGTCAGTATGCCGTTAAGCAGGGCATTGATCTTCTCGGTGACCTCAAAACGGGGCGCACCATGGAGGGAATGATGGTCATAGCCGTCATCCTCGATGCCGTTCTGCGTTCCGAAGTTCTCCCACTTGTCCTGGTTCTGCATGTAGGAGTTTTCCTCGTCAAAGAGTTCCCTGTCGATATTCATTTACAGATGTTTCAGTTTTCTTGAATTTCAATTCGCAAAATTGTTCCCGGATATCTTTCAGATCAGGCCTCCATGCTGAGGAACCACTTCCAGCATGGCACGATTTCTATAACGCCATGTTTATCCGTTATGGTGTCTTCTTCATCGTAGGTGACTATGACTCGACGCTTACACGGGTGAACGTTTGGCAACTTGCTCAGGGCATCCACCTCCCGTTTCCTGGTTGACTCGTCAGCCAGGGAGTAGGATGCCTGTACGGCGAGTTCCTCTTCCGGGACATAGAAATCAACCTCGACATTCGCGTTATAGAAATAGACGCGCTCATTGTCAACATCGTGCCCGAATTTCCGGAAAAGCGACAGGGCTACGGCGTTTTCCAAACGGAGGGTGTCCGCATTCATCAACTGGATTGAAAGCAGGCCGTTGTCTATGTAATAGTACTTGCAGACACTTTCCCTTTCTGCAAATACCGAGGCAATGTTTCTCAACCGTAACAGTAGCCAAGCGTCTTCAGAGTAGCTGACATAGCTGGAAACCGTCGGCACACTGACCTTACCTGCCACACTGGAGAGGATCTTAGCGAGGCGGTTGTAAGAAATAGGCTGCATGACACTCTCGGCGATTTTCTTCGTCAGCAGCTGCAGCAACTTGGGATTTGACACTCCGTTGCGCTGGGCAATGTCGCCAAGGTATATCTTCTGAAAGACACTGGAAAGATAGGACCTTCTGACGGGCAGGCTGACGGACTCCGGCAACCCGCCCCATGATAAATAGTCGCCATAGGCTTTCATGAACCGCGCCTTTGACTCGGTAGCTTCAAGTGCCAGTTCATCATGCGGGATGCCAAGATAGTCGAGATACTCTGTGAAACTGAACGGATAGACCTCCACGGGAATGTAGCGGCCTCCCAAAGCTGACATGATTTCCTTTGAGAGCATCTTGGCATTACTTCCCGTAATAAATACACTGTACTTCTTGTCTGCAAGATTACGTGCAAACTTCTGCCACCCGTCTATGTTCTGTATCTCGTCAAGAAACAGCATCGGGCGCTTTCCGTACATCTCCTGATGGCATTCCAGGATGAGGTTGAAATCATCAGCCGTGAATCCTTCAAGCCGCCTGTCTTCAAAGTCGATATAGAGCATGTCTTCCCATCCATGCCCGCCGGCAAGCATCTGGTGCATCTTTTGGAACAGCAGGAATGACTTGCCCGAACGCCTCACTCCGACAAACACTTGCAAAGGGAAGGAATCCAGGTCATAGTCACGGTGGAATACCTTGTATTGCTCGACATCTTTCTGATTATCAAGCATCACCTGGCGCAGTATGTTTCTTGTTATTGGCATAGACGTAATGCTATTTTATTAAACAGAATCTTATAAAACAGTGCAAAGTTATAAAATATAATTTAATAAAACAAGATTTTTGGCTTTTTTTATGAGATGTACGTATTTTCTTTGTTATTCGCTACTTGATAATCCAGTAGTAATCCGGCTTGCGCGGCTTCGGGGCATGGCTGCCTCCTTCTGCCTCATAGCCGATGCTTAGAGCGCCGATGCCCATCAGGTCCTCCTGGATCCCCATGTCACGGAGCAGCTGCTTTCCCTCCTCGGAGTCGAACATCTCACGCTCCCTGTGAATCCAGCAGGTGCCGAGTCCGATCTCATGGGCTGCCAGCATCATGGTCTGAAGGACGATGCTGCCGTCATATACTTCATTGCCATAGCCCCTGTCGGTGAGGACGAGAATGATGGTGGGCGCACCGTAATAGGGATCGCCCGTGGTGCCCATCACCTCGGCGTTCATCTTCCTCAGCCGTTCGATGAATGCCGGATTCTGCACGGCTACTATATGGGGATGCTGGGCACCCATGCTGGTGGGCGACCATGTTCCGGCTTCGAGTACCTGGATGAGTTCGTCATCCTTGATCTGCTCGTCCTTGAACTTGCGCACGCTGCGGCGCGTCTTGATGCAATCTATGGTATTCATGTCTTTTCAGAGTTGAATGTTATATTGTTCTTTGATATCGCCATTGTCTATCTCGTTTGAGACTTCGATGACTGTTTTTTTCTTCACGTCTTTGCTTTCGGGCATAGCTGCGTATGCCCGGGCATATTCCTGTTTCATGTTCTGTCGGTTTATTTGAGTGGGTTACAATATGTTGATGCTGATTCGGCGGCCAAGTCCCTCGAAGATCTTGAAGAGCGTGGAAACCTGTACGTCGGTATGGCCGTTCTCCACACGGGAGATGTAGGCCTTCTTCGTGCCGATCCGTGACGCAAGCTGTTCCTGGGTGAGTCCAGCCCTGAGGCGTTCCTCCTTCAGGCGCTCACCAATGATGAAGGCATCACATCCGTTCTCGAACTCAAGCCTTGACGGTGTGCCTTCCTTACCGAAATCTTCCTCTATCAAATCCTCTATCGGTGTCAGATTCAACTGCTTCATCTTTTCTCTATCCATGGTCTTCGGCTTTTTTCTTGTTACTGAAATATTCTTTCATGATTCTCGTGGCGGTCTCAATCTCCTTGCGCGGTGTCTTCTGTGTCTTCTTCTAGAAGCCGTTGAAGAGTATCACAAGGTTGCCTTCATCCATACAGCAGAATATCCGGTAGATGTTTCCCTGGTCTTCCACCCGTATCTCAAACAGGCCCGGTACGCCCGAAATGGACTTCAGGTAGGTCTGCGGTATGACATCCAGTGTCATGATGTAGACGAGTACCTGGTATATCTTTTTGATAGTCTGCTGACTGAGCGTCCGCTTGAACTTCTTGAAGTAGTCACCATAGACGGTGACCTGCCTCTTGAATTCCTTTTTCATTTGCAAAGTTAACTAATTGGTTTACAAAATCCAAGGATTTTGGGCAAAATCTTTCAATCCTGCCCAAAATTCCTTCTTATTATACATCTATTGACAGAACTCGTTGAATTTCTTCATGGCTTCTATCTTGATTTCGTCTGCCACGTCAATATAGGGCTTCATGGCCTTGTAGTCGCTATGGCCGGTCCACTTCATGACGACCTGGGGAGGTATTCCCATGCCAAGTGCATTGCAGATGAACGTCCTTCTACCCGTGTGCGTGCCGATCAGTTCGTATTTTGGTTTCACGACGTCAATTCGCTCGTTACCCTTATAATAGGTCTGACGGATAGGCTCGTCAAAACCAGCCATCTCACACAACTCGTGCAGATACTTATTCATCTTCGAGTTGTTGATTACAGGCAGTGCCTTATTGTTTGGAAGGTCAAAAGACTTGTATTTTTCAAGAATCCTCCTACTGACATCGTTGAGCTCTATTTTCAGGCTGTCGAATGTCTTCATGGTCGTGACCTCGATGTGGTCACTCTTGACATCGTACTTTTTCAGGTTGTAAACGTCCGAGTAGCGCAGGCCTGTGTAGCAGCAGAACAGGAAGACATCTCTTACACGGTACAGATATAGTTTGGTCTCCGGTATCTTGTAGTTCTCCAGTTTCTTGATTTCCTTCTTTGTTAGGAAGATGACTTTTCTCTGTGTCTTCTTGAACTTGGGACGGAAAACCTCAAACTGGGCATTCTTGTGAAAACCTTTCTGAAGGCTCCAGCGGAGAAACCACCTAAGAAACTCCATGTTCTTCTCAATAGTGGTATTCTTCATGTTCTTCACATCACGCAGGTATTCCAGATATGAGAGCATTCCCTCGTCGTCGAAGTAGTCGAAGTTCAGATCGAACGTCTTCAGGCCACGCTTCCTCTTGTAATCCCGGAGTCCCTTCAGGTGGTTACGCATAGCACGAAATTTCTCATGAGTTGACTCCGTCCAGTTATTCTGTCGGCCACACACATTTTCAAACTCAACAGCGACTTCCCAAAGAGGTAAAGATTTGTTAATTTCCCCCTTTCTTGTTTTTTCCAAATTTGTGTTAATTTGGGATTTTGACTGAGTTTTGTCCTGTTTTGAACAGGTAATGTCCGCAACTTCAGAACGGCTCTTTTGGGGCTTTCTTCTGGCTTTTGGGGGCTGCAAAGAAACGGTTTCACCACTACGCAGCCTCTCAAATGTTTCCTTGAACTGTTCCGATGTGGGAATGACATGCTGACTTTCGAAAATCTCCACTGTGTCCTGGGCATTCTTCACGAGACTCATCATGGATGCATTGATCTGGTCTGCACTCATTCCATCTCGGTTCGGACCGATAGCCACCTGGGCAAAATCATCCCATCTAAATGAATCAACATGCAACCCCGTTGATAGTTCTACTCTTGCTGATTTGTATGCTATCCTCATAGTTATCAGCGCGTTAGGTACATTGACGAGTCTTAAAGAGCCTGTTAGTTTCCTGCTCTTCAGTCTAAATTTTACTTTCAAATCCATTTTTCTCTATATATTAATTAAGTTGTAATTTTATACCAAAAATTGGCTAAGGAAACACATTTTACAGGTTTGGGTATATTTGTTTTTATTAAGATTCGGAAAGAAGAAATTAACATTCAAATACCGAAATACACCTCATTTCCTATTAAAAGCACTAACTTTCACCATGAAATCACTATATCAAATACAGGTTCGTTAACGAATTAGGAGGACGGATAAATAAATCAGTTTTATTACGGTGCTCTTTAGAATCGGTTTTAACAGTCAAAAATGCTCTCAGAAAACATTCACAAAAAGTTCCCAAGTTTATGTTCCCCACATGCTCCCCAGAATTATACTGGAGAAAATGGGAGCGGAGAGGTGCAAAATACTCCATTTCTGTTTTTACGTTTAGAAATTTTCTCATTATCAATCAATTATATTAGTTTAACTTTCATTTAATTTGTTAATTTTTCCCCAAATGTTTCCCAGGGATGACTCATGTGGAACCTGGTTTTCTTTCGGATTTCTTTACGACCATTCAGGAAAAGGAAACAGGATTTCCCAAAATGCTCCCAAGATGGCTCCCCAAATCTGAAACAAAGTTAGATAGATGTTTTACATCTACCAAATGTAAAAAAGTGTTGAATGAGAAAAATAGTTTACAAAAGTGCTAGGATTTTAACAATTAAAGGCCTTTCTGGAAAAAAGACATTTGAAAGGCTTTCTATTGTTTTCTGTGTTTTACCGAATTAGACCGGCTCGCCTCTCTCTCCGCGAAAGAGCAATCCGTAAGGGTTGCTCTTTTTGCATGATGAGAGGTAAACTACTAAACGGGAGAAAAGGGAGAAAGGGAATTTTTGCGCAAGCGAGCGCAGAGCCAAGCTTGCTTGAGCTATGCCGAGTGCAGCCAAAAATCATGAATGTAGTTCGTAAATTTTGCGCTTTGCTATATTATAAAGGGTTCCCACGTATTTTGATACGGGAAATTTCCCTTTTACATAAAAGTGTTCCCCATAACGAGTCTTTGAAAGCCGTTTGGGGTAATGAGTATGGATGGAAAAAGAAAACTCACAAAGGGACTGTCCCCCTGTGATCGTCCCCCTGTGATCTCATCTTTCGCAAGCTAGCTAGCGGAAGATGTATAAAATGGCTGCTGAAAGTGCCCTGTCAGTGTTTTTTTTGCACGATTCGTTATTTTTCATGGAAAAAAGAGTTGGGTTTTAAGAAAAAGCATTAACTTTGTAAGCGTTCATATGAAACTAACTTTATTATTATCAAGAAATGAATAACGTTCCACAAATGAAAATCGGAATCGTTGCGGTGAGCCGCGACTGTTTCCCCGAGTCCTTGGCTGTCAACAGGCGCAAGGCTCTCATCGCAAAGTATGTAGAAAAGTACGGAAATGCCGACATCTACGAGTGTCCCATCTGCATCGTGGAGAGCGAAATCCACATGCAACAGGCTCTGGAAGACATCAAGAAAGCCGGTTGCAACGCCCTCTGCGTGTACCTCGGAAACTTCGGCCCGGAAATCTCAGAGACCATGCTCGCCCACTATTTCGACGGGCCTGCCATGTTCTGTGCTGCTGCCGAGGAGACCCAGGAAGACCTCATCGACGGTCGTGGCGATGCTTACTGCGGCATGCTGAACGCCAGCTATGCCCTGAAGCTCCGCAAGACGAAGGCTTACATTCCCGAGAATCCCGTCGGTGATGCCAGCGAGTGCGCCGACCTGATTCACGACTTCGTGCCCATCGCTCGCGCCATCGTCGGCCTGCGCAACCTGAAAATCATCTCTTTCGGTCCGCGTCCGAACAACTTCCTCGCCTGCAATGCACCCATCCGCGCCCTCTACGACCTCGGTGTTGAGATTGAGGAGAACTCAGAGCTTGACCTGTTGGAGGCATTCCAAAAGCATCAGGGCGACCCGCGCATCGACGAGGTGGTGAAGGACATGGCTCAGGAACTGGGCCACGGCAACAAGATTCCACAGGTGCTTCCGAAGCTCGCACAGTATGAGCTGACGCTGCTCGACTGGATAGAGGCTCACAAAGGCAGCCGCCAGTTCGTGGCTATGGCCAACAAGTGCTGGCCCGCCTTCCAGACGCAGTTCGGTTTCGTGCCCTGCTACGTGAACAGCCGTCTTACCGGCCGTGGCATTCCCGTCTCATGCGAGGTGGACATCTACGGAGCACTGTCGGAATTCATCGGCACCTGCATCACGCAAGATGCCGTCACGCTGCTCGACATCAACAACTCTGTGCCAAAGGACATGTTCGAGGAGAGCATCAAGGGCAAGAAGTTCCTCTGCGACGAGTACACACCGAAGGATATCTTCATGGGCTTCCACTGTGGTAACACCGCTTCGTCCAAGCTCTGCAACTGCAACATGTGCTTCCAGCGCATCATGGCACGCGCTTTGCCTGTAGAGGTGACCAACGGAACGCTCGAAGGCGATCTGGCTCCTGGCAAGGCTACCATCTATCGTCTGCAGTCGACGGCTGACACACAGCTCCGTGCCTACATCGCACAGGGTGAGATCCTGCCTGTGGCCACACGCTCGTTCGGCAGCATCGGCATCTTCGGTATCAAGGACATGAACCGCTTCTACCGCCACGTCCTCATCGAGAAGAACTACCCGCACCATGCTGCCGTTATGTTCGACCATTGCGGCAAGTATCTGTGGGAGGTGTTCAAGTACCTCGGAGTGCCCGTTCAGGACATCGACTACAACAAGTGTCGCGGCAACTACTATCCTACGGAGAACCCCTTTGCAGAGTAATAACCGTAGCCTATTTTAAATAAAATAAAGAGGGTGTTCGTCTTGAAGTGAACACCCTCTTTGTTATTCGTTGACAAAATTACGTGCCTGTAGTTATTCTGTGAATCTTGACTGATAGGTATTCTTTTCAATACTCGAAGATGACAGATAGCAGCGGAAGGCGGGAATCCAAACATTGCTGGTAGCTGTAATATAGTTCCAGCGGTGGTCGGTCGATGACAGAGCAAACGCATTATCGTCAGCTGCATCGGCGGCATTCAGATAGTCGAAGTTGCCAACCCATAGTCCTATCTCTGTACCCTCGCCGCGTCGCCATTGGGTCAACGAGCTATAGACCTTGGTGGACTTGGGCTTGGTGGTTTTGATAACTAACTGACGGCCTCCGAGTGCGATGCTGCCCTTGAGCACGCGCACCAGATAGGGCACACCGGCCTCAAGCGTGGTGATGTCGAGCTTGGCGAAGACGAATTGTCCGCTAGACACAGCGGCTAAGGTGTAGATCTCTGCCTGTCCGGCATTGACAGCCTGCGCGAGGTCGAGGTCGTAGGGCAGGCATACCGTAAACGGTGTGGCGACATAGTTGCCGTCGTCGTCTATCTTAGCCGTCAGCGTGCGGTTATACCTCACGATTGCCGTCTGGCCCTCATAGCGTTTCAGCAAAGTGCTGTTGCTGCCCTTCTCGTTGAGCGTGACAATATTGGATCCCTCCGGCCAAGTGAAGGAGAGGAGGGGCCAGGGGTGGTTGATAATGAGGCTCGCTTGCTCAAAAATTATGTGCTACGCCCATGATTTTTGGCGGCGCTCGGCAAATGAAGCAAGCTTCTTGCGCTCGCTTGCTCAAAAAATGCACAAAATCCCAAAATCCCATTTTTCACTCTGCCAAACAGTATCATCCTTGTCATGTGATAACCCATCCGTTTCAGCTGCGTTACTTTATAGCATTTCTTCTAATCGTGCTACTGCTTGGGTTATATCCTCTTGAAAGCGCCTGTGGTCTCTCAGGAAGTCTGACGCGCCCCCTGAAATGGTATCGTACAGTTCCCTGCACATATCATCGACGTATGACGCGATGGCGTACTCTATATCATCCCTTTGCCAGTCGAGCGAGGAATGGATATAGACGTTCCGCTTCTGGTGAAAGAAACTGTAGGCTGTCTCTATGGTGTCGCGTGTTATCATGCGTCGTAGCCTATAGGTCTGAACTGTTTCTGCCGCTCGCTCCACACATAGCCTTTGTCCAGCAGGTAGTCACGTATCTCCTGTGGCTCTCTGCTGAAAGCATAGCACAATGATTCGAGGCTGTCGAACTCTTCGTCTCTCAGAAGCATGTTGACGCTTGAAACCAGAATGGCAGGGTCTTTGGGTAAATAGTCCATATTTTACTTTATCTCAGTTGAATGAGTGTGCAAAGTTACTGTTTTTTTATGAATTCAGAGGATTTAAATTACGCATTTTTACCGTAACAGAAGCGAGAAATGGGCTAAATCCGTAAAAAGGGTTGATTTATCAGTAAAACGGTTAGGCTATGTATGAGGGATTTGTAGTAACTTTGCACCGCATTGAAAGTGAGATATGGAATAATTGGAAATTAGACAATAGCTATGAAGAAAATGATGTTTATCCTGTGCGCTGTACTCGCATTGCTGGGCACAAGCGCTTCATCGAAGACACTCGTGGTGTACTATAGTTATACTGGCAACTGCCATGAGATTGTGACCACGCTGACCAGCCAGATCCAGGCAGACGTGCTGGAGATTCAACCGGCAGACAAGGGACTCAAGTACGAGGCTAATGGCTATGCCCTTGGCACCCAGTTGCTGAATGCCATCAAGGCTGCCCCCAACAATGCCGGCAGCTATCCTGCCATCGACCCCGTAACGACATCGCTCGACGACTACGAAACCATTATCATCGTTACGCCCCTCTGGTGGAGCCAGATGGCAGCCAACATGCAAACCTACCTGTTCAACTATGGTCGGCAGATGGCTGGCAAGAATGTCGGACTGATTGTGTCGAGTGCCAGCAGCGGCATCAGCGGCGTTGTCAGCGACTGCAAGCGGCTTGTTCCTGACGGCAAATACTTTAGTGAGAATCTTTGGATAAACCATTCAAATCACTCCAACCGTGCCACGCTGATTAGGAACTGGCTCACAGCCATCAACTATCAAACGGTGACTGGCATCGACGCTAACGTTAACCTTAACGCTAACGCTAACGATAACGCAGCCGGCAGCACCTACGATTTAAGCGGAAAGCTGGTAGGGGAGGCATCAAATGGAATATACATTAAAAATGGCAAGAAGGTTATAAAATGATGAGACAGTTAGCAATGACGGCTGCAATGCTTGTGCTCTCAATCACGGCAGCAGCACAAGAGACGATATTCCCGGCGAAGTTTACGGCTCCTGCTGAGTATAACACAGGCAAGGTACACATCTCTGTGCTGAGCCGTAGTGAGCATCAGATGACTACCAACTTCCTCTTCGAGCGCGGCAGCCATAATTCGTGGCACTATCATCCCAACGCCACTCAGGTGCTGATGGTGCTCAACGGCGAAGCCTACTATCAGGAAGAGGGGAAGCCCAAGCAGTTGCTGCGCAAGGGCGACGTGGTGACCACGGCTCCGAATGTACGCCATTGGAATGGTGCCACACCATGGAGCGACTGCGAATGTATGACCGTGAGTGACCTCGTCAAGGGTGAGGAGCATGCGGTACAGTTACGGAAGGTGACTGACGAGGAATTCTCAGCCCCGATAAAACACGATATGGCGGCAGCAGATTCTTCACTCTTCACTCTTCATTCTTCACTTATGATCGTCCGCCTGGCTGAAATAGAGGTCTATCCGCAGTACCTCAAGGAGTATCTCGAATTTGCCAACGAGGTGGACCGTCTGAGTGTGGAGCGGGAGCCGGGTGTAGTCTGCCTCTACCCGATGCAGAGCGCCGAGGACTCATGCCAGATTCGCATCCTGGAAATCTATGCCTCGGAGGAAGCCTATCAGCAGCACCTGAAGACCGACCACTTCCAGAAATACAAGCAGGGCACGCTCCACATGGTGAAAGACCTGAAGCTGCCCACCATGAAACCACTCGACCCCGAGACGATGAAACTGATATTCAAAAAGCAGAGATAATATGGAATACGTAAAACTTGGTAACTCTAACCTGCGTGTGTCGCGCATCTGCCTGGGATGCATGGGCTTTGGCAACCCTACCATCGGACAGCACTCGTGGACGATTGGCGAGGAGCCCGTCTGGGTGGCAGCAAGCAAGAACAAGTAAAAAACATCAAAAAGAATTATACGGCAGCTTCCACAGTTTTGTCATGGCAGCTGAACTATCACCCTGCGATAAGCATTCAGATTTGGTGCTCCGTCATCTTCCACTTCACAGATGACGTGAATCTCCGCATGCCGGACATTATCAGGAATTGTTATGGTGGCGTGTGAATCTTTGCCGTAGAGAGTGATGCCGTCAGGGCAGTTGCCAGC
>JAEEGK010009729.1_pt1 | contig 22367 bp, 15 predicted proteins | sample 8958771 | NCBI WGS metagenome assembly JAEEGK01 (sample SAMN16246547, study PRJNA631951) | gut metagenome | biome: gut microbiome; feature: rumen; material: SC-attached | host: Bos | place: Iran: Karaj | collected 2018-10 | reverse complement strand
ATCAGTAGGAATAGCACCATAAGAAAAACCTTCTCTATAACCCATTTTATGATATCTTTTAATCATAGTATAAAAAACACCAGCACTTCCACTATAAGAATTAATAAGAGATTCAGGAAGCCATTTCCCAGTATAAAGAACATTTTCAACAGCTCTTAAACCACATTTTCCTTCTGAAATAGTATTAGTAGTTCCTCCAAAGTAAGAAACTCTAACTCCATCATTGTAATTGCAAATATCATCAGGGCATTCATTTTTATTATTCATAAATTTCATAAAGTAACCGAAACAAGCTGTATATTTATTCACACCTTCAGTTTCGCGGACAACAAAAGGCGAGTCATATAATGATGGGAAGAGAACATGCTCTTCATATTCACTATTCTCGTCTTTGCAGATATTATCACCACAAAAAACTTTAGCATGAATAAATTGTAAAAATGAATTTTCTTTAAATTTCTTACAATTAATTGTTATCATCAAACGTGTAGCATAAATACCAGGAAGGAATAAAATTGGATTACAATTTCCTAAAATAAAACGTAAATTAACATCAGGAGTTCCAGAATAGGAAATTCCATATTTTTCTTGAAGAATTTTTTTGGCATCATCTTTTGAAACGAGACATTCATCTGTATTAAATACTCCATCCATTTTATCATATTTAGGATCAGTATAATCATCAAAAGGATCATCAGAATCTGTTTGATTACGAGGAGCGTTTGGATCTATTACTATTTTTTTTCCTCCGAAGAAATTTGATGATTCTGATTTGTTTGTTACTTTTGGATTTTTTGATTTTTTTTTAAGGATTTCATTTACAAATTTTTCTTTCAATTTTATTGTCTCTTCCTTTGAAAGAATTTTTTCTATTTGACTTATTACAATTATTATAGAAAATGCTAAAAATAACTTCATAGTTGGTTTTGACATTTATAAATGTAATTTTTTGGGCTTTTTTATATAAAAATTTAGGTTTTCTAAAGATAATTTTTTTTTCTTGAGGATTATGTAATGAGATTTTTAATAAATATTTTTAATAAAAAATAATTTAAATTAATTATTTTTATCATCGTTATAATAATATAAATTTATATTGAAAAATAATCGATAATATGAAATTAATGATAATTTTCCTAAATATAAAATATTTAAGTAAGAAGAGAAAAACATATAAATCTATTTGATTTACTCAAAAAAATACTTTCACAAAAATAATACTTTATTCTATTATATCCCCAAAACTATATTTTATAAAACATAACCAAAAAAAAAATTTAAAAATACCAAAAAAAGTCAAAAAAACTTAAAAAATTAAATTATTTTCAAATAAGAAAAACTTCAGAAAAATGGACATTGAGCCAGAAATAAATACGAAAATAGAAAAGCCTAAATTAAGGGTAATTCCATGTAAAGAATATAATTACAACAGTGAAATATTTTATTTACCAATAAGATATAAGCCAGGAGATTTAATAGGTTCAGGAGCATATGGAGCAGTAATAAATGCATATGACAATAAAACAAATAAAAATATAGCAATAAAGAAATTAAAAAGTATATCTGATGCAGTAGATTTAAAAAGAGTATTAAGAGAAGTTATGATAATGAAATATGTCCAACATGAAAATATTATTCCTCTTTATGATGTTATTTTTCATATAAATAAAAATCCTCAATTAAAAAAAATAGGGGATATATATTTAGTAATGGAAAAAATGGATAGTGACTTACAGAAAATAATATTTTCAAAACAAGAATTAAGTGATGATCATTATCAATTTATTTTATATCAAATATTAAGAGCAATATATTATTTACATTCAGCAAATATAATTCATAGAGATTTTAAACCATCAAATGTATTAATAAATGAAGATTGTACAATAAAATTATGTGATTTTGGAATGAGTAGAAATTTAAAAGAAGATGATTTAACTTTAACCGAATATGTAGTAACAAGATATTATAGAGCACCAGAAATAATGTTAAGTTCACATCATTATAGTAAAAAAATTGATGTTTGGAGTGTTGGATGTTCATTTGCAGAATTATTAACAAAAAGATTTTTATTCCCTGGTGAAAATTATATTGCTCAAATTAAATTAATTATTGAAGCTTTAGGAAGTCCTTCTGAAGATGATTTAAATTTTATTTCCAATGATTCTGCTAAAAAATATGTTAGAGATTTAGGAAAAATTGAAAAAAAACCTATTGAAAAAATCGTTAATTATCCTTATCCTTTAGCTTTAGATTTATTAGATAAAATGCTTATTTTTAATCCTGATAAAAGAATTTCTATTGAAGGTGCTTTAAATCATCCTTATTTAAAAAATATTAGAGAAGGAATTGAAGATCCTGTTTATAAAGGTACTTTAAATTTAGATTTTGATTATGATAATAATATAACTGTTGAAAATTTAATTAATTTATTGGTTAAGGAAGTCAATGATTTTGATAGTGGGTTTATTCAGTAAGTTTATTTAAGATATTTTGTCTTTGAAAATAAATAAGTAAAAAATTTCCTTTAATATGAAATTATTATTTATATTTTTATTATATTATTTTTTTTAAATATCTTCTTCATTATTTTCTTCTTCTCCTTCTCCTTCTCCTTCTCCTTCTTCTCCTTCTTCTTTCTTTTCTTCTTCTTCAAATTTTTCATCTTCATTATTTTCATCATTTTTTTCTTCATTATTTTCAATTTTTACATCTTCATTATTTATATCATCATTATTTTCAATTTTTACATCTTCTTTATTTTCATTATTTATATCATTATTATTTTCATTTTTTATATCTTCATTATTTTCTTTTTTTATATTTTCATTATTTTCATTATTTTTTTCTTCATTATTTTCAATTTCTTTTTTCTCTTCATTATTTTTATCTTCTTCTTTATTCTCATGATTATTATTTTCATCTTCATCCATTTCTAAATATTTAACTTTAATTTCCTCTAATCTTTGTTCTCTACTCAAATTTCTATTACTTTTAAATTCAGGAATTTCTTCTTCATCAATTTTTTCAACTTTGGAAATATCAGTAGGAAAAATAATTTTTTTATTACTTTCATTATATTCTAAAGTAATATCATTTTTACTATCTTTTAAATCAATATTATTAATTTGATAAATGCTTTTTTTCCTTTCATCATCTTCATTAATATTACTTAAATCATTTAAAATAATATTGGCAGTAACATCAGGATGATTATTTTTATTAATTTTATTTTCATTATTTTTAATTTCTTTTTTAATTTTAACTTCTTCTTGACATAATAATAATATTTTTTCTAATTCTTCAATTTCATTTTTAATAAGAGAATTTTGTTGTTTTAAAGAACTTAATTTTTTAGAATTATCATTAACAGTATTAAAAACACTTTTATTTTTTCTTGATGAAGTTTTTTGAACTTCTTTAATAGTTTCTTCTAATCTATTAATCATATTCACATATTCATTTTTTTTATTTAATAATTCTCTATAATCATTATCACTTGTATTTTCATAATCATTATTAATATCACCAATTTTATTATCTTCTGTTTTATATTGCATATATCTTGGTAAATTTTTAGTTTTTGTTCTTTCTTTTAATATTGAATACTTTGAAAAAATTCCTTTATGAATATTTTGACTTATATTTATATTATTTATATTATTATTTATTTCTCTTTTTTCATTACTTGAACTTCTAGCTCTTTCAATATTATTATTTATATTTAATGAAGGTAAATATAAAGGATTTTTATTATTATTTTTTGATACTCTTTTATCTATTTCTTTTATTACTTTTGAATTATCTGTTTCTGCTTTTTCTATTATTTCATCTTGATTTCCTTCTAAATCACTTTTAATTAAATCTAACCAAAAATTTATTTTTGATACTATTATTTCATCAGAATCTTCCTTTATATTTGCATTATATAATTTTAATAAAACATCCTTTTCACGTATAACATTATCTAAACTTCTCTTATTTAAATTTATTTTAATAAAATATTCATGTTTTTTATTTCCTAAACTTTTAATTTCTTCAGAATAAGATTTTATTTTATTATTAAATTTCTTATTATCTTTTAATCCTTCTATTTTTTTTGCATTTTCTAAATTATTATCTTTCAATATTTTAATCTTAGAATTTATATCAGAATTTTCTTTTCTTAAAGAATCAATTTCTCCTTCAAAAGTTTCAATTTTTTCAGGAGATAATAAATTTTCAATTCTTTCAGACATAGATTTATATTGGAGTTTAAAAGTATTATTTATTTTTTTAGAAGAAGTTAAATCACGTTTTCTTAATTCAACTACTCTTTCTAATTGTTGTAAAAGATAAGGGTCTTGCTCTTTTTGATATAATAATTCTGAATTTTTTACGACTAATTCATTTAAACTTTTTACTATATCATTTAATTTATTTTTTGATTGTTCTTTTTCTTCATGTAAACTTATTAAATTTTCATTTTTTTGTATTATTTCTTTTTGAAGTTCATTTATTGATAAATTTATATATTTATTTAAATAATTTAATGAAGCATTATCTATATTATTATCTATTTTTTCTGCTTCTTCATTTATTTTATTCATAATATTTGAGTCTTCTTGAGAATTATTTAAATCATTAAAATCATTGTTCAGTTCCATATTAATTTAATTTTTTTAATAAAAAATAATATATATTTAAATATTTAATTAAATTTATAAAAAAAACGTTTTTATTAAATTGTTAATTTGAAAATTTATTTTATAAAATTTTATTATTTATATTTTCTTAATTAGATGAAAAACTTAAATTTAAAAATAAAACATTTTTAATTTCATATAAAATTATTATTATCAATTATTTTTGAAATGATAATTATTCTTTCCGATAATATTATTACTATTAATATTTTTATTATGAAAATTATTATTTTTATTTGGACTATCTATTCTAATATTATTATCAGCTTTTCCTTTCTTTAACTTTAATAAAGAAGTTTTATTTTTATTATAATAAAAATTATTAATAGAATCTTGTGTATTTAATTGATAATGATTAGAAGCATCAGTTAATATTTCATCTTCAGTTTGTCCAATATTTGTACTTACCATGATTTCTTTTTGATTAGGACAATTTTTAATTTTCTTAACTTTAATAATTAAAGTTTTATTTTTACTCAAACCAGCTTTAACATAATTTGAAACTTCATCAATTTGATTAGAATCAAAAAACTGAGGATGAATAAAATTATCTTTATTTATTTTTTTCCCATTTATAATTCCATTAGTTTGATTAATATTAATTAAATTTATATTTACATTCTGAATGTGACATTCAGTTTTAGTATTCATAGAATTTTCAGAATCATTTCTATAATTTTTAAAATCATTAATATTTTTCTCTTTTAATTTCTTAATAGAATCACAGTTTTTACCAGGAGAAGAAAGAACTGTTTCATAACAATAATTTAAATTTTCATTTTCATTATTTATCAATTTTTTTGTTATTGTTCTTGTTGTTCCTGGATTATAATTATTTATTTCTTTAGGTCTTTTTGTTATAAATTTTTTAGGATTATTTGAAGATATTTTTTTACCTGAAATTAATTTTTCTCTTTTTTGATTCAAACTTGATTTTTTCTTAGTTAATTTCTTTTTATTAAATAATTGATATGGATTATTCTTATTTTTAAATATTAAATTTTTTTTCCCTGATAATTTATCATATTCAAATTTATTATTTATATTTTTCTTATAATTTTGAGTATTATTAAAATCACTTGGACATTCAAAATAAGTATTTTCACTTGTTAATTCTTTTGTATCAGTTTGTAAATGTTCATGTTCTCTACTAAATTCTTTTAAATTAGATTTATTATATATAATTTTCTTTTTATTTTCTAATCTAGAACTAACAGGATTAGTAAAAACATTATAAATTAAAGAACTTTTATTACAAAAAAGCTCATTTTTATTCTTTTTATTTTGATATTTTATCATTTCAAATTTAGTTCCAGTATTTGTTTCATATTTAATAGGAATTTCATCAATATCATTATTATATTTAATTATTTCAGTTGAAGATTGAGTACTTGGTTTTAACATAATATCATTAGAATCTTTAGAATCATAATTAATATTATCAAAATCACTTTTACTAAAATCAACATCAATAGTTTCATTTCTATCATATTTAATAACAATTTTTTTTAAATCTGATAAATCAGATATTTCATTTAATGAAGAAGTAACTGGAGGATTTAATAATAATATAGATGAAAATTCATTTAAACCTGGATCATTTACAATAATATATTCTTCTCTATTATTTTTTATTAATATTTCTTCTATTATTCTTTTTGAAGGATCTTCTTCTATTTCAAAATGAAGATTTGGTTCATTAAACATTCCAAATAATATTATATTTTTTACTCCATCTAACATACTTTTAAATGATTTATCATTTAAAAATTCATTGAATTCTTCATCTTTTTTTTTTATATATTTTAAACACTTTTCTCTATATTCTTTCTTAAAATTTTTTACAAATTTTTCACTTTCTTCTTCTATAAAAATTACTTTTTCTATATTTCCTAATATTATATTTTTTAAATCTTGACTTATATTTTTCATTTGATAATCTGTACTTGGAATATGTAATGCATTTAATATCTCTGAATATTTTTCTTGTAATAATTTTCGAAGTAAATTCGAACATAAGATAAATAATTCTGATATTAAATGAAAAGTTTGTGTTGGATTAAAATCTACAAAATTTTCATTTATATCATTTTTAGCAAATTTATACCATTTTTCTTTTATTTCACTTTTTTCTAAAAAATTTTTTATTTTTTTTGAATCTTTATTTAAAATATTTTCTTCTTGAATTTTCTTCAGTTTTATACATTCTAATTTCATTTTATAATTTTCGTTTTTCTCTTTTTTTAATTTTTCCTGAAGTTCTTGAACTAATTTGACTTTTTCTTCTAATATTTTATTATTTTCTATATTTTCTTCTATTTCAAAATTTGATTCTTCATCTTCTTGATTATTATAATTTATTTCAAAATCTTCTTTTTCATTTTCGCTTGTATTTTTATAATTTTCAATTTCTTCCATTTTTAAATGTTTTTTTATCTTCAATACATATAAAAATACAAAATTAATATAACTTTTAAAATTTATATTCAAAAATTCTCTATTATATTTTAATTAAAAAATAAATGAATAAAAAAATAAATTATCAAAATAAAAAATTCAATTTTAATTTAATTTAAACAATTAATAATTTACTGAAATTCTTGGTAAGCTCTGTCCATAGCATCTTCTTCTTCCAAATCTTTTTTTTCTCCTTTTTTAGTTTCATCTTGTTTTTCAGAATATTTCATAGCTTGTAAAGCATCATTATAAATTTTATTAAGAAATAAAATTCTATTATTATAACTTCTCTGTGGTTCAAAAGTAGAATAAATATCTTTAATTTCCATAGATTGAACAAATCCTTCATCATGATTAATTTTAGCAAGAAACACTCCATCTCTAATAGCTTTTGCAATAATATATTCTGCTTCTTTTTCACTTTCTAATTTTAATTTCTCAGTTATATCTTTTATACTTATTCTAGAATATGATAAATTTATTTTTCTCAATCCTGCTTTTATTACTACATGTCTTATTCTTTGAATTAATGTAAATAATTGATCTCTTTCAAATTCATTTGAATATTTATTACATATATCTTTAAATTCATCTAAATTACCATGTCTTACTACTTTTAATAAATTTAAATATGGTTTAAAAGTATTGAAATTTTGATTTAAAAGAGAATTTACATCTGGTATTTCACCCATTAATAATTGTACAACAATAATATGTTTTTGTACTAAAGTTTTAAATCCATCTCCAGTTTTTTCAGGAGCTTTTCTAAATGAATTTGTTAAATGTTTAAAAGCTTCTGAATAATTCATTTGAATTGCTTCTATTCTACCTATATAAAATAAATATCTTGAATCTTCATTTGTAGAAATATTTTCTTTAAATCTTGTTTTACTTAAAAATGCTCTTGCTAAATCAACATTATTTGTTATTAAATAGTATCTAATTATACAATTTATTAAAGTTACTTGAGTTATTTCATCCATTGTTATACATGCACTTCTATATGCTCCATGTAATTCTTTTATTATTGTATCAAACTTATTTAAAATTTCTGCTATTAATGATAAATAATAATATGATTTTGCTTTTAAATATTTTATTGTTAAATTCTCATATTTTTTAAAATAATCTATTAAAAATTCAATCCCTTTAAATGCTTCATCGTATTTTTTATCATCTATTAATTTTGTTAATATAATTAAAAATATATATCCTATTATTTCAGGAGAATTTTTTGTTTTGTCTAAAGCTTTAGGAGATATTGTAAAATTATGAGGAAGAGATAAATCATATTTTAAACTTGGTAAAATAAAAAGTGGTTTAATATATATTTCATTTAAATATGCAAAATCCTCATTTTTAAATCCTCTTCTAAACTTATTTATTAAACGATAATTTATATCCAATGTCTTTAAATCTTTTAATATTATACTTTTATCTATTAAGCTTAAACTCTTTTTAAATTCAGTATAAATTTCATTTTCTTTTTCTTTATTATCTTGTGCATTCTTCTCATTTTCATCAGTCATAATGACATCTTCCATTTATAAATATATTTAAATATTTCATTAATTATTTATTCCTGGGTAAATAAAATAAAAAATAAATTAAAACAAATGTAAATAAAAATAGCAATATTTAATAAAGAGAGATATAATATATCATAGGAAATAAAGAAAATTAAAAAAATAATAAAAAAAAAATAATTGAATTATTAAACTAATTTGTATTATTTATAATATCTTACAAAAATAATATTATTAATGATTATCAATTTATAAAAATAAACTCATAAAATCAGTTTTAATAAATAAATATCTATAAACAAAAACAATAAAACTTATGAATGTTATTACTAATATTTTAATACTTAATTTGATTTTTACATAAGGGGCATATATCTTTTTTTTTTAACCATTTCATAATGCATTCCTTATGAAAAATATGTTGATTACAAGAAAACAATTTAACTCTATCATTAGAGTTAAATTCTTCTAAACAGATTGAACATTCATTTTCTTTTCTACTCATATGTTTCTCTGTATATTTATATTTAAATTCAGGTAAATTATTTATAAATTTTTCCCTTTTAATATTTTTATTTTCTTCTTTATTTATATGTTCTTTTAAAAATAAATTTTCAATTAATTCATCAATTGGTAATTCATCTTCATGTAAATTATTTATTTCACTTAATTTTCTTTGTCTTTCATTTATATCTGATAATTTCTTATATTGTTTTCTTTTTAATTCTCTTTCTTTTGATTCTTCTACTAATCTTCTTAAATCATTTTTTATTATTTTTGCTTGTTCATATAATATTTCTGGATTTATTAAATTATCATCTGATAAACTTTTCTTTTTTATTTTTGGCCTGTTTTTCCTTTGTTCTTTTTGTATTTGAGATATAAAAAATATCATCTTTATCAAAATTATTTAATTAACTTATATAACTTAATTAAACTGTATTTAGAATATATTTTATATTTATTTTTATAAATAAATGATTTTTTGATTTTTTAGAAAATTAAAAATTTCTAAAATAAATAAATTTATAATAACACTTATAATATTATTCTTATATATATTAATAATCTTTTAATTTTAGTGATGATGGAAAAAAATTTTTTTTAATTTTTAAAAGATTTTCTTCATTTTTTTTAATTTTATCTATATAATCTTCTAAATTAATATAATTGTTATTATCTAATTTAACTTTTAATTCTGAATTAAATAATTTAACTTTTATTTTTTTTGTTCCAAATTGAAAAAAATTAGGAGAAATTTTAATAAATTTTACAGAAGTTAAATGTCTATTTTCTATTTCTTTTATTTTTTTATCAACTTGTTTTTCATAAAAAGAATCTTCAGAATCATTTTCTTTCTCTTCATCAACTTCTTTAATAATTTTAATAGAATCATTTTTTTTGTTTATTGGTTTTAAGATATAGTTATTTTTAGAAATTGGAAAATCTTTGATATTATATTTTAAAAATATATTTTTTAACTGATTTTTTAAATTAATTTCATCAAATATTTCGATAATATTTCCAAATGAAAAAATACAATGTTTAATACATTTTAAGAGTAATTTTAATTTTAATTGATCATCTATTTTTTTTGATAATAAAGATTCTTTATATTTGAAAACATCATATTCAAAATATATTAAATTAAAAATATTTTGAATAACTTTAAATTCTTTTTTATGAATATGACTTTGTCTTCTATAAATATTAGTATTATATAATGAATTAATATTTACTTTAATTTTCGAAGAAATTGAATTTAACTTTAATTGATTAATTTTATAATTTTGTTTGATTAAATATTGTAATCTTTCAGAATTTAAAATTAAAAATTTCTTTAATTGTTTATTTTCTTTAAATAAATCTTTTAATTTTAAAACAAGAATAAAATGATAATTAATCAGATTTTCAATTCTTTCTTTTATTTTTTTCTTTTTAACATAATAATTTTCAGTTGATTTCTTAATACATTTCTTTTTATTGTTATTTAACTTAAAATAATTTAAAGAATGAAAAATTTCTTTATTAATTTTTTCAGAATTATCTTCAGTTTCAAAATTATTATCATATAAATAATAATCAAACATAGAATTATTTTTTGAACTTTCATCATAAAAAGTTTTTATATCATTAACACTATTAATATTTTTTTTATGACTTTTATTATTTGAATTTCTTGAAGCACTGTTAATTACAATATTATTTCCATTTGTAATTGATTTACTTTTAATTCTTGATTTTATTGAATTATCTATTTTATTATTATTTAAATCAAATTTATAATTTGATATTATTGTATTTTTATTTTTATCCATTCTTTTTCTATATAATCTATATGAAGATAAAGGAATATTCGAAAATGTTTTTAATTTACTATTTTTAGTATTTATTATTTGTTTTGATTTATTTTTAATAGGAGTGTAATTTAATGATTTTTTTAATTCCATTATATAATTATATTTAATACCTAATGGATTACTTCTTATTCTATTTTTCTTTTTTAAATAACCTTTTATATTATTTTTATTACTTGTTTTCAATACTTCAATTTTAATTTTAAATGATATTATAATTTCTTTTAAATTTTCTAATGTACAATTATTTGACTCTTCTATTTTTATAATACATTTTTTATTTATATCTTTATTAATTATATTAGAATAGGGAATAATTAATTCTGATATTCCTATAATACACATTGTCTTTAAATCAAAAATTTTTAACATATACTTTAAATTACTTTTTACATTATATACTCGATGTTTTATTTTTTGAAATTTACATTGACCTATATTAATTGACCCTTCATAATTATCTAATATAAATATACAAATTAAATCATTAAAAGAAATAAACTTATAATTCCTTGATTCATAATCATTAATTTCAATTATAATATCATAATTACTCATTTTATTTACTAAATGCTATTTTAAAATTAATAATTATTAAATAAATTTAAAAAAAATGAAATAAATATTCAATAAATAAATTTAAATAACATTTTTAAATAAGTTTAAATATATTAAAATGAATCCAAACAAGCAAAGAAACATAAGAATAATATCAGAAAATAAAATTCAAAAAACTTCGAATTTAAACAATAATATAGAATCAGAAATAAAAAAAGAAGAAAAAATAAAAAAAACAAAAGGAGAAAATGAAAGAACATTTATATGTAAATTATGTGGAAAAATATATTCTTCATATCCAGCTTTATATAATCATACAAAGCAAAAACATAATACTATAAATGAAAGAAAAAGAGGAAGACCAAGGAAAAATTCAGGAGAAACAAATGCAGAAAAATTAAAATATAATCCTTTGGATTCATCTTATTTTTTAAAAGAAAATAGAAAAGGAAAAACTAAGTTAGAAGATTTTGAAAATTCAATTAATCAAGCTTTTAAAGAAATTTATTTTAAAAATTCTAATTTTTTTTCTATTAAAAAATTACCTTGTTATAATAATATTAATCTTCATCCTTTTTTAAAAAAATTTTTATCTGATGGACATGATGTTTATATTAAAATTGTTAATGAAAAAGAAATTTGTGATAATGTTTTTATGGATTATTTAAATAAAATTTCTTTGCTTGTTAATCCTAATTATTTTACTAAATTAATTATTTTTATTACTTTATTTAGAGAATTTATTAACTTTAAGAAAAACAGGGACAATAATTTATTTGAATATACTTCAATTAATTCTGCTGAAAATATTCCTTTTTTCAGTAATGAATTTATAAATGATTTTTTTTCGAATGATAATTTATTATTTGGTTTTAATAAAGAAGAATCAATTGATTTAATTATAAATTTTTGTCATTGGATTTATATAAATAATTTTACTTCATTTAAATTATCATTAATATCCACTAATAAATAAAATAAATTAAACTAAATATATATATAACATAAAAATTTTAATGTTAAAAAAAGTGAATGTATAAAAGTAAATACAAATACAAATAAAATGGGTTGTTGTGGAAGAACATATATAGATATGAAAATGAAAAATGTAATTCATTGCAAGAAATTTGAGAATTATTATTAAAAAGAAAAAAAATATTTATACAAGAATCAGAGCAAATAAAATTATATTTACAAGTTCCAAATTTAGAAGTTGAAAATATAGAGGAAAGTACAATAAGTTCAGACACACTTGAAGAAAGAATAAATTATTTAAAAGAATTAGATAATCTTTTATTAAATTTAAACGAATTTCAAAAATAATCTTAATTTACCTTAAACAAACGTAAAAATCATTCTTCTGATATTACAGCAATGTATTTTCAAACTTATATCTTTCAAAAGAATTTGATTTCTTTAATGGATAAATTAGATGATTTTATTAATAAACAAAAAAAAAAATTTTTAAATTTTTTAATAATATTTTAAAAGCATATTTAAAATTTTAAATATTTATACATATTTATATATACTTATTATTTATAAATGATAATGAATGATCAACCACCAAAACCAGTAGTAATAGCACCAAGTAATATAGATTCAAATGAAAGAGATTACTACCTTTCTAAATTATATAATCACACAAAAAAACTTCATGAAATATTAATAGGTTCAATAATAATAGGAATAATAGATTTTATGATAATAGGTTTATCAAAATTTCTTTTTGGAAATTTCTTAAATAAAATATCAATTTTTTCTCTTTTTACATGGTCAATAATATTATTAATAATTTATAAAAATTCATATACTTCCTTAGATTCAATTGATATATCTCAATATAAAAAATTAGTAAGATGTTATTATATAACGATATTTGTTTGTTTTTTAATGGAAATGAATTTAATATATATGTTACTCGTGAAAGTAATAATTAAATATAAAATTTGGGTAGATTATATTATAAATAATTTAAATACTTTACAAACTATTTTATCTATGTTTAGTTTTACTCTTTTTACTGTTGCTAATTCTATTCTTCCTTTTATTTGTGTTTTTAGATTGGGAAAAATGAGAAAAATTATTAATGCTGTTGGAAATTTACAAGGACAAGAATATTCTGTTACTTATACAGTTGATCAAAAAAGTAATCTTTAATTTTTTATGTTTTTTTTCAAATTATTTAATTTATATTTTTTTTTCATTTTCATTATTATTTTTTTTGGAAAATATAAAGAATAGTTTTAATATATATTCACAATTATTTGGTATTGAAAAAGCATAATTAATATATTGTAATTCATTTTTTTTATTATTGTGTTTTTTATCATATTCTACTATTGTTTTTATTAAAGTATTATCATCTTTCCATTCTTTTATTTTATTATTTGAATCTAAAGTATAATAATCTATTTTTTTTAAATATTCATTTTTTAATTTTTGCTTATAACATATGAATCTTGAGATAAAACCTAATGAATATATATCTTGAAGTTTTATTCTGGTTTTTTCAAATTTTGTTTTTTCATTTTTTTCTCCATATTTAATTTTTATTAAAATATTTTTAGATTCATTTAAGGAATTCTCAAAAATTAATGGATCTTCTTTTTTTTTCTTATAATTTCTTTTTCTCTTTAAATATGATTTGTTATTATTATTTATTTTAAAAATAATCTTTTTTATTTTTGTTTCATTATTATTTATATTATTAATATTGTTATCACATTGATTAACATCTTTATTAATAATATTGTTATTTATAAGAATTTCAATATTTTCTTTAATTTTATTATTATAATTTAACTCTTTTTCATCTTTTTTTATAGGATTATCATTTTGAATTACTTTTTCCTTTTTTTTAGAAAAATATTCCTTAACATAATTATTAATATATTTATCTTCTTCTTTTTTAAATTGATCAAAATCAGGAATAATACAATCAATGATTTGTTTAATTCTATCATCTTTTTTTAACAATCTTTTAGTTTCAATTTTTCTTTTGCAAATAACACATTCCTTCTTAAATTTCCTATTATAATCTTCAATACATTTTTTACAAAATATATGAAGACAACTTTTAAAAGTAACAGGTTCATATAAAATTTCATAACAAATTCTACATCTAAAAATTTCATTTATAATCTTATCTAATTTTTTACTTGTAATTTCGATTTCATTTTCATTTATTATTGTTCTTGGTAAACAAACTGATTCAAAAGGAGACATTTTAGCAAAATAATCATTTATAATTAAATCATAATTTTTATTATTGACTGTTAAAATCCCATTTTCATTTCTTATTTTAAATTCACTTTTTAATTGTGGTAAATTCATCTATTTTATAAAAAATTCACTTGATTAAATAATATTGACATATTAACTTTTTTTAATTTGATTTTTATTTATTAGACTATTTTTTATTGGCTTTAAATATTAGTTGGTAATATAATGTTATTAATCTATTTTTCATATAATTATTTTCAATTATATTCATACGAATAATATAAATAAATAAATAAAAATAATGAAAAAAAAATTAAAAGTTAAATAATTATTAATTATTTTTACATCAATAAAAAATTATAAATGAATATAATAATAACCATAAATATTATTTATCTAAGTAAAAAAACTCATAAATAATAAATTTAAATATAATTAAAAAGAATAAAAATGGGAAGTGGATGTGTAAGAATATATAATAATTTTAAAAGGGAAAAGTAATAGCATCAAGAAGATTAGTAGAAAACTATCAATTATATTCTGATGATAAATTTATTATTTATTTAAAAAAACATGTTTTAAGAGATATAAAAACAAATAAAATAAATGATCCTGTAAATTTATATGATGACACTATTTTACATTATGCTGTTTATCATAAGAGAATTAAAGTAATTGAATTTTTATTAAAAAATGGAGCTGATCCTTATAAACAAAATAAAAGAAAATATTCTCCTATGGACATTGCAAAAACAAATAATTTAATTCAATTACTTGAAAAAAATATGAACACAAATAAAAAAAACATTCAAAATAAGTAATATATTATATTTTTTAACTTATATATCTATCAAATAAAAATTTATTTTCCAAAATATATTATTTATAATTAATAAGAAATAAATAAAAAAAAAATGTCTAGAAGTGAATTTCAAAAATATAAAAATTGTAATACTTCAATAAAGATAATAATAGTAGGAGACTCAGGAACAGGAAAAACAACATTTTGTAATCGTTGGATGAAAAATGTATTTACTGAAGAATACCAAGTAACTATATTAAGTGATTTTAGTTATAAAATATATGAATATAAAGGTAAATATTATAAAATTCAATTTTGGGATATTGGAGGACAAGATAAAAATATAATTTCTTTAAAACTTTTTTGTAAAAATGCATATGGATGTATAATTCTTTCAGATATTAATGAACCTCAAACTTTAAATAAGAGTTTATTATGGAAAAAAGAAATTGAAGATAATACTCAATTTATAAATGGTGAAAAAATTCCTATTGTAATTGTTCAAAATAAAATTGATTTAGTAAATAATGATTTTCTAAATAATACTGTTCAAGATATTAAAAACTTTACTCAAGATAATGGTTTTATACAATATTTTAGAACTTCATGTAAAAATGATATTAATGTTAATGAATGTATGGATTTTTTATTATCTAATATTATTGATAAAGTGGAAGAGTTTAATAAAAATAAGAAAGAAAATAATGATGGAGATTATATAGGTAATAGTATTGTTGTGCAAAATCCTTCTACAGAAATTCAATTAACTTTAGCTAAAAAAAATAAAAAATGTTGTTATTATTTCTAAAAATAATTATTTTTATTTTTAAACGAATATTATTTTTCTTTTGATATATTTTCAATAAGAATTTTATATAATAAAATAAAATAATTAAAAATGGGTTGCGTTGAAAATAAAAGACCAATAAGGATAAATAGTATTAAAAAAAATAAAAATAAATTAAGAAATAGTTTATCATTAGGAGATAGATATCCAACAATTAAAGAACAAGAAGTAAAAAATTTAATAAAAAACAAATCTCAAAGAATAACAAATATTCTTTGGATTAAAATATTAAATTATTTAAATTATAAAGAATTAAAAGAAACTGGAAAAGTAAATAGATTTTTTAATAAGACTTCAAAGCAAAAAGAATTATTAATTAAATTTTTTCAAAATCAAGAAACAGATTATAATAATTTTTCAAAAGTTTTATATGAAGAAAAAAATCCTATTATAAATACTATTCTTTCTTTTTCAATTTTAAGAAATCAAAATTATTTTGATGATGAATATTCTGATTTATCAATTAGTAATCGTGAAAATCAATAAATTAATTGTATGATTTGGTTTTATAAAATTGTATATATATTTGTTTTTATTTGTTGTTATTTGTTTTTAGATTTTATTAATGTTTAATATTATTATATAATTTTAGATATTAATTAATTAATTTATATTTGTAATTAAATTGAGTAAAAAAAAAATTTTTTGTAAAAAATTTAATTTATTTATTAAAACAATAAAAAAATTAATAATATTACATAAAAAAAATTATATCTAAGCTGAATTAATCCTATAATTTTTTTTATTAACAAAAAAACAAGAAATTGTTTTATATAATTAATATTATAAAAATTTCCTAAATAATTGACTTTTAAATATATCTTTATTATTATTATTAAACATTCTCGAATCATTTTTTTTTGAAAAAGGAATTTTATATTTATTAATTTTAAATTCTTTCAAAGGAAAATTAGATGACATTATAGTATCAGATTTAGTATTTTTCATTTTTAAATTTTCAAACAAATTATTTTTCTTAGAAGACTTTCTTTCAATTTGAAAATAAATATCATCAAATTTTTCTTTTAATTTAAAATTATTATTTTTGATATTTTGATAACTTGATTTATTTATTTTAAAAATTTGATTTTGTTTCTTTTTTATTCTAGAAGAATAATTAACATCAAGAGTAGAAAATCTAAAATTATTTATTGGTTTAATTATTGAATCATAATTATTATTTATATTTGAATCACAAAAATTTCTTTTATTATTTATTTCCTTTTGATTATTTATTATCTTTTTTTCTAATTCATGTAAAATTTGTAAATCATCAAAAGATTCTTCTAAAAATTTACTTTTATTTTTATCTTCTTCTAACAATTCAAAAGTTTCTTTTTCATTTTCAAAAATACTTATTTTTGAATTGTTTTTTTCTTTAAAATTATCTTTTTTAATTTCTAAACATAATAATTTTTCTTTTTCAATAAATTCTTTTTTTGAAATTAAATCCTAATTAATATTAAATTTAAATATTTTACGTTATTTTCAAAAATCAAATTTATATATTCATTTATTATATTTTCTGATATATTATTATTTGATTTAAAAAGAAATATTAAATCTTCTTTTTTTATTTTTTCATTTGAAAATTCTAAAAACAAATTAAAATTAGGATATTTCGATTTTATTTCAGTTAATATATCCTTTTTATCCATTATTTTAAAAATTATTTTAAAATATTAAAAATAAAGAAATTAAATAAATAAAAAGGTTTAAACTAAAATAATTTAAATTAAATAATGTAAGAAATTTTTTTTGTTATTTTAAATAAATAATAAATGAAAAAAGAGCAAAAACTAAAAATTCCACATCCAAAAATGAAAAAAGGAAAAAAAAACACAAACAAAAATTCCAAAATTCCAACATCAATAATAGAAGCAATGAGAAATATAAACGAAGCAGATTCTTTAAAATTAAAGAAAAAAATAACTCAAGAATTATCAATAAATAACTTATTAGATTTACCTTCTATTTTTATAGCAAATACAAAATTAAAATCAAAATCATCTTTAATGAATGATTTATCAGATATAAAATATATTAATAAATCAATATATAATCAATTAGGAAAAATATTAAATGAAGAAGAAAGAATAATAAATACAGATTATTCAAAAACAAATAATTTTAATTTTGATTTTGAAGCTTTTGAAGAGAAAAAAAATAATAAAATAATAAAATCAAAATCATATTGTAATTTCGAAGATATATCATATTTAAATAGATATGAAGAAATAATAAGAGATAAAATATCAAATGAAAAAAAAGCTGAACAATATATAAATGAAATGAATAATAAATTACAAAAAAAAATTTTAAAAGAAAATGAAATGAAAAATGAAATAAATAATTTTACAAAAGAAAAGGATGAAAAGAAATTAAAAATAACAACAGAAATAGATGCAAAGATTCATATATTAAATAATTTAAACTTAAGAGCAAGAAGAAGTTCTTCAAGTCCTAAATGTTCAATTAAATTATTAAATAAGAGAGAACAAGATAAAAATAAAATAATAAATAATGAATTAAAAGTATTAAAAAATGAAATATCAAATTTAAAAAATAAACAAAAAGAAAATGATATAAGTTATCAAAATATAGAAAATGAATATAATCAAAAATCGAAAAATTTACATGAAGAAATTAAACAATTAAAAAATGAATTAAATGAACATATAAAATGTGGAATTGAATATTATTTAGAAATATTAAAAAAAGGAACTGATACAAGAACAAATGGTTTATCTTGGGTTGTTAGAAAATTATTAAAATTAGGTTATAAACCTCAAGTAAATAACTTTCCTAATTATTTTGATAATCATATGATTAAGTTCTTAATTGAATATTCTAAAAAAAAAAATGAAAATTTAGATTTAATTAATCAATTACATATTTGTAAATATAATATTATTAAAAATTTTAATGATAATAATAATATTCATAATCATAATAATAATCGTGAAAATTTACATTATTCCACTGAAAAATATTTAGATAATAAATTAGGAGAATTGTTAGATAAACATGATATTAAAAATAATATTTTTTATTTAAAAAAAAAAGATAATAATGGTTATACTAATTTACCTTCTTTAAATTCACAAGAAGAAAATAAAAATAATTTAAATGATAATCTTAATAAAATTAATTATGATAAATTAAGTGATTTTCAAAAAATTATTGATATTAAAAGAAGAGTTGAATATAATGAACTTTTAATTAAAAAATTAAGATATGATGAATATAAATATGTTATTGATAAAAAAGCTAAAAATCATAGTTTCGATAAAGATAATAGAGAAAATATTATGAAATCTTTATTTGGAATTCATAAAACTATACATTAATTTTTTAAAAGAATATTATTAATAATAAATTATTTATTTCTTGTAATGTTATATAATTGTGGTATAATAATTGATATTTATCTTAAATATTTTATTTAAATAAAAACAATTTTTAAATGTATTTAAAAGAATATAAAAAAGAGAAAAAAAATAATAAATATTAACAATAATTTTTAAAAGAAATATTACGTATAAAATAAATTATAAATAATTTTTTATTAAAATTAATATTGAAAGATTTAAGAATAAAAGTTAAAAGAAGAAAAATTTATTTTATAAGTATGATAAAATATTAATTATTTATAATAAACAAATAACTTATAATATATATAAAAAAAATGGGAAAAAAATCTTATATAAATAAAAATCCTTCTTCATTGAATTCACTTGAACACACATTAGGTAAAATAATAAAATAATATAAAACCCAAAATAATAAAAAAAGTAAAAAACTATGAATTTAAACTAAAATTATTTGCAGTTTACCATAAAAGAGACAAAGCTCAATTAAAATTTGAAAAAGAAAGCATAAAAAGAACCTTATACAAATGTCCATATTGTTCAAAAAGTTATTTAAACGTAACAAGATATGAAGTTCACTTAAGAACACATGTAAAAAATTTATAAAAATAAATAATATATAATTTTATAGACTGGAGAAAGACCTTTTAATTGTTCTTATTGTTCAAAAAAATTTAATGAAAAAGGAAATTTAAAAGCTCATTTAAGGATTCATACAGGAGAAAGACCTTATAAATGCAATTATAATAATTGTAATATGGCTTTTAAAACAAAAGGTCAATTAAATGATCATCAAAATATACATTCTAATTATAGACCTTTTAAATGTGATTTTTGTCAAGCTGCCTTTAATAGGAAAACTAGATTAAAAGTTCATATTATGATTCATACTGGAGAAAAGCCTTTTACGTGTGATTATCCTAATTGTAATAAGAAATTTAGAGAAAGAGGTAATTTAAATAGTCATTATAAAAAACATTTTAAATTCATTGAAAATAAAAGCATAGCTAATACTGCTGTTTCTGGTGATGATATTTTTTTATTAGGAAATAATAAAATTAATAATAAGGAAATTCAATTTTTAAATGATTCTTCTTTTTTAAATAATAATTATAATGAAAGTGAAAATAATATTAATAATAATAGTATTAATGAAATAAATGATAATTATGAGAATAATAATGATGAAATTAATCCTTGTAATAATCTAAATAATAATGATATTATAGATAAAGCATATGGTTTTGATAATTTTAATAATGATTTTTTCTCCTTAAATGAGCTTAATCTTCTTTGTGAAAAAGATGAAAAATATGAAAATAATCTCATCAATGAATCAAATTTATAAATATATTAAATAAAAAAAACAAACTATAATTATGAAAATAATTGTAAATTAAATATAGTTAATTTAGATTTAATTGCAAAAGAAAAAATTTATGGTTTAAATTTATAAAATAAATTAAGAATATAACTCTTAAAACCTTTTATAGAATATATTATAATTTTTTTCCAAATAAACAATTATTTAATAAATAATTATAAATGATAATTTCTTCTGATTCATTTTCAAATAAAAGTAAAAAAGAAAATTCAAAAGAACAAAATTCCAAAAAGATAAATAAAAGAATTAAGCAAATATTTAATTCTTCTGATAATTTACATAATAAAAACACAACTTTAACCTCATTAAGTGGAATAAGTACCAATAATGAAATGAATGAAAAAAATAAATTTCATAATAATTTAGGAAGAAAAGGAATAAGTACAAAAGCATTATATGATGCTAGACAAATATTAATGGAAAAATTAAAAAATAAATCTAAAAGTAAAGACACAAGTTATATACTTCAAGAAAAAATAATAATGAATGATTCTGATTTAAATAAACAAAATATAAGTAATAATAGTAATACTAGTAATTTTAATCCAAAAAAAAAAAGTTCTTCTAATAGTATTAAATCAAATAAAAAAAATGAAGAAGAAAAAAATGAAAAAATAGATATAAATATTAATAATTATAAATCAACTTCAAATAATTTAAAGAAAGGAAATAAACAAATTAAAGAAAAAGAAAATAATAATATTACAACTCAATTAAATGTTATTTTTCCTAAAGAAAAAATTGAAAATAAACATTTAAAAACTTTAAGAGAAGTTACTGAAGAAAGAACTGAAAATTATATCTCAATTGAAAAAGATATTAATAAAAATTCTGAATCTAGAGAAAAAGAAAATATAGAAAATAAATTAAAAAGCAATGAAAATAAAGAAATAAAAGAAATTGAAAAAGAAAAAAATAAAAAAGTAAAAATTTTAAAAAGAAATGAATTTATTCTTCCACAAAATATTAATAAAGAAACAATAGTTCCATTATATAAATATATAAGTTCATTAAATGAATTAAATAATTTAACAAATGAAGAAAAAATAGAAAAATTATATGAAAATAATATTAATTTATATGAAGAATTAATAGAATTAAAAATTAAGAATAATAAATTAATAGAAGAATTAAAAAGAAAAGAAAATGAAAGTA
>JAEEGK010009726.1_pt1 | contig 22371 bp, 15 predicted proteins | sample 8958771 | NCBI WGS metagenome assembly JAEEGK01 (sample SAMN16246547, study PRJNA631951) | gut metagenome | biome: gut microbiome; feature: rumen; material: SC-attached | host: Bos | place: Iran: Karaj | collected 2018-10 | reverse complement strand
CCTGGATGTCGAAGCCGATGCCAATCACCGTGCCCAGGCCGCCGGGATAGTTGGAGTAATCCATGGCGCACTCGTAGTAGTTGTCCTTGCCGGCGAAGGTGAAGGTCGGGGACACCTCGGCGGAAGTCCAGGAACCGGACCACACGTTGGGATCGGTGCCGGTGTACTTGTAGTAGGAAGAGCTGATGGCGCACCATTCGCCACCGGCGGAAATCTTGCCTTCCAGCATGTAGTCGATGGCGGGCTTGTTCCACTTGTGGTAGTAACCGTCGGCCTTGCTGTTGTCGCCGTCGAAGTAGAAGTGGGCGCGGAGCTTGCCGTCGGCCACACCCTTGGCGATGGCGTCGTCGGTGAGTTCGAGGAGGACGTAGAGCTTGTCCTCGTAGAAGACCTTGGCGCTCTTGATGCCGGCGTATTCGGCGCCGTCGGGGCAGGCGATCTCGGTCACGTAGTCGCTGGGCAGGTTGGCCCATTCGGTGATCTCACCGTCCACGGTCACGGGAGCGGGCTTGGGAACGGTGATGGTCAGGGCGGTCACCTTACCGAACTGGGTTCCGGCGAGGGATGCGGTGATGACGGCCTTGTAGGCTACCTCGGGGGTCAGGGCGTCCTTGTCCACGGTGAGGGTGGCGGTCGCTTCTGTGGTACCCTTGGCGACGACGACCTCGGCCGGGAAAGTCATGCCGGCCATGTTGTTGGTGGCGTCGGTAGCCAGGGCGATGGTCACGTCGGCGGGGACGGGTACGTCGGAGGTAACCTTGAGCGTCGCTTCCGTCTCAGAGACTGCGGTGGAAGTGAAAGTGAACTGAACGGGGGAACCGCTCGGATTCAGGATGGGATTCTCCTTCTCCTTTTCGCAGGAGGAGAAGACAGCGGCTGCCATGACAGCAACAGACAGGTAGGTGAACAATTTTCTCATGGTGTATTAGTTAAAGATTTGTTATTGCTTGATATCGGCCTGGTATTGGATTTCCTGGCCGGAGACCAGGTGGTCACAGACAATGGAGGGCTTGGAGGCCAGGGTGGCCTTGCAGGGGATGACGAAAGTTTTGGTCTCTCCGGGCATGAGGGTGCGCAGGTTGAAGCTGCCCCTGACGCCTTCCACGGCGACGAAGGCATCGCGGTAGATGGGCGCGACACCTACGTTGGCGATTTCGACCTGGACGCCTTCTCCGGCCTTGACCTGGAAGTCACGGATCTCGAAGCGGTAGCCCATGGACATGGCGGCCTCGGTGATGCGCTCGACCGACTGCTTGCCGGGCTGGTCATTGCCGATGATGAAGCTCATGTGCACCTTGGCCACGACATCCTCGAACTTGCGGCCGTACATGCCGGCCTTGTCCAGGACGTGTTTCTGGTCATAGTCGGAATAGTAGCTGAACTCGCCGCCGGCAGGACCCACCTTATAGCGGTCCTTGCCGAAGAAGGACCATCCGGACCAGTTGTATCCGTCCCAGTCCTCGCACATGAAGGAGTCGTCGAAGTTGCCGAAATGCAGGTTCAGCAGGTCTTTCTGCTTGTGGAAGGGGGCGTATTTACTGTCGGAGGCGTCGATGGAGAAGAGCCAGGGCGTATCCTGGAACCACTCGTCCATCTTGGGCAGGAACTGCGCCTGGAATTCGTGGGAAGGGAAGGTGCGGCCGATGACGCAGGGCCCGTCGTAGATGTGATACTCGGCCCAGAGGCCGAAGCCGATCTCGACGAAAGCCAGACGGGGATCCTTGTCGTATCTTTCGGCGAAACGACGGTGGAATTCCATGTGGAAGCGCTGCAGCTCATCGCAACGCCAGTCCGGGAACTCCGTGTTACGCCCTTCGCTCTTGGCATTGGTGGCTTCGTAGCCCGGCCAGGACTTGATGTAGGCCGGCACGGCGCAGGAATACCCGGGATAGGTATAACGGAACCGCACGACGACCTGGTGCCCGCGGGCGGCGGCTTCTTTCAGGAGCTTGTCCATCGGGGCCCAGTCATACACGTCCTTTTCCTTGCAGACGTCACTGTAGAGCATGTAGGCATACTCCAACTGCACGTAAGACTTCTTGACGGAACCGCTGGTATTCCACAGGACGATACCGGTCATGGGCTGCACGTGCGTGATGGCCGACTGCAGCGCCACGCGGGTGCCGTAGTTCTCGCTGACGGGAATCTCGGGTTCCACTTCCGGCTCTTGCTTTTCACCGCAGGAACAGGAAACCAGGACAAACGCTATGAAGAAAAGAATCCGTTTCATGTCTAGTCCTTGATCATATAGTCGTCCAGACCCTTGAAGTCGTAGCGGTACAGATAGGAAGTGGAGCCGTAGTCGTCGCCGATCCAGACGCAGCTGTGGGCGTGGTCCACGTAGATGGATTCGGGATTCTCGATACCCTTGCAGGAGTAGAAGCCCAGCAGGGTCTCTCCGTCGCCGGTGAGGGCAAAGAAGCGGCGGGATTCGGAGTCCACGATCCAGAGCCAGTCGGTGAGGGGATCGTAGCTGAGGCCGGCAATTTCGGTGATCACGGGATATTTCTCCCGCAGGCCGATTTTCTTGACGACTTCGCCGGTCTTGAGGTCGCAGCAGAAGAGGTAGGAGCCGGTCTGCGTACCGCAGTAAACCTTCCCGTCCTTGTAGTAGGTGAGGCCTTCGAGGCCGGAGTTGCCGAAATTCTTGGCGTCGGCGATGGTGAACAGGCCCTTCACGCCCTTGTAAGTGGATGACTTGAAGATGTTGCCGATGTCGTCCTTGTCGATCTGGCAGACGCTGGCAGGCTCTCCGCCGATGAGCAGGTCTCCCGTGTCGTAGTTGACGGAGATGCCCTCGGAGTCGATGGAGGATCCGCTGGTGGTCTTGAGACCTGCTTTTCCCAGCAGTTCGCCTTCCAGGGAAAGACGGGCGATTTCGCCGTCGTCACCGACCGTCCAGAGGAAGGTCTTGTCGGAGCTGAGGCACAGGCCGGACAGTTCGTTGAACTTGACGGTATATTTGGTCCGGTTGCCCATTTCAGGCATCCTGGGAGCGGGACCGTCGTAAGGCTTGAGACTGGAGGTGATGTCTCCCAGGTCCAGGGTCTTTCCAGCTTTTAACTTGATGTTGTCCTCGTAAGTGTAGATTTCGGTCCACTCGTCGCCCTTTCCCACGTAGAGGGAGAGGCCGCCGTCCATGGTAATGCCGCCGGGGAACCAGACGTTAACCTTTTCCCCGCTCTTGACGCTGACCTCCCGGAAGGGATAGCCGTCGTTGGAGACCTTGACGAAACTGGTCTGGGCCGTGGAGTGGGAGTTGGTGTACGACGTGAAACGAAGGCCGCCGCGGTCGGCGCCGGCGATGGAGACGCGGTCGTAGTCGCCCGTCACCGTGAAGGAGATAAGGGCCGATGCGTCGTCGAAGGCGAAGGTCTTCCCCTGCAGGTAGGCCTGGGCCAGGAGGATATCGGCCTTGGTGAAGACGGTGGTGGCGTCCATGAGGCCGTCCTCTTCCTTGACGACGGAGGCGGGATAGGCGGCGTACAGATAGTCAGGGGCCGATATGTATTCCATCATCTCGGTGCCCAGCCGGAGCGTGGCGGTCTTGCCGTCGGCGGAGATGTCGGAGGCCTTCAGGGTGAAGGTCTTGGCGGCGGGGCCGTAGGAGCCGTGGACGTAGATTTGGTCTCCGGCTTCCCATTTGCCCTTCATGGGAGAAACCGTGAAGCTGTAGTCGCCTGCCTTGGGTTTTCCGTCATCCTTGATCTCCTCTTTATTGTCGGTGTCCACCACGTCCGGGTTGTTCTCGGAACAGGAGTGGCAGCAGGGGAGCAGCATCAGGGATGCGGCCAGGGTAAGGATGGATATATAGTTGCTTTTCATGTTTTGTATTTTATACTGCAGGCGCGTAACCGCTTTCTACTTTTCCGTCGGCGGTTACGACAAAGTAAACGGGTGTCATGTTAAGGTCGAAAACGGAGCTGCCGTTTTCAGGGAAGAGGTATTCCCAGCCGGGGACAGCGGGCTGAGGGCCGTAGCCCAGGCACACTGCGAGTTTTCTGGTTCCGCTCCACGCCGGGGATCCGGCCAGCTTTTCCAGCGCTTCGCGGCAGGAAGGGCATCCCAGGTCCAGGACCAGCACCAGCGTGCGGGTTCCGAAGCGGGAACAGCCCGGGACGAGGGCTTCGCTTCCTTCCTGATTGTATTGGATCCATTCCAGCTTCTGCAGGAAGGGATTGTTGGCTTCCAGGTCCAGGATTCCATCGGCCATCATCCTTTCCACGGCTTTGCCGTAGAGCGCGGCGTTGCGGGCGGGGGAGAGGATGGAGTAGAAGGCGCCGTCCATCCATTCGGAATGGACGTAGTAGGAGACGGGATCCTCGGATAGTTTGTCAAAGAGGACGTCCAGGGCGGCGAGCGCATCTTCTTCCGGGGCCGATGCGGCCAGCTCGGCAAAGTCGGCGAACTGCTCCTGGGCGGCATCCATGTCGGTGCAGTCGATGCTGCGGTTGTTCCAGTAGGAACGCACGTCCGTTGCCTGGCACCCCGTCAGGAGCGCCAGACAAACTGTGAACGTGCCCAAGTATTTCATGAGAAAAAACTACTTCGTGGTGGTGACTTTCATCAGGTGGGCCCAGCCGTTGCCTTCGCCCTCGTCAACGGAAGCGTTGGGCAGGTTGGAGAGCTCGTTCCAGCCACCGTTGCCATAGAAGCGCATGCCGGTGTAGAAGACGTCTCCCATCTTGTGCTCGGCGGGAACGGCGTTGTCGAAGAGCTCGCGGGCCAGCAGGATTTCGTACTCGTTGCCAGCGCCTTTACCGATCACCAGACCGCCGGTGGAGGGGATCAGCTCTTTCCAGCCTTCCTTCTGTTTACCGTCTTTTTCGATCATCGTGCGGAAGTGCAGGGTGCCGGCGAACTCGCCGAAACCGCCGTTCTGGTCTCCCAGGGCGCCTTCCACGATGAAGTCATAGCCGTCCAGGGAATAGCTCTTGTAACCGCTGGTGAATTCGCCGTCGGTGTTGAGATTCAGGCGGATAGGGAGTTCCTCTTTGTTCTCCAGCTGCTCGTTCAGCACCTGGCTGTTGTACTTGATGTAGTAATAGACGAAGTCGGCGTCGGCGCAGCAACGAATTTCGTTGACGGCGTCCCAGGGGGAGTTGGGATCGTTCTTGGCGACGGAGACGACTTTCGGGTCCAGGGCGGCCCAGTCCTCGAACTTGCCGTCGATCTGGACGGCGATGCCCTTTGCCTTTTCTTTCTTACCTTTCTCATCGGTGTCCTTGCCCGTTTTGCCGCAGGAGAAAGAGAGTGTGGTGGCAAGCATGAGTGCAATGATGCTAATGCGTTTCATGACAGGTTAAGTGTTAAACAATTATGCTAAAGTGTAAATGTGTAAAGTTCGTTATAACCGGTGGTCTCGTCCCAGATGTCCTCGTTGGCCATGCGGATGGAGAAGTACGGATTGCTGCGAAGGCTCTCGCTGGGATCCGGAAGGTTCAGGGAGAGGGTCATCTCTCCGGAAATACCGGAAGGCAGGGTGAAGGTCTGGTCGATGGTCACGTTCTGTCCGGGCATCCAGTAGCGGGGATCGGAATTGAGCGGGTAGGTCTTGACCACTTTGCCGCTTTTGTCGCTGAGGACGAATTCGGCGTCGCGGGGATTCTGAACGGGGGAGAAGCCCTCGTTGTGGAGATTCAGGACCACGCGGAAGGATTCGCCGGCGGCGGGGGAGCCGGTGAACTGACCCTTGTCCAGGACGTAGCGGTAACCCAGGCGGCGCTGCAGCTCGTCGTAGCAACCTTCGGTCTTCCAGCGGTTGATGACACTGGGGTGGTAGGAGATGTTCAGGTAGGTGAAGTGGTTGGCGGCCATGTCGGCCAGTACGCCGCGCGCAGCCTTGGCTTCTCCCTTTTCGCAGTGGCAGTAGTCGGAGAGGCCGCAGGTCTCGCCGCCCATGATGGTGTAGGCCGATTCGGCCTCCCAGAGCTTGCGGTCGGTGGAGTTTCTGTAGGTGCCCGTGTCGTTGGAGTCGGCCAGGTAGCAGTCGTTGTGACCGCCCAGGCGGGACTTCGGCGTGGGCTGGTGCGCGGTGGCGCGGGTTATGGTGTCGGCGAGGGAAACGCCGTACAGGCTCATCTTGAAGGCCGGAGTGCGCAGTTCGATCTGGCGGTTCTCCGGGACGGCGTCCAGCAGGGCTTCAACGACGGCCTTGCGGGATGCGTCAGTCTTGAAATTGTCGGTATAATACCATTCGCCCCAGCTGCCGATGAAGCCGGCCTGCACGACCAGGATGACGTCGGCGTACTCCTGGATGAGGGGCTTGACCTGGGCGATATGACGGAGCACCTGCTCCTCGGTGGCATCCCACGGTTTGTCGGATGTGTTCATGCCATTGGAATAGCAGAAGCGGAGGACACATTTGGCGCCGCCTCCGCGAAGCGAACTGAATTTGGCGCGGATGGTATTGAGATAATCCTCCGCGATGTCGCAATTGACGTAGTCTTTGAGGTGGAACTCCAACAGGTAGAGCGTGCGGCCGAGCTTTCTGTTGGCCGTGAAACTTTCCTGGGAAATACCTTTGTTGGAAACGCCGTGCACCTCGTTCGGCGAGTAGAAACCGCGCTCCGGGTTGGCGATAATGGCATCTGTGGGTTCGTAGGAAACGGAGGTCATGCCGGGGATGTCTCCCGTATTCTTGCCACAGGCGATGGCCAGCGGAAGAAGGAATAAAAAGAGAAGGTTATTTCTTTTCATCGATATCACGGTTATTAGTTTTAAAAGCCATGGGCAGGCAGCGGGGCTTGCCCATGGCTTGGGAACAACACAAATAATTATTCTTTGACAGTAACCACCTTCAGGGAAGGAACGAGGCCGGTAGAACCTTCTACAGTTTCGTCCACGTGGCCGTTAGGCAGGTAGCCGACGGTATCCCAGTTCTGCTGGATGTCGAAGCCGATGGAGAAGGTGTCGGCGATCTTGCCCAGAGGATAAAGCTCGCGGGTGATGTAGAATTCATACTTGCCTTCGATGCCGGCGCCTTTGCAGATACCGGAACCGGCAGCCAGGATGGGAGAGTCTTCGCCTTCAACCTCGCTCCAGGCCCAGCCGTCACCGTTGGGTTCGCCCCACCATTTGTACACACCGGGATCATAGGAACCGATGACACCGTCAGGATAGATGAAACCCTCGAAGAGAGCGTCGGAGCAGGCGTCGGTCCACTGGCTGCTGAAACCGCCGGTAGCAGTGTTGCCGTCACCGTTTACATAGCAGTGGAAAGGAACGTGTTCCTTACCGGCTTCGAAGGTAATCTGGTCCTTGTCCCACTCAAAGTAAACATAGATGAAGACTTCGTCGGCATAGACCTTCACGCTCTTGAGGGCGGTCTTGGTAGCCTCAGGGTCGCAGGTGGCGGTGGAAACCTTGCTGGCGTCCAGCTTGGCCCAGTCGCTGAAGTCACCATCAATATTGATGGGGGCTACATATTCCTTCTTTTCTTTCTGTCCTTTGCCGCCTTTATTGTCCTTCTTGCAGGAGGCAGCTCCGAAAACCATAGCCACGATGGCTACAAATGCTAAGATCTTTTTCATTGTTGTGTGATTTTGATTGGTTATTGAATATTGATTGTTTAGGTTTTATCTCTTATTCTGGGGGATACCGCTGGCGTTGATCTCGTCCAGAGGGAGGAGGAGGGCAATGCGGGGATCGTTGGGCTGCATGATTTCCCAGTCGTGGCAACCTACGAAGCGGCGGTCCATCGGGAGATTGTTACGGAAGACATCGAACATGCGGTGGCCTTCGTAGCAGAGCTCGCGGCGGCGTTCGTCCAGGACGCACTCCAGGGCATCGGCATAGCCGCGGGCATTGATGTTGTCCACCGTCATGAGGGCGTCTCCAGTAAGTCCGGCGCGCTTGCGGATGGTGTTGACATCGGCAAGGGCTTCGGCGGGCTTGCCGGTCTTGGCGTAAGCCTCGGCACGGTTCAGCACCACTTCACCCCAACGCAGGAACACGGGAGAGGTCATCATGGCCTGGTCGTCCTGATAGGAGAACTTGGAGCAGTAGTAGATGGTGTAGTCACCGCCCAGGTTGGTACGGATGCCGCTCTTACGGGTGATGTTCGGGCGGATATAGACGCGGGCCTTTCCGTCGGTCTTGACGCCGGGGAAGGATGCATCTTCTACATAATACTCGGTATAGGTGTTCACGATGGTGGGAACAGCCGTGTAGTTCTTGCCGCTATACTTGAAGGGAACGCTGCCGTCCGCAGCCTTGGTGCAGTCGAAGGCATAAGCGTCGGAGCAGGCCTTGGTCTTGTCGTTCACCTTGATGGGGAAGACGACGGTCACCTTGGAACCTTCCTCGTAAGTCTTGTGCTCCGGCATGGAGAAGTAGGCCTCGAAGCGCTTGTCCTGGGGATAGCGGCGGAAGTTGTCGATGAGGTTGTCGTTCCAGTAGTGCTCACCCCAGCCGTGGCCGTCCTTGATGTACATGGAGGCGATGGCCGCTTCGGCGTGCTCACCGGCCCAGTCGTCGGTGTTGTCCAGACGGATGCACCAGATGGTCTCGGGATGGTCGTAGGTGTGCTTGGGATAATCGGCATAGTCATAACCGGTGGTCACGGAAGAGGGGGCGTGGGCCAGCAGTTCGTTGCACTCCGTGATGCACTTCTCGTTCTCACCCATGTACAGGTACACGCGGGCGAGGAGGGCGGTGGCGGCATCGAGGCTCACATAGCACTTCTGACCGTTGGTGATGCGCTCGCTCTCGCCGATGGCCAGGTATTTCTTGGCCTCGATGAGGTCTTCGACGATGGCGTCGTAAACCTGGCCGACGGTGGCACGCTCGGTCTTGGAGATATCCAGACCCTGGCGCAGCACGATGCCGGGGTTCTCGCGGCCCTGGGCATAAGGCATGGAGAAGAGGGTGGACAGCTGGAAGTGCATGCAGGCGCGGAAGAAGTAGTTCTCGCCCAGCAGGTGGTCACTCAGGGCCGATGCGCCGGGAACAATGGCGTCGATGTTGGAATTGGCGGCATTGATGATCTTGTAGCCGATCCACCAGGTGTAGTAGATATTCTTGGTGGTCGGGTTCTCGGCGTACATGTAGGCGTCGGTGAAGGGGTCCTCGGACTTACCGGAGACGCACACGTTGTCACCGCGCAGCTCGGCCAGCTGGAAATAGTGGCGGATGAAGTAGTTGCCGCTTTCTCCACCGCTCTGTCCCTTGTAGGCCAGTTTGTCCTTGAACAGGGTGTAAATACCGTCGGTGGTATAGACGGCGGAGGAAGGGTTGGCTGCCAGTTGGGCGGACGTCATGGAGTCGGACGAATAGAAATCCATCTTACAGGACGCTAGGGAAAGGGCAGCAAGTGCGAATACGAATATCTTTTTCATAATTGCGGTCACTTTTAGAATTTCAGATCGATGCCGAGCACGACAGACAGCGGAACGGGGTAGTTGCTGGCATACAGACCGGCGTGATGGTAGGTGTCACCGTCCAGACGGACTTCCGGGTCCATACCGGAGAAGCGGGAGATGGTGAGGATGTTGTCGGCGGACACATAGACGCGGGCGCCGGCGATCTTTACCTTCTGCAGGAAGACCTGAGGGACGTTGTAAGACAGGGTCACGTTACGCAGACGGAAGAAACTGCCGTTCTCCAGGTAACGGGAAGAAGTGCCGTTGGAACCGTCGGAACGGGCGGCCAGAAGGGCAGGGTGGGTGGCGATGTCGCCTTCCTCTTCCCAACGGCTCCAGCCGAGGCCGTTGTCGATGGACATCTGGTTCAGGCCGGTGTAGGCACCGTCGGAGTCCATCTGCTCACGGTTCTTGTTGTAGATCTTGTTGCCCACGACGAAGTTGCCGTTGGCGCTCAGGGTGAAGTTGCCGTAGCGCAGGGAAGTGGAGATACCACCGCTGAAGGCGGGGGAAGCCTTGCCCACGATCTGCTGGTCGGCCTCGTTGTACATGTTGGTGACGCTGCTCTTCATCTTGACCTGGGTGTTGCCGTCCTCATCAATGTAGTAGATGGGGTTGCCGGCCTCGTCCGTGTCCGGAACGAATTTCTCCCACATGGGAAGACCGTTGGAGGGATCTACGCCCAGCCACTTGGGCATGTACCAGCTGTAGATGTCCTCACCTTCCTTGATAATCTGGTTCACGTCGCCGCGGTTCATCACGATGTCGCTGTGGTTGGGGAGTTCCAGCACGCGGTTCTGGTTGAGACCGATGTTGAATCCGACGTTCCAGCCGAAGTTCTTGTTGTTGATGATGTTTCCGTCAACGGCGAACTCGACACCCATGTTGCGGACCTTACCCACGTTGTCCATGACGGCGAAGAAGCCGGTGGAAGGGGACATGGGAGATTCCAGGAGGATCTTGCTGTTGATGGTGTGGTACAGGTCCACGGTGACGTTCCAGTTCTTCTTGATGGTGGCGTCGATACCGAGGCTGGTCATGTAAGCTTCTTCCCAGCCGAGGTTCGGGTTGGCCATGCGCTCCAGGATGGCAGTCTTGTTACCGTTGTACTGGCCGCTGAGGGAGAAGGTATCCTGATACTGGAAGGCGGAGATGTTGTCGTTACCGGTCTTACCGTAACCGGCGCGCAGCTTCAGGAAGGACAGGAAGTTGTTGTTCTTCATGAAGTCTTCCTTGGAGATGATCCAGGCGGCGGAAGCGCCGGGGAAGTAACCGCCACGGTTCAGGGGACCGAACTTGTAGCTCTCGTCGTAACGGATGGAAGCGGTGACGATGTACTTGCCGAGGTAGGAGTACTGGGCCTGTGCGAGCCAAGCCCAGGAACGGGTGTTGTAGTCGGCGCCGGAGACACCGCTCATGACGGTGTTGGACAGGGAGCGCTGGCCCACGGGGAAGTGGTTACCGGAAGCGCCCATGCTGCGGGAGTAGCCCTCGCCGTATTCCCAGCCGAGGGTGGCGTTCACGTCGTGGTCGCCGAAGGTCTTGTGGAACTTGGCGAGGTTGGTGGTTCCCCAGCCGTTCCATTCTCCGTCGGAGTTCTCCAGGGAACCGGCGGTACCCATACCGTCATAGGTGCGGGGATCGCAGTAGTACTCGTAGAAGGAGTTGGAGGAGTCGTAACGGTTCATGGAAGTAAGGGTGAGCCAGTCGGTCACGTTCCAGACGAGCTGGAGGTCGCCGGTGAGGCTTTCGCCATGACCCTTGGAGTAGTTGTAGCTCTCGGAGTGAAGCACGTTGGAGGGGTTCTGGGTCCACCAGGTACCGCCGCCGTAGTTGTCGGAACGGACACGGCCGTCCATGTAGATGTATTCACCGGTGGAATACCAGTTGCCGTCCTCGTCCTGGGCCATCTTGTAGGGAACGTCCCAAGGCATGGCATAGTAGGCATATTCGAGGGTACGCCAGGAAGAAGTGCCCTGATCGTAGGACTTGGCGTAGTTCAGGCGCATGGACAGGTTCAGGCGATCCGTGATGGGAATCGAGAGGTTCATGCGGGCCGATGTCTTCTTGTAGTTGGTGTTGATGAGGGTACCCTTCTCGTTGTAGTGGTCGGCGCTGATGAAGTAGTTCACCTTGCCGGACTTACCGGAAGCGGAAGCGTAGTAATCCTGCACCATACCCAGTTTGAAGCAGTTGTTCACCCAGTCGTAATCCTGGTCCAGGAGGGATTCAGGATACTTGAGGTTGAACAGGGCGGCGGAGTACATGGTCTCGGTGTAGTCGTAGAGTTCCTCGGAGTTCATGGGACGGAAAGTACCCATCAGCGCCTTCTTGATACCGGCGCTGGCCTTGAATTCCACGTTGGTCTTATCCTCGGAACCGCTCTTGGTGGTAACGACGATAACACCGCCGGAAGCAGCCGCACCGTACAGGGCGGTGGCGGAGGCATCCTTCAGGACGGTGATGGTCTCGATATCGTTGGGGTTGAAGGAACCGCCGGCGACGCCGTCCACCACATAGAGAGGACCGGCGCCTGCGGTGATGGAACCGGTACCGCGGACGCGGATGTCGGCGTTGTCACCGGGCTGACCGGAACCGTTCATGACCACGACGCCGGCAACCTTGCCCTGGAGCATGTTACCTACGTCGGAGGTGCTCACATCGCGGAGTTTCTCACCGCTGATGGAGACGACGGCACTGGATAGTTCGGCTTTCTTCTGCGTGGTGTAACCCAGCACGACGACCTCTTCGAGGGCTTCGTTGTCGGGAGAGAGGGCGACATTGATGACGGTGCGGCCGTTCACGGCCTCGGTCACGCTTGCGTAGCCCAGGGAGGAGAACGTCAGCGTGGCGTTCTTGGGGGCCTGGATAACGAATTTACCATCGTAATCGGTGATGGTACCGTTACCGCCGGGAAGCAGGACGCCCGCGCCCACCAGGGGCTGGCCGTCCGTTGCGTCCGTTACCTGGCCCGATACAGTGATCTGCTGGGCCGCTGCAGGGATGACAAGCACGAGGGCCGTCAGCGCTGCAAGCAGGAAGGAGAAGCATTTTCTCATGGCTAGTAATTGGTTATTAATGTTGAACTGATAAAATAATTGTCTAGAGGAGATCGTTCAGACCAATCAGGTTGAACGCGCGGAAGTACTTGTCCATGTCGCGCTCGATGCGGCTCAGGACAATCTGTTCGGGATCTACGCCCAGGCGGGTGAGGTTGGCATAGAGGAAGCCGCGGGCGGCGAGGGGAGCGGGCTGCTGCCAGATGTAGCGGCAGCAGGTGGCTACGATCCAGTCCTGACGGGCCTCGGTGAGTTCGCACAGGTCTTTGCCCTTCTCGTCTTCGTGCAGCCACTTCTCCCAGCGGTGGGACTCGTGGACGGCTTTCTGAAGGACTTCTTTCATGTGGGAGAGGACGGCGACGCGGCCTTCCTTCTCATAGGCTACTTCCATTTCTTCGAGCTCGCACAGGGCGCGATACTCGCTCATGGTGAATTCCGGACCGACGTTGGCGGCGCCCATGCCGCACAAAGGATACTCCTCCGGGTTAGCTACGTCATCGGTGTAGTGGCCTTTGATGTAGCTACCCAGAGGTCGTACCTTTGAGGTGAGCGTCTTAGCGACGACGGGATCGAATACGGTGGTATCCAGATCCGTGCCCACCTTCCCGACGATGAAGCAGGGCCACACGTCGGGCAATCCAACATTAACCAATCCGTTTTTGAGTTCCTTGATAAAGGTATCGAACGTCTTTTCGTCGGCGAGACCGCCGTGCACTTCCTCGGTGCCCACCTCGTAGGAGATGGCGGGAAGACCTTTCTGTTTGCGGAAATTCTCCACGTGGGCGATGAGTTCCACCGTTCTGGCGGCCACTACGTGGATGTCGATGATTTCACCCTTGGGGACGTTGATGTCCACGGTGGGATCTACATGGATGAGGTCGTATCCGGCGAGGACTGCGGCCTCGAAAGACTTCTTGACACCGTCCATGGCGTCCTTAACGGACCATTTCTCGGTGCGCTGACGGTCCTTGAGCCAGGGACCGCCGTGGTCGATGGCGATGATGACGGGACCGGTGAAATGGTTGCGCTCCACCTCGAAGCGGATCAGGCGGGTGAACTCGGCCTGGGTCATGCCCGTGTAACCTCCGTCGCAGTCAATCTGGTTGAGCGTGGCGGCGAAGTAGATGGGGGCATTGTTACGTTTAGCGGCGCGGATGGATGCGCTGATTACGGCAGGGGAGTTGGGGCATGCGGCGAAAATGGTGCGGGGCACACCGGTCTCTTTCTGCAGCTGATCGATTCTGTGAAGCAGTTCTTCTGTCTTAGGCATATCTCGAATAGTTATTAACCTTCTTCTTAATGTAGATTAAATGTAGAGTTTTACGCCCTCTACTACACGTGAAATGTTTCCGGATACGGAAGGGGTATCCGGGCAGAGTCCCTTGTCGAGGGACTTGTACAGACCCAGCAGCTGTCCCACGAAGATGTAGGACACGCAGGAATAGTAATCTTCAACGGTGTTTTCCAGGCCGATTTCCACGCACAGGTCGTAGCAGTCTTCCTCGAGGCCGGCGGGCTTGTGCTGGCACACGATGACGCTGGCCTTGACGTGGTTGTTGGATTTGATCTGGCGGATGAGGTCCAACTCATAGCGCTGCACTTCCGGCTTGGGGGAGAGCAGGTACACGAGCAGGGATTCGGGGTTCACCAGGGCCTTGGGACCGTGGCGGAAGCCCAGGAAAGAGTCGTAGGTGCACATGACGGCGCCGTCGGTGAGTTCCTGGAGCTTGAGGCGGGACTCCTCGGCCACGCCCTTGAGGGGACCGGAACCCAGGAAGATGGCGCGGGTGAAGCTGCGCTCGGCGATTTCCTTGATTTGGGCCTCGTAGCGGTTCATGGCCTTTTCCACCTGGGCCGACAGGAGGGCGATGCTTTCCCTGTCCTCCTCGATGTGGTCGATGCGGGCGATCATCGAGCAGACGAGCAGCATCGTGGAGTAGCTGCTGGTCATGGCCAGGGAAACGTCGTTGGTCTCCGGAGGCAGGAGGATGGTGAGGATGTTGGAACCCTTCATGCGGGCCAGTTCACCGTTCTCGTTGCAGGTAATGAAGATGTGGGCCACCTTGCCGGCGGTCTTTTCCACAGCCTTCACGGTGCCTACGCTCTCCGGGCTGTTGCCGGAACGGGCGAAAGACACGAGCAGGACCTTGCTGTCCTTGTCGAAGAACATGCCCGGGTCCGTAATGATGTCAGTGGTGGCAATGGCGCGGATGCCTCTGTTGATCCTGGAAAGGGCCATCTCCAGCGCGTCTCCGATATATGCGGACGTGCCGGCCCCGGTCAGGACCACCGTGAAATCTTTGTCGAAATTGGAATCCAGGAAGGCACGGATTTCAGCCTTTTGCGCCAGAATGATGTCATAGGCTTTTCCCCAGACAAGCGGCTGTTGCCGAATCTCCCTGTAAGTATGAAGATCTTGTGTCATATCTGCAGTTAATGGTTAGTTTTACCGACTGCAAATATAGAGAGAATCGGACTAAATATTTCGTTTCAAAACAACGAATTGAAAAACGCAAGGAATCAAAAATGGTCCAAAACTGGCTTAACTAATTGTAGCTAAGAGTTTTAGACCATGTTACGAAAACGTTTCGCAGGGTTTCGTTTCTCAGACGGTGACGGTCTCTACATTGACCTTCATGGACTTGAGCTGGTTGCGGAAACTGGCCGGGACGTGACTGTCGGTGATGACGGTGCTGATCTTGTCCGGCATGGCGATGAAGGCCAGGGAACGTTTGTTTACTTTAGAGGAATCGAAGACAGCGATCACTTCCCGTGCGCGCGTGATCATTACTTGATTGGTGCTGGCTTCCTCCATGCTGGGGGTGGAGAGACCGGCCTCGATGCTGATGCTGTCCACGCCCAGGAAGAGCTTGTCGCAGTAGAAGAGTTTCAGGTTGGATTCTGACAGGGGACCCACGATGGAATTGCTGGATTCACGCACGGTTCCACCCAGCAGGATTACGCGGAAGCGCTTGTACTTGATAGCTTCCAGCATGGCGGGGATGGAATTCGTGATAATGGTTAACTTGCTGAATTCGTGGAGGTGACGGACGACCTGCAGGGCCGTGGAGCCGGAGTCCACCATGATGGTGTCCCCGTTCTTGATGTGCGCGGCTGCTGCTGCGCCGATGGCGTCTTTCTCCTTGGCGTTAACGGACTGCTTGAAGTGGAAGTTGCGTTCCTCGGTCTCGTCGGCCGCGGCGTTGGCGTCCTGGATGGCGCCGCCGTGGGTGCGGATGAGGAGCTTCCTGTCGTTCAGGATCTGGAGGTCTTTCCGGATGGTGACGGCGGATACTCCGAATTCCTCGCACAGCTGTGCGACGTTGACGGAGCTGTCTTCCCGAAGGCGTTGGAGGATGGCCGAACGGCGTCCCTGGGCGGAGTCAAATATTTCCATAGTAATGAGAGTTCAAGTTTGATTTTTCAGCGCAAAGATAATCATTTTCGGAGAAACGAAACCAAACGAAACATTATTTTTACCCAAAAGTGCACTTTTTTTATGAAATTCAGTTTCGTTTTACCATATTTGCGGTGCAAAACGAAAACCAAATGAAACAGTACCACATCGCCGCCATCGGAGAACTCAACGTTGACATCATCCTGAACCGCATTGAATCCGAGCCTGAAATCGGAAAAGAAAAGTTCGCAAAAGACATGACCGTAACCCTGGGTTCGTCCACGGCCATCTTCGCGGCCAACGCCGCGGCCCTGGGCAGCAGGGTGTGTTTTGTCGGCCTTGTCGGCCGGGATTCTTTCGGCGATCTGGTCTGTTCTTCCCTGGAAGCGAAAGGGGTGGATACCTCTTATATCAGGAAGGGCTCTACGCCCACCGGCGCCACCATCTGCATGAATTACGGTGAAGACCGCGCCAACCTGACCTACCAGGGCTCCATGGACGTCATGGAATACAAGGACATCAATCCGGATGTCTTCGATAACGCTTCCCACATCCATCTCTCCTCGCTGTTCATGCAGTCCGGCCTGCTCCGGGATATCCACAAGATCCTGGACAAGGCGGCCGAAAAGGGCATCACCGTTTCTCTGGATACGCAGTGGGACCCGATGGAGACCTGGAACCTGGATTACAGGACCGTCCTTCCCAAGGTGACGGTTTTCCTTCCCAATGAAAAAGAATTGCAGGCCCTGACCGGGACCTCCGAACTGGAAAGCGCCATCGCCATGGTGCTGCCTTATCTGGGCAACGCCATGGTGGTCAAATGCGGCGCCAAGGGTTCGCTCCTGGTGAAGAAGGACGGCTCCCGCCATTTCCTGCCTGCTTTCCTCAATAAGAATGTGGTGGATTGCATCGGCGCTGGAGACAGCTTCAATTCCGGCTTCGTGAGCGCTTTCGTCCGGGGTCTTTCCCTGGAGCAGTGCCAGGAGACCGGCAACCTCACCGGCGCCGTGAATACGACGGCCGCCGGCGGTACCGGCGCGTTCTCTTCCCTGGACGCCGTCCGCAAGATTTGCCGCGAACAGTTTGGACAGCAGATCAGCCTATGAAAAAGATAGTTTCCTTTGCCAGCCTGCTGGCCTTCGTCGCCTGCGCAACGCAGCCTGCCACCGATTGCGCCTATTTCGCTTCCAAGCCCGTCAAGGGGCTGGAGGCTGTCGTCAGTGAGACATCGGCCCGGGGGATTACCCTGCGCAGCGTCTGCTTCGTCAACAACGGCTCCGCTCCGGTGAGCGTGGATGCCATCGAGACATCGGCCCGTATCCTCAAGGGTGGGGAGGTGTGGTCCTTCCAGCCTTCTTCCACGGGCGGGCGCAAGGACTGGGTGCTTCCCGTCGGGAAGGGCTTTTACCAGAAGAATTTCATGGGGATGAACGACTCCGACTACGGCGGCGGCATTCCCATGGTGAGCATATGGAGCAAGGACGCCTGCCTGAGCGTGGGTCTGACAGAGCCCGTGCTGAAGCAGGTCTCCCTGCCCGTATCCCGCAAGGGAAATGTCACGCGCACGGCCGTCCGCCAGGAGTTCACCCAGGCTGTGACAGTGGCCCCCGGGGACACGCTCTTCGCCCTGAAGCAGTTCGTGGCCGATGGGAAAGGCGACTTCTTTCAGCCGCTGCGCGATTTCGCGGGCTATATGCACGAAGCTTATGGCTGGAACGCGCCCGTCTCGCCGGAGGAGGCCTACGAGCCTGTCTGGTGCGCATGGGGCTATGAAAGGACGTTTACGGCCGACGAGGTCATCGGCACGCTGCCCAAAGTGGTCGAGCTCGGCTTCAAGTGGGTGGATATCGACGACGGCTACCAGATTTGCGAAGGCGACTGGACGGCCAACGAGCGCATCGGCGCGGAAGGCATGCGCCGGATGACCGAGGCTGTGCACGAGGCGGGCCTCAAGGCCAAGATCTGGTGGGCCCCGATGGCGGCCGATCCGGGCAGCGCGCAGGCATCGGCCCATCCTGAGACGCTTTTGGTCAAGGCCGATGGCTCCCACGAAGACATTTCCTGGTGGGACAGCTGGTACCTTTCTCCTGTGAATCCCTATACCTGGCAATATACGAAGGATCTGGTGGACATGTTCCTGGTGGACTGGGGCTTCGACGGCTTTAAGCTGGACGGCCAGCACCTGAACCTGTCCGAGCCTGACTACAATCCCGCCAGCGGGCTTTCCCGTCCGGAAGAGGCGCAGGAGCGCTTCCCGGCTTTTTTCGAGCAGCTGTATGAGCGAGCCCAGGCCGACAAGCCCGGCTCCGTGGTGCAGATCTGCCCCTGCGGCTGCGCCATCAACTTCTTCAACCTGCCTTATATGAACCAGGCTGTGGCTTCCGACCCGACCGCCAGCGCCCAGATCCGCATGAAACGCATGGCTTACGCCGCCATGTGCCCGGACCTTGCCTACTATGCAGACCACGTGGAGCTTTCGGACGGAGGGCTGGATTTCGCCTCGCAGGTGGGTGTCGGAGGGGTCATCGGCACGAAATTTACCTGGCCCAAAACCAACCCGGATGCGACGGAGAACGGCGGCAGCCTGCTGACTCCCGAAAAGGAGGCCCTGCTGCGCAAGTGGGTGCCGATCTATATGTCCAAGATGCTTTCCAAGGGTTCTTATCTGAATCTTTATACTTACGGCATTGACAAGCCGGAGGCCCATGTCATTGAGAAAGACGGTGCGCTTTACTATGCGTTCTATGCTCCTTCCTGGGATGGCTCTCCCATTACGCTGCGAGGCCTGGATCCCGCATGTACTTATACTGTGACTGAATATACGGCTGATGAACCTTCTTCTTATGTTATTGAGGGTTCCTCGCCTGTCATCAAACCTGTTTTTGAAGGAAATTACCTGATAGAAGTAACTGTTAAATAACACTGAGACAATGAAAAAGCTATTCTCCCTTTTGTTGGCGCTGCCGCTCGTTTTCGGCTGCGGCAAGCCCGCCCCGGAGCCGGATCCTGTGGACCCCGATCCCATCGTAGATCCTGTCGAGGATATTTATGCCGATGCCGCCCCGGAAGTGAAGAACGGGGACGTCATCCTTGTCACCAACGAGAAGGTGCAGGCTTTCCTGAAGGAAGTTACGTATCCGGAAAGGGATTACAGCGAGACCCATATCCTGGACGAGAAATACGGTCCTACCGCTCCCGGCAAGTCCGACAAGCCCAACGAGTTCTCCATCCGCTGGGGTGCTGAGGCTGCCACCGAGGAGATGTCCCTCAAGCTCTGGGAGGACGACGGCTGGGAGCGTACGATGGCCATCGAGAAAGGGGAGTGCTATGTGAATATCATCAACCTTCGGCCCAATGCCAATTACCATTATGAGGTGAAGGGCGTCAGCGGCAAGGCTGTCGTTTCCGGCGCTTTCAAGACGGAAGGCCTCGTTTACCAGGTGGTTTTCAAGGCCAATGTGCGCAATGCCCGTGACCTGGGCGGCTGGAAGACCAAGGACGGCAAGACGGTGAAGTACCGCATGGTGTACCGCGGCGGCCGTCTGCAGGCCAGCACGCTTACCAGCAAGAAGGGCAAGGAAGACCTCCGTGCCCAGGGCATCCTGGCCCAGCTGGACCTGCGCGGCAAGGACGATGTGCTGTCCGGCCCGGCTGTGGATTATATGGATTTCTGCGCTCCTGTTATCGAGGAGGGCTACACCACGCTGCTCCAGAGCGACGGCGCCAAGGTGAAGCAGTGCTTCGACTATATCGCTTCCTGCGTGAAGAATAACAAGCCGGTGTATTTCCACTGCTCGCTGGGCCGTGACCGTACCGGTACCCTGGCCATGATCCTGCTGGGTGTGCTGGGCGTGAACGAGGGCGACATATCCAAGGAATACGAACTGACGCAGTTCGCCCCCTATGAATGGGCTACTTCCGGCGGTGAGACCACCAAGATGACCCGCAAGGCGGATTACAAGGGTGCCGCCAACTATATCTGGAGCAAGTATGTGGCAGAAGGGGAGACCTTCCAGCAGGGTATGGAGAAATACCTCCTTTCCGTGGGCGTCGAGCAGGCCACTATCGACGATTTCCGCTCCCGGATGCTTACCGACTAAACACCAATAACACCGAATACAAATGAAAAGAACTATTTGGGCATTTTTGCTCTTGATTCCGGTTCTCGCAATGGGTTGCGGGAAGAAGAACACGGAACCGATCGTTGACCCCGTTGACGCTGTGATTACGATCAGCGGGGCTAAGGAGTTCAACTGGGACTGCGAAGGCGGTACAGCTACCGTCACCTTCTCCTGCGACCAGGAATGGGCTTTCTCCATCGATGAAAACTGGATTACGGCCGATCCCGCCAGCGGCAAGGCCGGAAACGGTATCGAAGTCACGCTGACCTGCGCCAAGAACACCAGTTCGGCCTCCCGTGACATGTATATCCTCATCACTTCCGGTGACACCCGCGAGCCCGTGAAGGTGGCTCAGACCGGCGATCCGATGTCCGGCGCCGCTCCCGAGATCAAGAATGGCGACGAGGTGCTGGCTACCAATCCGCTGGTGGAGAAGTTCCTCACCGAGGTGGATTACGAGGACAAGACCTACGACCAGTACACCAAGATCTTCGACTATTACGGCGGTTTCGACGGCAAGACGCTCACCTGGGATAACTGGGAGACCGAGTGGCCCGACGGCGACAAGCCTTCCGAGTACTCTATCCGCTGGAATGAGAAGGATATGGAATCCGGCAAGATGTCTCTCCACCTGGAGGACGCCCTGGGCTGGAGCGGCGATATGGAAATCGCTGCCGGCGCCCGTTTCGTGAACATCACGAACCTGGTTCCGAACGATACGTACACTTTCAAGGTGACTACTGCCAGCGGCAAGGCGCTCGCCCAGGGCAGCTTCACTACGACCGGTCATCTGCACCAGGTGTTCTTCACCGGCCCCACCACCAAGAAGAAGGGTGTGATCGCCAAGGGCAGCGGTGCCCGTAACGCCCGTGACCTGGGCGGCTGGACCGGCCTGGACGGCAAAAAGGTGAAATACCGCAAGGTGTATCGCGGCGGCCGTCTGAACGAGAAGTGGACTCCCTATCCGCTCAATGCCAAGGGTCAGCAGGAGGTGCTGTTCGAGGGTATCGGCGCTCAGCTGGATCTGCGTGGCAATTCAGATGTGATCTTTGAGCCCGCCGTACCGGGTCTGGCCCACTGCGCTCCGGTGATCGAGGAGGGCGGCAAGACGATGCTGGTGAACGACCACGAGAAGACCAAGCAGTGCTTCGAGTTTGTTGTGAACTGTGTCCGTGAAGGCAAGCCTGTGTATTTCCACTGCTCCCTGGGCCGTGACCGCACCGGTACGCTGGATATCCTGCTGCTGGGCCTTCTGGGCGTACGCGAGGGCGTGATTGCCAAGGAGTACGAGGTGACGTATTTCGCTCCTGTGGGCTATAGCGTTTCCTCTTCCGACAAGAAATCCAACCCGATCCCCACTTTCCACAACACCCGCATGGCCTGGGTTTACAGCGATGTGGTTCCTTACTTCTGGCAGCTCGCCGGTGAGGGCACCTTCGCCGAGGGCGTGGAGAAATACCTCCTGGAAGTGGCTGGCGTTTCCCAGAGAGATATCGACGATTTCCGTAACCTCATGCTTGAATAAACCTTAGATATGAAGAAGTTAATTATTTGGGCCGCTTTGGCCGCCGCAGTGATTTCCTGCGGAAAGAAGGCCGATGAATACGGCTACACCATCAAGAACAACCAGATTGTTTACAACACGCCTGCCCGTCCGGCCGACCAGCAGTCCATGCTGGGCTTCGCCGCCGATCCGATCGAGCATGTGCGTATCGGCCTTGTCGGCCTGGGTGACCGCGGCAGTGGCGCTGTGGAGCGTCTGCCTTATGTGGACGACTGCACCATCGTGGCTCTGTGCGACCTGTATCCCGAGCGTGTGGAGAAGGGTCAGCAGATCCTGGAGAAGGTGGGTGCTCCCCGTGCGATTTACGAGTATTCCGGCGAAGAGGGCTACAAGGAGCTTTGCCAGAATGACAGCATCGACCTGGTTTACCTGGCCGTTCCGTGGTACCTGCACACGCCTATCGCCGTATATGCCATGGAGCATGGCAAGCATGTGGCGATCGAGGTTCCTGCCGCTACGAGCATCCAGGAGTGCTGGGATCTGGTGAACACTTCCGAGCGTACCCGCAAGCACTGCATGATGCTGGAGAACTGCTGCTACGATTTCTTTGAGATCACTTGCCTGAACATGGCCCAGCAGGGCCTCTTCGGTGAGGTGGTCCATACCGAGGGTTCTTACTGCCACAACCTGGAGCCTTTCTGGGATGTTTACCAGGGAGATTGGAGAATGACCTACAACATGGAGCACCACGGCGACGTTTATCCCACGCACGGAATCGGCCCCATCTGCCAGGTGATGAATATCCACCGCGGCGACAAGATGGACGTGCTGGTTTCCATGGACACGGACGCTTTCTCCGGCATGGAGGCCGCCGAGGCCCGCTACGGCAAGGGCAAGGTGGACCACTACGCCAACGGTGACAACACCA
>JAEEGK010009724.1_pt1 | contig 22373 bp, 9 predicted proteins | sample 8958771 | NCBI WGS metagenome assembly JAEEGK01 (sample SAMN16246547, study PRJNA631951) | gut metagenome | biome: gut microbiome; feature: rumen; material: SC-attached | host: Bos | place: Iran: Karaj | collected 2018-10 | reverse complement strand
ATTGAACTTTTTTTAACATATAAATAAATATTTAATAAATTATAAAAATCATAAAATTTAATATATTAAATTATCATTAATATAATTTCAAAAAATTAGAAAAATTTTTATTTCATTCTTTTTAATTTATTTTTTTTAAAGAAGAGATTAATTCATTTTATCTAAGTTTAATTACTTTTTCTCAAAAGTTATCTTCTTGATAATAACTATTTTAAAAATTATCTCCAGAATTATATATCAATTCTCCTAACAAAAATCCCTTAAAAAAATCAAAAAAAATAGAAACCAATTTAAAAAATAAAATAAAGAAAAAACAAAAAAACCAATTTAAAAAATAAAATAAAAAAAAAATAAAATAAAAATGATAACCCATACATTAGAAAACTGTTCTCACTGTGGGGCAAAGAATTCAATAATAACAAACTTTGCAGCAGGTGAAATAGTATGTGGAAACTGTGGTGTAGTATATGAGGACCGTATAATAGACGAGACATACGAGGGTAGAACTTTTAGCAACGAAAACCCTGGTTCAGCAGGTCGTGACCAGACAAGAGTAGGAGGTCCTTCAAACGTGGACGAAATATTAGGAACAAATATCACGATAAACGGGAAAGGGACTTCGAAATCAAAAATTCATAGAGGAATTGTAACATCAAATCCAAGTAAAAAAAGAACTGATAAAAGATTAGATGAACTTGCTGTTAAAATAGATTTTAATGAATCTACTGTTCAAATTGCTAAAACTCTTCTTAGTAAAGTTGAAGAGAAAAAAAAATTAAAAGGAAAAAATTTAGATTCTGTTATTGGAAGTGTTTTTTTCTATACTTCTAGATTAAAAGGTATTCCTAAAACTATTGATGATATTTCCAATAAATTAAAATTAGATCCTCGTTTTGTTAGAAAAAGCTTTAATTCTATTAAAAGTATTATTATTGAAAAATCTTATCAACCTGATATTAGTATTAATGCTTTAATTAATAGATATTGTCAAAGTTTGAAAGATGCTAAATTAAATGTTACAATTAGTGATAAACAATTTAGTGAATTAAAAAAATTATCAGATGAAATTGGGAAAAAAATTAATGAAAATGAAATTTTAACTGGAAGAAATCCTAAAACTATTGCTGCTACTACTATTTTAACAGCTGATGAAATTTTAAAATTGGGAATTGGAAAAAAACTCATTTCTGAAATTATTAAAACTACTGAAAATACTATTTCTAACGCTTATACTGAATTAATGAAATATAAGGATTATGTTATTCCTGAAAAATATAAGGTTAAACCTTAATTTTTCTATCTATTTATCTTTAATTAAATTTGAAATAATCTGAATAAATTATGATGAAATGATTAATTATTATATAATTTAATTTTTTTTTTAAAATGATATTAAATAAAAAAATAAATTTAATTTGTATAAAATGAAAACAAGTAAATTATCTATTTATTCAGAACAAACTCAAAGAGAAAATAAAGATTTAAATAATATAATATCAAATAAAAAAGAATCTTTGTCAACTCAAATCAGTAGAACAGAAAATTCAAATAGTAATAAAGATATAAATAAAAATAAAATTCATTTGAAACTCCCTTTACAAGAAAATAATTCATATAGAAAAAATATAAATAAATTATCTTTTGAACCAACTTTGAAAATTTCAAGAACAAAAGATTTTTTTCAAAAATTAAAAAATCATTATACTGAAGAATTAAATATTGATTCAATGCAAAAAGTAAATTTACAAAATTTTAAAAGACCAATAAAAATAAATATTCAAAATATAAATATTAATAATTATCATTATTATAAATATCCTTTTTCTAAAAAAATTTTGAATAATGAAAGTGAATCTGAAATTTTTCCTTTAATTACTTCGACTTGTCCAAATATAGAAATTAATAATAATAAAAATAATCATATTCAATATAATAAAATTATTAATTATAATCATATTATTACACAAAGTAATAATATTAGTCCTTTACAAAATATACAGTTTAATGAAAATTATTTTAGAAAAAAATATAGAAAAGTTAAATTAGTTGATTTGAAAAAAATTAAAAGCCTTAAAAATGAAAATAATAATGATGAAATAAATCCTGAAAGAATAAAAATTAAAAGAAAAGATTGTTTTTCTAATAGGATTAACAATAATCCAATAATTATAAAAGAAAAAAATTATGAAAAAAAAGATTTAAATGAAAAAATAGATGTAATTGAAAATAATATTTATAATGATGATGATAATAGTTTTATTGATGAATTAAAAGATTTATTAATTGATGTTGATGAAAAAGGTTGTATTAAAATAAAAAAAGAAATAAATAAAAATAATAATAATATAATAAATAATAATAATAATAATTCCTTGAATGAAAATGATTTTAACAATAATAATTTTAATGATAGAAATTTAAATGAAAATTTTATAGATAATAATAAATATGAAAAAGAAGAAAATTATAGTACAAATGATTTATTAAATAAAAGTTTTGATTTAAAAGATGAAGAAGAAGAAGAAGAAAATGAAAAAGAAAAAATACCTCAAATTAAAAATAATTTAATTAGACCTCCTACAAGTTATGGAGGGATTATAGCAAGAAAAAAAAGTATTCAACAAACTTTAAAAGGTAAAAATTCAAAAAATTAATTTATTTAAATTTTTCTTTTTTTGTAAATTTTTATTTGATTTTTTTTCTTTTTTTTATGAATTAGGTACAATAAAATATTTTTTATTGATTATTATTTTTAATATTTATTTTTCTCTTCTTTTTTTTTATTTTTATTAAATAAAGAATTAAAAAATTTAAAAAAGAGATGAATCCAAATTTTTTTTCTATATCTCAAAATAAAATAAGTAAGTTAATAATAATAAAATTTATATAAAAATTAGATTTAGAATCAAATTACAACTCAAAGTTTTTAATAAAGGAAAAAATAGTTTTAAATAATTTAAAAAAAGAAAAATTTGAAAAAGAAAATTTAACAGAAAAAAAAAATCAAATAAGGAAATTAACATTTAATAATAGTTTTAGAAGAAAAAATTCAAATGATTCAGAGAAAATAAATAAAATAAATTTTAATACTTTAAGATATAATAATAAAGAAATAAATGAAAAACCAATAAATCCAATATTTAAAAAAGAAAATTTTCATTTTTTAAATATAAGTAAAAGTGAAAATAATCCAATTAATTTTCCTGAAATTAAACAAAGAATATCATATAATAATATAAATATAACTAACAATAAATTAGAAGAAAAAGAAATAAAATTTAAAAAAAGATTAAATTATAATAAAACAAGTGATTTTTTTGGAATGAAAGGTTCAATTTATTTAAATAAAATAAATCAAAAAATGAATAAAATAAAATTTGTAGATATTTCAAAATTAAAAAATAAAATAAAAGAAGGAGGAGTGAAAAATTTAAATAAAGAAAAAGAAAAAAAAGATAAAAGAATATTAAATAGAATAAATACTTTATTTATAAAAAGAATAAGTCAAAATAAAAGTTTTGAAGAAGAAAATAAAGAAAATGAAAAAAGTGAAAATGAAGATAATAATGAAATTGATCCAAGAATAAATTTTGAAAAAATTAATAAATTAAATCAATCAAGACCACAAACTTCTTATGGTGGATTAAATACTAGAAAAAAAAATCTTCAAAGCGCATTAAAAAATTCTAAATTTCATACTAATATTAATTTCTTTAAAAACCAATAAGTAATTTTATTTTTTTTAAAGAAAATTTTTTTCCTCAACAAATTATAAAATTAAAAAATATAAAGAACAGTTAAAATTTCATTTAAAATAAAAAATTAAAAACATAGAACTTAATTATAATATTAAATTCGAATAAAAAAAATTCAAAAAAGATATCAAGATATAAAAAAATCATTAATACAATTTTCCTTCTAATTTAAGAATAACATTAGTTAAATCCGAATCTTCAATAATATATTTGATGGGAAAAATTCCAATAAAATTAAGAAAAGAATTAAGAACATCTCTACTAGAATAAACAACTTTAATAACGAAAATAATCATAATTAAAGAAACGACAAAATAAGCAATCATAATAACTAAATAAATTTTAAATATAGAATCTATTTTTAAAGTTTTTAACTGATTAAAAATATCAGAGCTTTCCCAATAAGATAAAAGTAAATAATATTCAACAAAAAATTCAAACTGATTATAAGCACTTCCTTTACTAATAATATCTTCAACTTTTTTTATTCCATTTTTAACAGAATTTAATTCATCAATAACAGTATTTAAAACTACACTCATTTGTGTTATTGATTGTTCCATTCCTTTTACTAATATACTTGACCAAAAATTTGAACAAATACTATATTCACTTGATGATGAATTTTCAAATAATATTGAACATGAATCTCCTGAATATAATGTATTTAATCTATTTATTAATTTTTTATCTAATCCATTATCATTTATTAATGACATTAGTAAATTTCCTATTTTTGGAGTTGAAAAAACTTTATTTGAATTAAATATAAATTGATTATTTTTTAAATTTTTTATTTCTTCTATATCTTTTGATGTATAATTTTTACCATAAAATTCAATTATTGAAGAATCATTTATTGATAATCTAAATATTGTTTGATTTCTTTTTATTTCATATTCTAAATATGGTTCTATTATTGATTTTATTGAAAAAAAATTATCATATGATGTTTTATATATTCCTTCTACTGAATTTACTGCTGAATCTACTTTTAATAAATGATTTTTATTTTTTTTTTCTAACACAAATGTTAATATAAAATATGATAATGAAAATAAAAATACAAACATCACTCTTATTATAAAAAATATATTATTATGTAAAAAATATGACGTCATTGCTTTTATTTTTTGATTTTTTAAAACTCTCATTTTTTGAATTTTTTCCTTGTTTTTTTTCTTATGTTCATTTTGTTCTTCTCTTTTTTTATCATTTTTTCCTTTTTTTCCTTTTTTCCCTTTTTCATTTTCTTCTTCTTTTTTTTCTGATGATTCTTCATCTTTATCTTCTAACAATAAATTTTCATCATTTTTTTCTGATTCTTCTTCATCACTTCTTAAATGACTTTTTAAAGTATCTAAACTTTTAATATATATTTCAAAAGATGGACTTTTAAAATTTATTAATCTTGTTAAAAAAATATTTTCTAAGTGATTGACTTTATAGATTAAAAAAATGAAAAAACAAGTGAAAACGAAAAACAAGACAATTTCAATAAAAATAGGAAAATATTGTTGAAATAAATTTAAATCATTTACTTTATTTCTTTTTTTATTTTCTTCATAACCAGAAAAGTCTTGATCGTTAATAATTAAAAAAGATTCTTCTTGTAAATTAGTATTCATAACATCATAAATAGTATAATTTAAATTAAAGAAAGAATTAATATTTGAACAAAAATCTAATCCAGTAGAAACAATTAAAGTTAATAAATCTCTTTTACTAATATTAAATTGACTTTTAACATTAGTATAATAAATTGATAAATCAACTTTTAAAGAATTTGATAAAGTTTTTAAAAAATCATTATAATAATAAGAAGAATTTTCATTTGTTGTTTCTAAATCTTTTAAACATTTAGATAATATTTCTAAATAAAAATGATTACAATTTGTATCAACATAACAATTATCTTGATTAATTAAATTATATTTTGCTAAATTTAAATTTTTAGAAGAAAATAAAATACAAGAAACAGCAATTTTAGAATGATTAAAAACTAAATTTTCAGCTAAATAATCATAAATATCATCTAAAGTATTTTTTCCAATTATATAATTTAAATATATTAATAACATTGTAGTTAAACCATATATATAACCTAAATATCTCATTACTTTAAAACTTGTTACTTCTTTTCCTGTTAAAATACTATTTTTTAATTTATTAAATTGAGAAGTTTCAACAGAAGGTTTTGATATACTTGCAGAAGAATTTAAATCATCTTTAATTTCATTATTTTTATCTTGAATATTATTCTTTTTATTATTATCTTTATTATTATTATTTTTGTTTTCATTATCATTTTTTGATATTTGAGAATTTTCAGGTTTTAATAATGTTTTTCTTTCTGAATCAAATCCAATTCCTTGTAATTTAATAAATTTCTTTTCTCCTTCTGATAATCGACTTTCTGAATTTCCATTTATTGTTTCATTTCCAGAATCCATTTGAACTGAATTATAAAAATTAGATTTTTCATTTAAAGCTATTAAATCATTTGTGACATATATTCTATGATATACATGTTTTCCATCTAAAAAACTTTTACTCATTACTTTATAAAATATTGAAAATCCTTTTTGATATTTTGATGTTATTTCATGTATTAATTCTTCATATTCTTTTATTGAATCTCTTCTTAAACCTTCTTCATCTAAAGTTATTTTCCCTGTTAATTTAATTTTATCATAAACATGAGTCACTTTAACATCAATTTCCTTATTTCCTGAAACAGGATATAAAGTTCCTTCTAAGTCAATTTCAGTTTTTAAAATAACAAATTTATCATTTTTATATTCTATTTGTTTCATTATTTCAGGAATAATAACTCCAATATTTCTGTTTATTATACTTTGGTTTAAACCATAACTATTATTTAACATTCCTTGTTCTCCTCCTGAAGAAATAACATCAGTATAACAATTAATATTAAAATCTTCATCTAAGATAATAATAAATGAATTATCTGCATTTTTTTGAATGTAGCTTATATATATTAGACCATAATTAAAATTAGGCATACATTTAATAAATATTTTCACATTATATATTCCTCCCATTTTTCCCTTTATTAATGCATTTATTGGTTTTTTAAATATTTTTGAAAAATTTGAATATTTAACTGAATTATCAATTAAATCATTATGATAACTTGCAATTATATTTGGCATCATATCATTAATTGTATAATTTGATATTTCTCTTTGATTAAAACCAAATAAATTTGAAAAATTTGGTGAAGTGTATAAAATTTTTCCAATAATATTATAACCATCAATTAAACATACAGAAGATAAATCTTTTATAAACATAGAATGATAAACATTAGTTCTTTCACTTAATTTATGTGATTTTAAATTTTCAAATCTTTTTTTTTCTGTTTTTGCAAGAATATCATCTTGCATTATTGTTTCTAAATATAACATATAATCTCTTTCACTTTCATCACTAAAAGGATTTAATTCTAAAATTTTATTCCATATTTTTAATATTTCTGTTCTTAATTGTAATATTGTTTTTCCAATTGAAAGAAAATGTTTTGTTGTTGTTGAAGAAGCAGTTGAATTTCTTAAATTATCAAAGTAATCTATTTGATTACAAGCTGCATCATAAATTTTTAATTTGAATAAATCTATATAAATATAATATAATATTACACTTCCTATTTGAATATGTTTTATATTATCACTATTATTTGATTTTGTTATTTTAAATATTAAATACTCTTTTATTTCTTCCATTAGTTTAAATTTAAAATATGACATTCTATGATTTGTTATTTTTATTTTTGAACATAAACTTAATGCTAAATATGCTTTTTTAAATTTATTTAATAGGAAATAACACATTGAAAGTAAAATATCATTTTTTATTTTACTTTTTTCTAAATGATAATCATATATTAATAACATTATTGCTAAAACATTTAAATCATCTTTTGCTGTATATTGTTTTAATAAAATTTCATTTGTTGTTAATTTAATATATTTATCTTTCATTTCTGGATTTGTTTTGAAAAATTTTTCAAATTTTTGTTTAATTCCAATTAAAATAGTTTTATTTTTAATAGAACTAACACTAATTAGATTAAATAATTTAGCATTGAATAATTCAATTTCTTTCAAAGTGCAATTATCGAAAATATTAAAATCAGTTAATAAATATTCTTCTTTATTTTCTTCAATTAAATATAAAATAGAAGAAAAAATAATCCATCCCATTATATGATAAAGAGAAGTATCATAAATATTTAATTGACATTTTATTATTATTACAAAAGAAGACCAAGCAATAAAAGTCCATGCATATTGAATTAAAGTATTTGTTTTTCTATCATAGAAATATACTGTTTTATAGCAATATAAAGAAAATAAGAAAGAAAAAATAAATAAAGTTATTTGAAAAATAAATCTAAAAGTTTTATTTTCTTTTTGATAATTTTTCAAATAATAAGCAAAACTAAAAAAAACAATTTTCATTAAATTAGAATAAAATTCATAACTACAATTAATTCTTCCACATAATTTATTTCCACTGACAGTTCCAATTTCATTATAATAAATAGAAAGAATAATAGAATAACCAACAAAAAAAATTAATAAAAGAATACTAATAACAAAGAAAACAATATGTGTCAAATCTTGATAACATTTATTTTGTAAATATATATGAATTCCATTAGGACAATTTGTTGCTCCTAAAGTAATTTGAACAATAGGTGCAATTAAATAATCCATTAAAAATATATTTGAGAAGTTTAAAAGAAAAATGGGTAATTGCATATAAAATTTTTTTATTCTTATTGATATTACCATATATATTATTAATAGAATTATAAATATTGCAAAAAAAGTTAAAACTATTAATGAAAGAAAAAATGTTCCTTTACTTTTTACAAAATCTTGAATAAACACTACTGATTTTATATATTTTAATAAAACTAATGTTGAATCTTTTTTATCATCTATATTTGTTGTTAATAACATTAAAATTTGAAGAAAATCAAAAAAATAAAAAAAAAGATAAAAAAATAAACCAAAACTTTTATATGACATTAATACTCTTATTAAATTAAAAAATTTTATTTGAGTTCTATGTGCATATACATCTAAATATTGCATTGTTTCTCCTAAATCTACCCAATTTAGAATATCACCTTCAATCATTTTTTTTTTAGTTTTTTTAAATTTTTACATATTTTTTTATTTTTTTTTATTTTTTAAATTCTTTATAAGGAATATTATTTTTATAATTAATTTTTTTACATATTATTTAAATTATTCTAAAAAAATAATTAAATATAAATATATAAACACCAAAAATTTTTCTTATTGTAAATTTATGATACAAGTATTAATTGATTTTGAATTTTGATTTGGACAATTAGAAATATTATTATTAATATGTTTTTTATTTATAATTATAGAATGATTATGAGATAAAACTTTATTAATTGATTTTTTTTCAATAATAATATTTTTTTTCTTTTGTTTACTTAAATTATTAATTTGTGATTTTTTTATAATATTATTTGAATGAATATTTAATTTTGAAGAAGAAGGTTTTATTGTTATTACTTTTATATTATCAAATTCTACAATTTTATTTTTTGGTTCTTTTATTATTTTATTTTTTTTATTTAGACTTTTATTATTTTTTATTTTAACTTCTTTTTTTTTTGATTGATTATTATTTAATAAACATTTTAAATTTATTTTATTTGTAAATTTTATTTTTGAAGAATGATTTCTTTTTAAATTACTTTCACTTTTATAATTTTCATTTAAACATTTTGAATTTAATTTTGAAGAATTTAAAAATTTGAATGAGTAATTTAGTTTTAAATTTTTACTATTATTCAAATTAAATAAAGATGAATTATTATTATTATTATTACATTTATTAACATTTTTTTTATTTGAATTAGTTCTTGATTTTATATTATTTAAATTTTTAATAATATTATTTTTTTTTATTGGAGTTGTATTTTTTTCTTTTTCTTTTTTATTTAAATTTATTTCTAAATTATCATTAAAGAAAAGTAAAGAAGTAATTTGATTAAAAATAAAATGATTATTATTGTTAATTTCTTCAATTAATTCATCTCTTATAATTTTTCTTTCTAAAATTCTAGTTTTTTCAAATAAAGAAATCTTATTATTTTCATAAACTTTTTTCATTTTTTTTAATTTTTTCATATTTTCTTTTAATTTATTATTTTCCTTTTCTAAAATATTTTTTCTTTTTTTAAAAGTTCTTTCAAGAGATGAAATATAAATTTTATTATCTTCATTTTTTTTTTTAATTTCAGATAATTTTTCTTTTTTTTTCAAAATTTTATTTTTAATTAAATCAATATTAACATTATATTTTTCATCTATAATTTCTAATAAATTACTATTAGGATAAAAAATAGTATTATTAGAATTTCCAAAAGTAGAATTTGAAATAATACTATTATCACACATAGTTCCATTATTATCCTTTTCATTTTCTAAAATAGAAATTAATTGATTTGAACTTAATCTAATATGATGAATGATTGAATTAGAATTTAAATTTACCATTGAATGATTAATAAATAATTTTGAATTTGAAAAATTTATATTTTGAGATATATTATTGATACTTGAATTTAATATATTATTATTTATTCTTTCTAATGATTTCATTGAATTATATTGATGTAAAGCACAATTTGATGTTATTGATAATAAAATTTTCATTATTATTTCTTCATTCTTATCTTTTAAAAAATACCATTGAGTTTTTTTTTTCTCTATTTTTGATATGTTAAATCTTATAATTACTTTTCCAATTATATTTTTTATTACAAACAATGTTTTTGAATTTGCTGATATTACTATTTGATGTATGTTTCTTATTGATGTTTTTAATGGACTAAAAATAAATTTTGTATTATTAAATTTATGGTTAAAAGTTTTTATTATGTTTGTTTCCTGAATTGTGTTATTATTATAATTTATTATTAAAGAATATGGAAGATAACTTTTGTTATTTTGACATATTTGACTTTCATATAATGTTAATGTTATGGAATTATTTATTTGATTTTCTGATGAAGTCATTTATTTTTTTATTTTTTTTGAATTTAATATTTCAGATAATTTTTTTATTTTTCTATATATTCTTTAATAGAATAAAGTTCACTATAAATTAAGTAAGATAATATAGAAAAAAAATTCTAAATTTCAAAATAAATAAGACTGATTAATATTATTCAACATGAAATATTTCTTACAAAATATATGAATAATATTAAATTAATTTAATAGATATTAAAAAAAATAATAAAATAAAACCATATAAAAAAATGAGTACTAGGAATCGTCGTGAAGTGACAACAGTAAAACGTAAGCTAGATGTACCAAAGGAGAAGCTCAATGAATACAGAGAAGCATTTGACATGTTTGACAAGGATCATTCAGGCTCAATAGACATAGCAGAAATAGGAAAAATAATGAAAAATTTTGGTAATCCAATGACAAAGGATGAAATAAAATTAATGATAAAAGATATTGATTCTGATGGAGATGGTGAAATTGATTTTGAAGAATTTGTAACTTTAATGGAAAAACAAACTACTGTTGTTGAAGAAAGTGATGAAGATGCTGTTTTAAGAGCTTTTCAATTTTTTGATAAAAATCATGATGGAAAAATCACTAATTATGAATTTAGAATGATTTTACAAGATTTAGGTGTTCCTGAAGATCAGTTTGAATCCGGAAAAGTTGATTTACTTTTTAAAGTCTGTGATTTAGATAATGATGGAGTATGTAATTATCAGGATTTCATCGATTTTTGGAGAGAGGTTAGAGAAAATTAAAAAATAATTCATATTATTTTTTTTGCTTTATTTTAGGCTTTTTTATTATTTAATTGAAAAATCTCTTACTTATTAAAATTTTTTTAAACGAATGTTTTCTCCCATTAATTTTATTGTTTATATATTTTGGATGGAAAAAAATTTTTTTCTATTGTTTTTTTTTTAGTTTTTTTAAATAACCAAAAAAAAAAATAAAAAAAATAAAAAGAATAATAAAAATCCACTTTTAAATGATAATAATGTATTAAGCAGCAGCAGCAACTTCTTCAGTTTCTTCTTTTTTTTCTTCATTTTTATTTTCTTCTTTTTTTTCTTCTTCTTTTTTGTCTTCTTCTTTTTTTTCTTCTTCCTTTTCTTCTTCATCTAAATTACCATCTTCTTTAGACATTTTTTTTTTTAATTCACATCTTTTTTTTTCTAATTCTTCCTTAGGAACATTTCCAGCATGCATAAGCCAATTTCTATATTCTTCAATAATAGGCCAAAGATTTTCATCTTCACCATAAATTTTAGTATAATTTAAAATTTCTTCATTTAATTTTAATTGTGCTTTAACTCTTTCTTCATTTTTTTCATCATCTAATTTTGCTAATTTTGCTTTTTGAATAATTTCCTTTATTTCTTCTTCTTCCATATTTCCATTTGCAGCAGCAATAATATGTGCTTCAATATTTGTTTCAGGTTGGATTGCTTGAACTTTTAAAATTCCATCTTCATCTATTTCAAATGTTACTTCTATATTTATTGAACCACGAGGTCCTTCTGGAATTCCTTTTAATATTATTCTACATAGTAACTCATTATCACGAGAAAATTTTCTTTCTCCTTCATAAATTTCAAATTTTATCTTTTTTTGATTTTCTTGTGTTGTTAAAAAACTTTTCACTGCTTTCACTGGTATTTTAGATCCACGAGGTAATATTGTACTTATTAAATCTCCTTCTGTTCTTATTCCTAATGATAATTGTGTTATGTCAAATACTTTAAAATTTTTAAATTTTTCAGAATTTAATTTATTACTCACATGTGCTGAATAAATTGCACTTCCCATTGAAACTGCATCATAAAAATCATTTATAAAATTCGTATCCTCAAATTTTTCTTCCAGTAAATTTACTAATTTTGGTATTCTTAAACTTTCTCCTAATAATATTACATTATTTAAATTATTTCTTTCTATTTTAGATTCTAATATTACATTGTCAATACATTCTAAAACATATTTATAATTTTTCTCATTTATTTTATCAAATTCTTCTCTTGTTATTACTTGGATTAAATCATTTTCTCCATCAATTTTAGGTAAATCAATATTTGTTTCTTTAACAAAAGTTAAATTTCTTTTTGCTGCTTCAATAGCACAATTGAAAACAAATTTTGATTTTGGGTCTTTTTTAAAATCATTTCCACCTTCAGCAATGAAATTATCATAAACATATTTAAAAAGTGGTTGATTGAATTTTTCTCCTCCAAATCTATTATCTCCTCCAGAAGAAAGAACTTGAATAATATTATTTTTATCGATTGAAATAACAGAACAATCTAATTTATTTTGTCCCATATCACAAATAAGAAAATTTTCATTTTTTTGAATATGAAATTTAAAAGCATAATAAATTAAAGCTGCAGTTGTATCATTTATTATATGAATTTTATCACATCCTGCTATTCGAATTGAATCTTTTATTGCTTTTCTTTGATTATTATTAAATGAATGTGGAATTGAAACTACTATGTTACCTACTTTATTTTTGAAATTTTCTTCTGCATCATCAATACATTTTTTAAAGAGAAATGATGCTATTTCTTCAAAAGATATTAGCTCTTCTTTTATTTTCAATGTTGGTCTATCTTCTTTTTCTTCTAATTTAAATGATAAGTTTGGCATCATATTTTGTAAATATTTTGATGAATATTTTTGACCTAATATTTGTTTTATGTTATATACTACTTTGTCATCTTCTTCAGGATACCCTCTTAATTCTTCCATAAATGATGGAACTAATCTTAATCCTTTTTCTTCCTTCTTTTCATTTTCTTCTTTATTTATTATATCTTTCATTTTTTCTAATTCATTTTCTTCTCCTTCTATTTTTTCAACACCTACATCTTCTAATTTTTCTCCTTCATTTTTATCAACTTCATCTTTTTTTTCTTTTCCTTCTACTTTTTCAACACCATCTTCTAATTTTTCTTCTTCATTTTTATCAACTTCATCTTTATCTACTTCTTCTATTTTTTCTTCTTCTTTTTTATCAACTTCATCTAATTTTTCTTCTTCTTCTACTTTATCAACACCTACTTCATCTATTTTTTCTTCTTCTTGTGAATTATCTTCTTTTTTTATTTCTTTTGCCTTTGGTTTATATTCTTGTTTTTTTTCTTTTTCTCCAAAGGAAAGAATTGCTGGAATATAAATTTTGTTTGATTGTGATTTCATGTCTTTTACTAATTGAGGCCCTTTTTTATTTTTATTCCATATTGCTGATGATATTCTACATGTTCCAAAATCAATACCTAATGCTAAGGTACCATCATCTTTTGTTTGGTTTTTTTTGTGTTCATTATCATCTTCGCCATCCATTATTTTTATATAATAATAAAAAATGTAAGTTATAAAAAATAAAATTTTAAACATCTCATAAAATAAAATCTTAAATACTCAAAATAAAATTTTTAAAAATTAAAGATTAAATAATTTATTTCCCCAACAAATTATTCTAAATAAGCAAGTGATCCCATCGGATCCCAAGGTTTTAAAACAACAGGATCTTGATCATATGAATTTTGTTCATCTTGAGTTAAATATTTTCTTTTAACAACAGCTTGATAAGTATATTTCCTAAACCAAGAATCACTCATGAAATAATATCCTTTATACCCATTTTCACTTCCCCAAGAATTTTCAATTTTCCATTTTAAAGGAACATCATTTTTTAAATCAACCCCAGTGATACACATTGCATGATTCATAGCAGAAATTCCATAATCTAAGCATTCTCCTTTATCATAATCAAAAGATAATCCAAATGGAGTTTCATAATCATAATTTTGATCATCCCAATGACCTTGAGTTCTGTTTCCATAAAATGATACATCTGCTCCAAACCAAACTATTTCATTATCTTTTAATTGAGATAATATTAATGTTATTATTCTTTCCATTGGTAAATTTAAATGTTTTACTGTTTTTCCTCCTACTACATTTCCAAGGTATTGTATTGTATAAGATGTCATGTATTTTTTACTTTTTGTTGGAGCATGAATTAATGATATGTATTCATCTATTTCATTTCCAATGTATTTTTCAAAAAATGTTTTTGGAGTGTAATTTTGTTCTATATGATAATTATCATCTTTATCTAAATATTCAAAATCAAAATTATTTGGTGGAATACCATATAAATCTAACATTAAATCATATATTTTTTCTAATAGTTTATTTTTTTCTTCTCTTATTTTATCTAAATTTTTTTCTTTTTCATATATTTCATGTGCAAAAGAAGCAAATTTTCTTAAATTAACTTTAATTAATTTAGTCATATGAGCAGTATCAGAACTAGTGAAACTTTCATCAAAGACATTTTTAGGAACAATACCATATTTTTTAACTAAACTAACAAACATATCCCATTGGCCACCATCAGAAATTGTATTCTGTAAAATATGACATAATGTTCTATCATCATAATCTTTATCTATTAAATCTATTATTGCTTCTAATTCATAATTTATTTTTTCTAATTTATCAAATAATGATATGTAACTTTGAGAAAGTTCAAATTCTTTTAAATTTAATTTTTTTGCTATTATTTCACGGAGGACATTTAATGCTGCAAAAATCCAACACCTACCTGATTTTTTTTGGTTTGTCACTGGAAGTGTTTTTATTGTATGTGAAAAAGCAAAGTTTGTTTTTGAAAAATTGTCTTTTGAATATACTATGTCTTCTATTGATGTTTTTGATAACGCATGACGCAAAATTGTGTTTTTCTCTTTTTTTAAATAGGAAATAATATGGTTTTGGAAATCTGAGGGATTTAATTCAATTGATTTTTGCATTTTTATATATAATTTAATTATTTTTTTGCTTATATATTTTTTTTTGATTTATTTTTTTTATATTTCAGTTTTGTTTTATATATATAATAACATAATAATACCGTAGTTTGAGTTGAAATTTCCCTTGTGTTGAAATTTCAATTTTTCAGAAATTTTCATCCTTAAAAATTTGTAAATTTTTGCTCTGAAATTTCCCTTCCTCAAATTTGACGAAATTTATTGTCCCTGCAGGAAAATTTCAACGCAAACTACCGTATTTAGGTATCAAATATTTTTTAAGAATTGAATTTATTATATTAATTAATGTATTAAATTAATTTTTATTTATTTTTTTAAATTCTTTAAAGATTTTAATTTCATTTTTAAAACTTCTAGTTTTTTGGAATTATTTTGAATTAAATTTATATTTTCATTCTTTAAATTTGTGATATTTGAAGGAATCATTAAATCAATACTTTTTTTCTTTTCTTTAAACTCATTAACATCATTTGATGAATAAATATTATTTAAATTAGGTTGATTATTAGAAATAGAATTAAATTTTTCTCTGTATAATTTAATTTTATCATCAATAGGAATATTTGGATTAGCATTAAACTTACTATAATCATCTTTTTTATTTAAAATAATATTTTGAATATTATTATTTGTATTAGTATTTTCTTTTTCAAAAGTTGAAATTATGTGTTTACTAAAATTATCATATTTAGTAAATTTAGAACTAAAATTACTTTGCTCATCTCTTATTGAATGATGAATTTTTAATAATGAAGTATAATCATTTGGATCTGGTAATTTATCAGCCATATATTCAACTGGTAATTTATTTCTATTTAAAGCATTTACTATTTCATATATTATATTTTCTTTTTCTGTTACATTTGTTTTTGGAATTAAATTTAATTTTTTTGCATAATCTTTCATTTCTATATAAACTGGATTTAAATTTTCAATTTTTTTTGGAATTATTTTTGTGGAATTTAATGTGTTTTTTATTTGAATATTAATGTTATTATTTATATTATTATTATTGTTATTATTAATATTATTTAGAGTGTTATTGTTTTCTTTAACTGGAGAAATATTGATTAATGGATTGTTGTTATTAAATTTATATAAATTAATATCTGGAGTACTATTTAATGCTTTTTTAATTGATTCTACATTTGTCTGTTCAGAAGAAATAATTCTTAATAAATTTTGAATGTATTGTTTTAAAAATTTTTCACCTCCTATAATAGCTTTTTGATAAAAATCCCATATTTTATTGTTATAAATTTTACAAAACTCAAAAAGAATATTTTTAATTATTTTTAAACAATTATTTTCATTTTCATTATATGGAGTTAAATTAGGATTTGTTTTATCAAATTCAAATAAAAATTGAGAAATAATTTGAAGAATTTGAACTAAATCAATATGAATATAAATAACTTTAATTAAACTAGATAATTTATTTAAACATTTTATAGCAAAATTACAAATTCTATCAGAATTTCCTTTATAATTTAACATAATTTTAATTAAAGCAGAAAAGGTTTTTGTAGTATTAAAATTTTCTAATAATTTCATGATTAATCCATTAATAGACTTAATTATTTTTTGTCCTTCATTTATTTTTTCTAAATTTTCATCATTTAAAATAATAAACAATCTTTCATAAGAATTATAAATGGCTTCAATTGGTAAATTAAAAATTAAATTTTTTTTAAGAGCTAATTTAAAATAAGCAGTTAAAGAAAAAGCAATTAATTCTAAATTTTGATTATTAATATTATTAGGTTTGTTAGATTGAAAAACAGAAGATAATAAAGTATTTAAAGCTGTGACTAATTCATTAATATTACTTTCATTAAAATATATACTTAAATTTTCTTGTGAATTATTATTTAAAATATCAGTTAAATTTAATAAAGCAATTGCTTTTTCATTATTATTTCCTGTAAATATCATTGAAATAATATTTTTTATATTTGATGAATCTTCAAAAAATAATGGAATTGGAGCTGAAGTCATATTTGAATTATTTAATATTGGTTTTTCTAAAATTGGAGATTTACTCACTGAATATAAATTCAAATTATTTGTTTCATTATTTGAATTTACTTGATAATTTACTTCGTTTTTTATTATAAATGAATGTTTTTTTCTTATGTTATTATTATTTTCTATTTTCAATGTTTGTAAATTTGGAATTTGAATATTATTAAAATCAGAATTGTTTAAATTAGAAAACATTTTTTCATTGGTTTTTAATTCATTTCTTCTTTTATTATTATTTCCATTTGTATTTAAACTATTGTTTCTTATTTCATCTTTCATTTCAATATCATAAATTTCACTTTTATTATTTTTCTTATTTACTTTATGATTAAGAGAAAAACTTCTTTCTGAATCTTTTGTTTCAATATTTTCACTTCCAGCACAAATTAAAGAAGAATATTTATCAATAATATTTCTTACTGAATTTGCAATAGCTGGTTTTAAATTCCTTAATTGTTCATAAAATGAATTAATATTAACATATCTTAATAATTCTTTTGCAATTTCTTCACTCATATTTCTAATATTAGGTGATTTATCTAATAAACAGGAAATAATCGGATTAATATAATCTTTAATATTATCTAATTTATTCGAAAAAAATCCTTTATTTTTTGTTAATAATTTCAATAATTCCATTCTCATTTCAAAATTTTCTTCATTTAAAAATTGTGGAATTGCAAAAGATATATTTTCAAAACCTATTATACTAATAAATTTTTCTATACATTTTACTATATCTTCTCTTAATAAAGTATTTTTATCACTTAAATTTCTTAATATTGGGAAAATTAAAGTTTTAACATAAACTTTAATTCCATTTCCAAGGTCTTCTGTCAATTTAGTAATAAATTGAATAATTATTCTAACAATATTTTTATTTCCATCTTTTAATTTTTGTTTTAATATTCCTATAAATTCACCTAATCCATTTGGTAAAATTCTTCTTTGAACTGAATTTATTATTGAATCTATTTGTTCTATTATTTCTTTTTTTATTTGCCATTTTCCTTCTGATAAATCTTTTAACATTTTAGGAGTTATTTTTTTACTTATATCTACTCTTGGAGCTGATATACTTTCTATTAAGTTTTTGTTTTGATTTTTTAAATTTTTATTTTCAGGTAAATTAAAATCTATAATTTGAATTGTTTCAAATTCTTTTTCTATTACTTTTAAAGTACTTTCTTTTATATCTGTTAAAAAATTTTTTATTGGATTTCCTATATATTTATATAATGTACATAATAATATTGTTGCACTGTTTCTACATTGTATATTCGAATTTGATTCTAAAATTTTACAAAAATCTATTATTTCTTTTACTGGAAATTGAGTTAAATTATTATATTTTTCTATTGAATTATTTATAAAATTTGAAGTTTCTTTTAATATTAAAACTGATTTTCCTTCTACATTCTTTATTATTGTTATTATTATATTTTTTATATTTGTCAAATCCATTAGTTTATATAATAAATTTTGTAATTCCAAATTTATTTTTTTATCACTTATTTTATCTATTATTTTTGGTATTATTGAAGAATAATATTTTTTTGCTAATCCATTTGAAATTTGAAGTAATGATGTTATACAAATATATGATTCTTTTAATATATTAATATTATTTTCTTTAAATTTCTTATTTTTAATTATTATATATTTTAAAAAGTAATCAGGAGAATTTAAAATTTCTTCTTTATTAATTAATATATAATCATTTAATTTGGTAAAAGCTTTTTTTCTTTCATCCCATTTATTTGAAGAAAATAATTCTATTATCTCATTATCTATTTTTGAATTTACATATTCTATTATTTCCTCATCATTATCTGCTGAATTTAATTCATTATTTTTATTAAGATTTTCATTATTATTTTTTGGAGGTTTCTTACTAATATTTTTCTTATTTTCTAATTCTTTTTTCATCATTGCTATTGTTTGAATATTATTATTATTTATATTTTTAGTTAAAAGTAAATCATCTATTTTTTTTATTTTAGCTTCACTTAATAAATTTATAGAATTTACTATAAAATTATTATTAATTAAAATAATATTTGCTAAAGTTTCTATTGAAATATTTTTTATTTCTATTGCAGGATCATCAGAATATTTAATTATAATATTATCAATTAATGGTTTAATATTATTTTTTTTTCGAGATATTTTTTCTATAAAAGCACATACTTTTTCTTTTGCTGGATTTGTTATATTTTTATTAGTATATTTAATCATTATTTCATTTATTATATTATCATCTAAATATGTGATTATATTATCTAAACATGTCATTAAGCAATTTGAAAATCTTTCATTTTTTTCTTTGAAGAAATCTAATAATATTAACATAAAATCTTTAGCTTCATTATATTTATCTTTTAATATACATGATAAATTATTAATTGCATTTATTGCAGAATTAACAACATTAATATTAGGATCTTTTAACATAATTTTTAACATTTCATTAAAATTATTTCTATTTGTATTTTTTATTTTTGGAATTAATAAAGGGTCTGTAGCTTTAACAAAATTATCTAACATTTCTTTTTTTTCTTTCCATTTTCTTTCAGGTTTTAAAATATAATCTATAAAACTATCATCAAATCCATTTTTTTTAGTGAAAATATCAATTTCATCATCATTTAAATTATCATTTTTATTAATTAAATTATTATTAATATTCAATGTATTTTTTTTAATATTACTTTCTTCAATAATATTATTAAAATTACAATTAAGAAAATGAGTAGGAGACATATTTAATCCATTTTTAAATTGTTCTGTTATATCTTCCATTGATTTTTCAATATCTTTTAGAATAGAATCTTTAAGATTATTATTTAAAAATTGTCTAATTCCTCCTCTTATCCATTTATATAATTCATTTATAAATGATATAATATCATTTTTAATTAATGGAGAACATTGTTCTGTTAATTGCAAAAATTTAGGTGTTAATATTTTATAATTTAATGCAGAACTTCCAAATAAATTTAATAAAATTTTTGATATTATAATTCCACTTTGAATTAATTTTTGATTTTTTGTTTCAAATAATTTTATTATATTTTCACATAAAATATCTGTATTAGATAAATTTTCTACTGATTTTATTATAGCTTCTTTACTCTTTTCTTTAATTTGATTTTTTGATGATGAAAATCCTTTTTCAATTAAATGTTTTAATATATCATTTAATATATTTAAATTTTCTCTTGGAATGAAAAATTTTTTATCAAGGAAAGAAAGAATATTATCTAAAGCAAATTCTAAATTACCTTGATGTTGTTCAATTAAAGTTTTAGGTAATAATTTAAAAATCTCTAAATCAAATTCTTCCATTTTTAAAATATCATTTTTTATTTCTTCTAAAGCTGATTTTCTACATTTCCAATTTTTACTTTCTAATTTTTTTGATTTTGGTAAATTAAATTCATTCTCTTCTTCTTTTTTATTTTTTTGATATTCAGCTTCTAAAATTTCCATTTTTGATAAAAAATCATAAGTTCCTGTTGAATTAGAAGTTAAAGGTATATCATCTAAATTATTTCTTTCAGTCATTTTTAATCAAATTTAAATTTAAATTTTTTTTATTTTTTTATTTATTCATTCTTAGAATAAATTTAATAAAATATTTTTTAATATAATATTATGAAAAACGATATTAGTAATAATAAAGATTTTGATCTGTTTCTTTCTGCAAAAGAAAAAATAAATCAAAGTTCTCCTGATTATAAAGGAGCTTGGAATGATTTAATTAAAATAAACAAAGAAAATGAAACTTTAATTATTCTTCATATGAAATTATTATGTTTGTTTATGTTAGAACAATACGAACAAATTGTTGAAGTTTATTATTTAAAGAAAAAAACTATTAATTATTATTTTGAAAATAGAAAAGAAGAATTAAAAAAAATTATTGCTCTTGCTTTTTATATGGTTGGAATGAAAAAAAAAGCTAAAAATTTATACCCTGATATAAAAGATGCTTATGATTTTGAGAATTTTGAAATTTGTTTGAAAGGAGAAAAAAAAAAAGAAGAAAAAAAAGAAGAAGAAAAAAAAGAAGAAGAAATAAAAAAAATAGTTGTTTTAGAAGAGAAAAGAAATATTTTTTTTGAAATTATTGGAGGAAACAATAATTTGGATAATGAATTAGTTGATATAAGTAATGAATATAGTAATAATAATCAGAATAATAAAATTAAAAATAGGAATACAAATAAGAATGATAGGAATAATAAAATAAAAAACGGAAATGAAAGTAATCTTAATAATAAGAAAATTAAGAATGAAAATAATAATGAAAATAATAATGAAAACAAAAATGATGATGGTGGTGGTGATAAAAATGATAATGATAATAATAAAATAAAGAATGAAAATAATGATAATAATAATATTAATAATGAAAATAATGATAATAATAACATTAATAATGAAAATAATGATAATAATAACATTAATAATGAAAATAATGATAATAATAACATTAATAATGAAAATAATGATTATTTATTTGATAGAATGAAAAATGAACAACAAAATATTGTACCAGTTTATCAATTATTAGAAGATTATTTAGCTAATAAACCTTACCCTGATACAATATCAGAAAATAATAAAATAGAAAATGAAGAAAAAAATGAAGAAAA
>JAEEGK010009722.1_pt1 | contig 22373 bp, 22 predicted proteins | sample 8958771 | NCBI WGS metagenome assembly JAEEGK01 (sample SAMN16246547, study PRJNA631951) | gut metagenome | biome: gut microbiome; feature: rumen; material: SC-attached | host: Bos | place: Iran: Karaj | collected 2018-10 | reverse complement strand
GTTTTCAGCCACTTGTGTATTTTCGGTACAATGATTTTCTTGTCGAAATACATAAAGCACTGGCAGGCGGTCACCACGTCGAACGATTCGGCGGGAAAATCCAGCGCTTCGGAAGCCGAAACCTGATACTCGATTTCCATTCCCGCCTTCTGCGACAATTCCCTTGCGTATTGTATCTGATTTTCAGATATATCGGTACCAATCCACTGGCCGCCAAACCGATACATATTACGCGGCAGAACGCCCGTTCCTGTACCCAAATCCAGAATTTTCTGCCCACCGACACCGATTTTCAGTTCGGCAAGTCGGTTGTAAAACTCTGGCGGATAGACATCGCGGTACTTGGCATAGTCGGCCGACGTCCGCCCGAAATCAAACGGATTTCCGTTGTCGAAATCTTTGTTGGTTATTTGCATTTAATTGAATGTGAGAATGTTACAAATTGGATTTTACCATCTTTGTTGTTTCAACCAGATTTTCATCAGCAAACGTTGTGGCAACAACTTGGCAATCAAACGGTTGAATTTTACGTATAGAGAATATGTTGATATATCGCGGCCGCGAAGTGAATCGCGTAGCGCCTTTTCTGCCACCACATCGGGCGTGACCATATTCACAAACTTGTTGACACTTTTTGCGGAATCGGTTTTACCGCGGTCGATAAAAGCGGTGTTCATCCAGCCTGGACAGACTGCTGTGACGGTTATTCCTCGTTCTTTCAGTTCGACATTGAGCGCGCGCGAATAGTTGCGGACAAAGGCTTTGGTGGCGCTGTACACGTTCAAGTAAGGCAGCGGCTGGAACGACGCCTGCGACGCAATGTTGATTATCCGTGAGCGCCGCACCATAAACGGCACGCAAACTAGCCCCATTGCCACCAATCCGCTGATATTCAAGTTGATCATATTCACCGACTCATCGATACCCACATCGCTGCAAGAGCCGAATTTGCCGAATCCAGCGCTGTTTATCAGAAAATTGATTTTGGCATCGGCGTTTTTCAGTGTGTCAGTCAACGATTTAATCTGCTCAATATTAGACATATCCATCGGTACGGACTTCAGTTTGTCTCCAAATTCCGCAACCATCGATTGCAGGCGGTCGGCATTCCGCGCAATAATCCAAATCTCATCAATCTCTGTGCGCTTGAGCAAAAGTTTCACAAACTCGCGGCCTATTCCGCTGCTGGCACCAGTTACAATTGCTATGTTTTTCATTTACTTTTTTGTTGCAATTTATGATTTTTGAGAAAAATGCGCGATCTTTTGTCGTGAATGAATGTTACATCGTCAACTCACCATTTTGCAATGCTGTTTCAGTTTCTTAATTGCCCAATCGTAGTGGCTGGCGGTGGTGCTCACAAAGTACGAACCCAAATCCGAAGTGCCCGTCCAGGGGAAATGCTTTTTTGTAAACAGTTCGTCGTCAGTATATTGCTCAATGAGCGAGAGCACTTTTCGGTGGCTTTCGGCAAGCATCAGCATTGCGTTGCTGAAAGTTGTTTCTTGGTGCCGCTTCCCAAATTCAATGTTCATTGCGCCATAGGTCTTCCACGAGTATTCATCGGGTAAGAAGGCGAATATCAGTCCTTTACCAGTGTTTTTTGCGTTGCGCTCAACAAACTTTATCATCAGTTGGTGCCATTCGTAAAGGTGCACAAGCACATCGCGGACGTTGCGGTCGCGGCCCCAATGAGCTTCTTTGTGGCTTGCGTCGGCGGGAAAGTTGAATGGCGTATTCATTTGGCTTTCAGTCATCTTCGAAATCAAATCCATCAATTTCGAAAAGTTTTCGGCGGCCGATTTCAGCAGATCGGCCTTGTTGCGTGCGCGTGGCATAGTCGGTCCTTTTTATTTCCAATGTTTCAGCTGCGACAGGTAGCCGTCATAGGTCTTGCGGCGCTCGCCATCGGGCTGATTTTCTGGGTTCGGCATAGTCTTAATCAGAAAGTCGAGCAGCGTATCTTTGCTTGTGTAGGTGAATTTTCCGTCGGCAAGGCACCATTTGCAGTATTCCTCGTTGAAATTGCCATCGGCATCGCGGCTAATCATCGAGTCCTCGGTGAGCGGCATTCCGCAGCACTGGCAAATGAGCGTGCGCGGCGAGCCCAGCAGCGTGTTGATTGACACATCGAACTTCCGCGACAGCACTTTCAGCATTTCGGGATTGGGCTGTGTCTCGCCAGTTTCCCAGCGGCTCACGGCCTGACGGGTAACATTCACGCGTTCCGCCATTTGTTCCTGCGTCAGATTGTTACGCTCGCGCAGATTTCTTAAAATGTCTTTAACTTCCATAGTATCATTGTTTTTTATTGTTTGACAATGCAAAAATAACACCGCGGAAAGTGCTTGTCAAGAAACAGGTTGTTGCTTTTTTGCAGATACTCCGGACAAATGTTTTAGATACAATAAAACCGATAATCATCCAGTGAAAAAGTGGACAATTATCGGTTTATGATGTTACCGGATGTTTAATTCGTCTTAAACTTCCAAGTCTTAACCTCAGCCAGTTCGGCGTTGGCTTTGACAATTTTCTGTTTCAGGCCATCTTTGTAGGCTTCAAGACGGCTGGCAAGGTCGGCATCGGCAAGGGCGAGCATTTCGGCGGCCAGAATGGCTGCGTTCTGCGCGCCGTTCACGCCAACGGTGGCAACAGGGATTCCCGGCGGCATCTGAATGATTGAGAGCATTGCGTCGAGGCCGTCGAGCATACCTTTGATTGGCACGCCAATGACGGGCACTGTGGTGTTGGCGGCAATCACGCCCGGCAGGGCTGCGGCCATTCCGGCGCCGGCAATAATCACTTTCAGTCCGCGGCCTTTGGCTTGGGCTGCAAACTGCTCAACTTCAGCCGGAGTGCGATGCGCCGAGAGTGCGTTCATCTCAAACGGAATCTCCATATCGTTCAGAAACTGAGCGGCTTTCTCCATCACGGGCAGGTCCGATGTGCTGCCCATTATTATGCTTACTATTGGTGTCATATTATTAAAGTTTAGAGGTTGTTTTGATTATCAAATTTTCACGCCTACTGTCATACACACATTGTGCAAATATTTTGTGCCATCAAGTTTGCCATATTTTTTCTGAACATCGAGCAATCCCAAGCTACCATCCAAAACAAATCGCATTCTTTTTGTCTCGTATGCTACGCACGGCATTACGCTGAAATTGAACGTTTTGATTTTGGTTTTGCCTTTAAGCGGATGATTGGGTACCCAGCCTTCTGCAGTATCGTAAGTGTCGTTGTAGATGGAAAACGAAAAAACAGGTCCAAATCCGAACATCAGTTTGCCAATACCAGCGGCGATGTGGTATTGAGCAACGACCGGAACATCAAGAAAATTAAAGTGGTCGTAATTTTTGTCATCCCAGTCTTTAAATGGTTTTTCTATGTCATCATGAAGGGCCAATCCCGGCATAACCGAGAACGATTCGGAAAAATAGTAGTTCAACCCGTAGCCGAGTCGGGTTGTAATACCGTTCACATTGTGCTTTTCATCTTCTATAGTTCCAGTTTCGATGAACTCGCCAACCGAAACATAAAAATTGTGTTCCCATTTCTTTTCTTGTGCGTAAGTGCCGGTTGCGCAGCAGAATAAAAGCACCATCACTAACAACCATCTATCAAAGTCTCTCATAGCTGTATGGTTTTATTGTTTGCTGTCAGATGTATTTTGTTAGTTATCAATCAAATTGCACTTTATTTGCACGCAATCACTTCCACCTCAATGAGAGCTCCTTTGGGCAGGGCTGCGACTTCAAAAGCGGCGCGCGCGGGGCAGTCGGCGGTGAAGTACTTTGCGTAGATGCCGTTCATTGTGGCAAAATCGGCAATGCTTTTGAGCAGCACTGTTGTTTTCACCACGTTGGAGTAGGTGAGCCCGGCGGCCTCCAGAATGGCGCCGATGTTGCGCATCACTTGCTCTGTCTGGGCTTCAATGCCATCGGGCATCTGTCCGGTTGCGGGCACAATTGGAATCTGCCCCGATACAAAAACAAAGCCGTTGGCTTCAACGGCTTGGCTATATGGCCCAATGGCTTGCGGCGCGTTGGGTGTCGAAATTATTTGTTTCATATTTAAACTTTTATAATCTCAAAAGGAATGTCGATTAGCGTCTTGTAATCTTCGCCAGCCTCCAAAATGTCCTCATCGGCCTCGTTGTAGTACCAGTTTATCTGCACCGAGCCGGTGTCTTTGCTCAGCTGGCCGAACATATTCATAATCCGGCATACAATCTTGGCCGACGCCGAATTGTGGTATTTGAGTCTGAAATTCAAAAGGGTTTTTTGCGCCGGTTTTTTCACGTATTCGGCAATCCAGTCAAATACAGGCCTATAGAACGACAGCACATCTTCAGGCCGCGATACACCTTTGATTTCCATCACACCGGTGTCGCTGTTGAGGTCAACCTCGGGGGTAGTAATTGTGCCGTTTATATGAAGTGCTTCCATACATCAATATTAATTGCCAAATGTAATTTTTTTTGACACACAAAATAAATTTTTTGCGAACGTTTTTTTCGCTGTCGCGATTTTTGACAGAATAGAGCGTTATTGTCGGTCGGTGCCGATGCAACTACTTGTAAATTAGGAATTCCACGCGGCGGTTTTTGCGGCGTTCGGCATCGGTTTGGCCGTAGGTTAGTGGCTGACGCTTGCCGCGGCCTTCGGTGGCAATCCGGTTTTTGTCGATTCCGCGCATAATCAGGTAGTTGGCCACCGAGCGGGAGCGCATACGGCTCAGGTCCATATTGTACTCGTCGCTGCCCACGTCGTCGGTGTGGCCGATGAGCCGCAGTCGGGCGTCGAAAAACTGCTCAAGCAGTCCGGCCACCTCGTTGAGCGCGGTGGTGTCGTCGGGCAGAATCTCGTATGAGTTGAAATCGAAATTGATGGTTTTGTCGAATCCCACGGTGTCGCCCGTCACGCGGATTCGGTTGGCCCCGATAAGGTGCATCCGTTTCTCAATCTCCGACTTCAGGTAGGGCCCGATGGGTTGCAGTTTACCGATGCTTTTCAGCGACCGCGACTTGATGAACACGCCCGAGTCGTAGATGTTGTCGCCCACATCGGCAATGGCCATTGTTAGTTTATAGGTGGCGTACGGGCGGATTTTGGCTTTGGCTTCGAGCACCGTTGTCATTCCGTCGAACTGGAAGATGCTGGCGAGGCTGGTGCCCGGATTGTCAACCGAGAATCCGCGCCACGGCTTGTTTTCGATGTAGAACTCCGAATTCTTCTGCGCGTTCACGTTGTCAACCGAGATGGGCTCGCCCGTGGTGGGCAGCTTGGCAATATTATAAAGTGAGTCGTAGCCGGGCCCTTCAATGAAGAAGGCGAACACGTCGTTCACACCTTTGTTTACATATTCGGGGTACTCCTCCGATGCGAAAAAATACTCGAACGACACCTCGTCGGTGTTGGCCACGAATTCGATTTCAAGTATTGCGGCGTCGGATGTTCTGGCTCCGGCGATTTTTTCGAGGCGGCTGTCGCCCGGTGTGAACATTGCGCAGCCCGAGCTGGGCGAGTCGTTGGGGTAGGCGGCCCAGTTGACGATGCCTGTCGTCATTATAATGCCCGATTGGATTGGCAGTTTGTCCGACGTGGTTAAGAACGTTGCAATTGAGTTCGGATTGGCTTGAAAACGAGTGTTTAAGATGGTGATACCGAACGAGTTGCGCGGCAGAAGCTCCTCCACAAGCTGTTTCGAGCTTTTCGATTTGAAGAGCATTTGCCCCTCGGCGCTAACGGTGGCGGCGAGCAGTGCTGTCAGAATCGTTAATGCGCGCCCAATGCCCATCATTTCTGCGTTTGGCGGTTTTCAAAATATTTCCACAGCGTGTCTTCGGGCGTTGGCGCCACAATGTTCACCGGCTCTTTCGACACCGGGTGAGTGAAGCTGATGCGGCGTGCGTGCAGGCTGATGCTGCCGTCGGGGTTTGAGCGGCGCGCGCCGTATTTCAGGTCGCCCTTGATGATGCAGCCAATATTGGCCAGTTGCACGCGGATTTGGTGATGGCGGCCCGTAAGTAGCTTTACTTCAATGAGAAAGTACTTGTCCGACTCATCCAAAAGCCGGTATTCGAGTTGCGCTTCCTTTGCGCCTTCGGCTGTCGGCTCGCACACATACGATTTATTCTGTTTCTCGTTCTTTCGCAGATAGTTAACCAGCTTTCCCTGTGGTTCTTGCGGCCGTTTCTCAACAATCGCCCAGTAAATTTTCTCAAGGTCCGATTTCTCTTTGAAGAGCTTGTTCATCCGCTCAAGCGCCTTCGATGTGCGGGCGAAAATCATCACGCCCGAAACGGGGCGGTCGAGCCGATGGGTAACACCTACAAACACATTGCCGGGCTTGTGGTACTTGACTTTCAGATAGTTGGCCACCTTGTCGGCGAGCGGTGCGTCGCCAGTGCTGTCGCCTTGCGCCAAATCGGATGAGCGCTTGTTGATGGCAATCAGATGGTTGTCTTCGTATAGAATTTCAAGGTCTTCCATCGTGCTGATTTTCAGTTTTTAATGTCGATAATTTGTTGCAAATGAATTGGTGCAGACGATAGGCGGCGTAACCGCAGACGCAGCCCAAAATGGCGCCGCAGGCAATGTCGGCAGGGTAGTGGGCGGCTATGTAAATTCTTGAATAGCAAACAAGTACGGCCCAGGCAAAAATGCCGATTGTCGCCCATCGGTTTTTCAGTATGAGCGCCACAAACACGGCAATGGCAAACGTGTTGGCCGCGTGCGACGACACAAATCCGTACCATCCGCCGCGATAGCCGTGAACCAGATGCACAATATTTTCAATATCAAGGTTATGCGTCGGACGGTAGCGCATCACAACATTTTTGAAGCAGTGAACCGAAATGGTGTCGGCCAAGGTTACGGCCGCCGCAATGCCGATTATTAGCACCCACCACTGGCGCGGGGCTTTCCGAATCATAAGAAACAGCAGCAGGGCATAGAGCGGCACCCACGTCAGTTTGCCGCTGATAATCCACATCACTTCGTCGAAAAACGGTGAGTTCCAGCCGTTTATCAGCAGAAGCAGCTGACGGTCAATCGATTCGAGAAAATCTATCATTTAAAGGTGAACTGTTTAATCGGTGTTCCGATAGCAATCGGGGCGGACGCGATAAATAGCATTCCCACTAACACCTAACATTCAATATTAATAATTTCTAATTTCTAATTCCTAATACCGATAGCTGTCGGGACTAATTCCTATCTAATCAATCATTTATTGCTTTCCATAGCAAATCTTTCAGTTGCTCAAGGCCTGTCCGCGCCACTGACGAAATCATCACGCAGGGCACATCTTTGGGCAGAGTTTTCTTGATAGCGGCGGTGAGTTCGTCGTCGAGCATATCGCACTTGGTCACGGCTAGAACGCGGCGCTTGTCGAGCAGTTCGGGGTTGTAGAGCCGCAACTCATTCACAAGCGTTTGGTAATCGGCGGCAACATCGTCAGAGTCGGCAGGAACCATAAACAACAGCACCGAGTTACGCTCAATGTGACGTAAAAATCTCAATCCCAAGCCTTTGCCTTCGTGAGCGCCTTCAATGATTCCTGGAATGTCGGCCATCACAAACGAGCGGTTGTCGCGGTACGAAACAATGCCCAAATTCGGTTCGAGAGTGGTGAATGCGTAGTCGGCAATCTTCGGCTTGGCCGCCGACACAACCGACAGCAGCGTTGATTTTCCTGCGTTTGGGAATCCCACAAGACCAACATCGGCAAGCACTTTCAACTCAAGAACGCGCCAGCCTTCCTCGAACGGCTCGCCGGGCTGCGCATAGCGCGGGGCCTGGTTTGTGGCCGATTTGTAGTGGTTGTTGCCCTGGCCGCCGCGACCGCCTTTCATCAGGATTTTCTCTTCGCCGTTGGCGGTAATCTCAAAGAGCGTTTCCATTGTTTCGGCATCCTTCACCACTGTGCCCAGCGGCACTTCCAGAATAACGTCTTTCCCATCGGAGCCGTGCTTGAGCGCGCCCATACCCGACTGGCCACTTTCGGCAAACGTATGTTTCTGAAACTGAAGGTGAAGCAATGTCCACATCTGTGCGTTGCCGCGCAGAATGACGTGACCGCCACGGCCGCCGTCGCCGCCGTCGGGTCCGCCCATCGGCTCATATTTGGCACGGCGGAAATGTGCCGAACCCGCGCCACCCTTGCCGCTGCGCGCAAAAATCTTTACGTAGTCAACAAAATTCGAATCTGCCATAACTGTGATTTGTCTGCAAAGATATTCCGTTGATTTGAAATTTGCGAATTGAGGGCAAAAATGTTGTCGAGGCATCGAATTTTGTCAGAATATCGCAAAAGCGGAATGGTTTTGGAGGCCAAAAACGCTGAAAAAATGTCTTTGCCGAGGAATTTTAGGTTTGGGTAATTAAAATTTTATACTTTCGTGCGTTTTAAATTTTCAAGTCTTGAAATACACACATTTTATATCCGATTTTTACAATGTCGAGGCGCACGTTTCGCGTTTCGCCATCAACGAAAAGCCAACTGAGTACCACGTGATGTTCCAGCTCACGCGCCGCAATATGTCGTTCGCCGAGCAGCTCAACCACATTCAGGGGGCGTTCAAGGAATTCAACAAAACCCGCATTCCGTCGGCAAACGCCGTGTTTGTGCGCTATTTTTTGAGCGATTCGGCAAACCAGATCGATTTGCTGCAAAAAACGCTCAACAATACGCCGTGCGCCGTTTCAATAGTGGAGCAGGCTCCGCTCAATGGCACCAAAGTGGCGTTGTGGTGCGTGTTCCAGACCGATTTGGAGCTGGAGTCGTCGCCCGACGCGTTCATTGCCAAACACAACGGCTATTCGCACATTTGGAACACCTATCTGCATAGCGCTCAAGGCGATTCGGAGGAGCAGACGCGCAAGCTGCTGACCGATTATGTCGAGCTTCTTCGCAAGCACAACATAACTCTTGCCGACAACTGTCTGCGCACTTGGTTCTATGTTCAGAATATCGATGTGAATTACAGTGGCTTGGTGAAGGCCCGCCGCGAGGTGTTTGCCGCCGAAGGCCTGACCGACGCCTCGCATTTTGTTGCCAGCACAGGTATTGGTGGCCGTCAGGCGGATTCGAAATGCTCGGTTCTGCTCGACGCTTACGCGCTCAAAGGTGCCAAGCCGGAGCAGATTCAGTATCTGAAGGCGCAAAGCAATTTCAACCGCACATCGGAATATGGTGTGACGTTTGAACGCGGCACCGCCGTCCACTATGGCGACCGCGCCCACGTGCTAATCAGCGGCACCGCAAGCATCGACAACAAGGGCAACGTGGTTTGTCCGGGCGAGGTGAACCGCCAGGCCGACCGTATGCTCGAAAACGTTGAGGCCTTGCTGGCTGAAGCGAAGGCCACTGTCTCCGATATTGCTTCGGTGATAATCTATCTGCGCGATTTTGCCGATTACACCACCGTTAAGGCGTGGGCCGACTACCGGTTGCCCGATGTGCCGAAGACCTTTGTACTGGCCAAGGTTTGCCGCCCCAATTGGTTGATTGAGATGGAGTGCGAGGCGATTATTGAAGAGCAGAATCCTGAATTTGCAGAATTTTAATAAGGTTTTAGGTTAGTTTAATAGCGGCCTCAATGCAGCAATGTGTTGAGGCTTTTTTTGTTGCGGAAGAGGTTCTATTTCCGGGCTTTTCCGCCGCTTTTCCGTGTTGGTGCCACAGGCGCGTTTTTGGTGGGTTTGCCAGTTGGCTGCGTCGGCATTGTGATGCGTCGGGTTGAGGTTGCCGCTTCGTTGCTGTGCCAGATGAAAATATCTGCCGGGGCTTTCGGGCGGATGGATTCGTACCAGACAAAGCCGGCCAAACGCATATCGTTGGTCGAAAGTGATTCAAGTGGGTACATATCCGACTGTGTTTGAGCTCGATAAGCCAGCCGCTTCAGCTTACGGTCTTTCAGGTAGATGGTCATTTCGCTGCTTTCGCCCTTATTCACGCCCACAATCTGGTCGTCGTCGACAGGGAAGTACAGCGTTTGCGCGTGTTTGAAGACGTCAACCTTGTGAAGGTCGTTATTGCGCAGATAGCCAACCATTTGCGTTCCTTTAATCTGATTGAAGTGGACGCTGTCGTGCGGCGACACAATCATACCTGCTTTGTTCAGAATAAACTTCTGTAACTGATTGTCTTTCACAAAGGCCTCCATATATTCGGTGGTAATCTGGTTCTCGTTCACCCAGAAAATCGGGTTGCCGAAAAATCTGGCAATGCTGTCGCTCATCGAGAAGAAGATGGAGTCAGCCTGCAGCTGAAGGTCCGATTTGTAGGCGCGGACGTGCCAATATGCGCTGAATGTGCGATACTGGCCCGATGTGTCGCGGCACATTCTCATTGTGTCGGCGTGCAGGTAGAGCGAGTCGCCGTCGGTAACGTAAATCATCAGCGCGCTGTCGGTAACTATCAGTAGCTCAGGCTCTTTGTGGATTTCAACATAGTTGCCCTTCACCACAAGATTCTGCACCGTGTCGGTGGCCACAACGTTTGAGTAGGCCGCGCCGCTCTCGTCGAGCCGGTTGAATAGCATACTGTCGCAAGTGATTGTCTGTGAGGGATTTCTGAACAGCGCATCGTGCTTGAACATCGACTGCTCACTCTCGGTGTTGTACCATCCGTAGCGGGCGTACAAATAATTGGTGTCGTTATAGAATTCGGTCGGGCCGAAAAAGTCTATCACTTTGGTATTCAATCCGTAACGAATGGTGTCGGTAAACATCTGATATTCGCCGCTGTCGTGGTCAATCACCACATTGCTGCGGAAATAAACCTCGCGCCGCTTGTTGTAGTAGTAGCCCTTGAGGCTTGTGAGCACCGTCAGGCTGTCCACAATGCGGCCGTTGTGCTCGTAGTAGCCGATGTCGGTTTGCAGGTTGTAGTCGAGCGAGTCGGTGGTGAGCGTCACGTTGCTGTCGCGAAGTATCACATTATGACGGAAATGCGCGATTTTCAGGTCGCCGTCGTGGCGAAGGAAATCGGCCCGCACATCAACATTGTTGTTGTTCTGTTTGTAGAGGTGCACGTGCCCGAAGGCGTCGAACATATTGCGGTCGGAATAGAAGTGGGCGCTGTCGCATTCCATTATGGCGCTGTCCTGCTTGAATTTGACGTTGCCAATGAGCCGCCGCGCGCCGTTGTAGAGATTCTTGTCGGAACGGATGGCGTTGGCCTGAATCAGCTCGACTTTCGTCTTTTTCTGCGCAACCAACTGATTTGCAGACAAAAGCGCAAACAAAAGCACGATTATTCCAAACAGAGTCCGACGAGTTTGCATATCAGAATTTTACGTTTTTCAGGATTTCGGCGATGATGATGTCGTCGGTCACGTTTTCGGCTTCAGCCTTGTAGTTGCGCACAATGCGGTGACGCAAAACCGATGGCGCCACAGCCTTAACGTCTTCAACATCGGGCGAGTATTTGCCCGAAACAGCGGCGTGGGCTTTCGCACCCAAAATCAGATACTGCGACGCGCGCGGACCGGCGCCCCAAACCAGATATTTGTTGGCCAGAACCGAAGCCGACTCTGTGTTTGGCCGTGTCTGCGCCACCACGTTCACAGCATAGCGCACCACGTTCTCGTTGACCGGAATGCGGCGCACAAGTTGCTGGTATGCAATTAGTTCGTCAATGGTAATCACCGTTTCAGCCTTTGCCGTCACCGACGATGTTGTTGATGTTACAATGCTTATCTCGTCGTCGATTGACGGGTAGTCGAGATTCACCATAAACATAAAGCGGTCGAGCTGGGCCTCGGGCAGGGGGTAGGTGCCTTCCTGCTCAATTGGGTTTTGCGTGGCCAGCACAAAGAACGGCTCGGGCAGTTTGTTGCGTGTGCCAGAGACGGTTACGCAGCGTTCCTGCATCGCTTCGAGCAGCGCCGACTGTGTTTTGGGCGGCGTGCGGTTAATCTCGTCGGCCAGAATGATGTTGGCGAAAACCGGGCCTTTGATGAACTTGAATTCGCGTTTCTCGTTCAGAATCTCTGAGCCTGTGATGTCGGACGGCATCAGGTCGGGAGTGAACTGAATACGGCTGTATTGCAGTCCCAAAGCATCGGCTATGGTGTTCACAAGCAGGGTTTTGGCCAATCCGGGGACGCCCACCAGCAGGCAGTGTCCGCCGCTGAAAACCGACAGTAGCACCGAGCGCACCACATCATCCTGACCGATAATCACTTTCGCAATTTCGGCGGTAATCTTGTCAAAATTGGCCTTCAGCGCATCGACGGCCTTAACATCGTTATCGTAAACCATTGTCCTTCAATTATTCAGTCTTCAGCCATTCCTTGTTATGGAATTTGCATTTTTTGTATTCGTCGTCAATTTTAATGTATGTGGCCTCGATTGTGTTGGTGAGCCACTCTTCAAGCACATCGCCTTTTTTCTTCTCAATTGCCAGATTCTGAATGCGTTGGTAGTCTTGCGACAGATTGGCCTTGTGAGGTTTGGTCTTCGAGCGCAGAAGCACGATTTTGCATAAGGTTTTTCCTTGGTCGTCTTCAGTTTCAAAGGGTTTCGAGATGTCGCCAACCTCAAGGTTGCGTATTGCGTTGGCCACCTTAGGGTCGAGCTGTTCGGCCTCAAAGAGCGAAGTTCCGGTGTAGGGGTTCAGCATCACGCCGCCGTTCAAGCGGGTGTCCTCGTCGTCAGAGAACATCCAGCAGGCTTCTTTGAATGTGATTTCCTTGTTCACAATCTTTTGACGGATGGTATCGAGGCGCAGCATCGCATTTTTCCTCTCAACTGCCGAAACCTGTGGTTTGAGCAGAATGTGGCGGCAGTTCATACGCTCGCCGCGCTTTTCAATAAGCTGGATAATGTGGTAGCCGTATTCGGTTTTCACCACCTTCGAAACCTCGTTGGGCACAAGGTTGAAGGCTACAGCCGAAAACTCCGGCACAAGGTCGCTGCGGCTCATAAAGCCCAGCTCGCCGCCCTTCATTGCCGACCCGGGGTCCTCCGAGTAGAGCACGGCCAGTGTGGAAAAACTCTCGCCTTTGGCCACGCGCTCTTTAAATTCGCGCAGGCGGTCCTTAATTCGCAGAATTTCAGTCTCTTCAATCTTCGGCGAGATTGAAAGCTGCTCAATCTCGAACTCGGTGTTGATGATTGGCAGACTGTCTTTGGGCAGCGCCTTGAAGCAGTCGCGCACTTCCTGCGGGGTGACCGACACGTTCCGCGTTATCTCGTCTTCCATATTCTGCGCCGTAAGTTGCTCTTTCACAACCTCAAGCAAGTCTTCGCGCAACTCGGGCATCTTCTTTTTGTAGTACTCCTCAAGTTTCTCCTCGCTGCCAATTTGCGACACATAGTAGTTGATACGGCGGTCGGTTTCGGCGTTAACCTGCGCCTCGCTAACCTCAACTGTATCAAGAATGGCTTGATTGACAAGTAGTTTCTGATACAGTCCCTGCTCCAGAATTTGGCAGGTGATTTCGTCATCGGAGTAGTAGCCCTGCGCCTTTACTTGAGCCTTTTGGTTCTCGATGTCGCTGAGCATAACTATTTGGCGTCCAACAATTGCCACAATTTTGTCGACAACCATTCCCTTGTCTTGCGCTGTGGCCGCGCCGGCTGTCATCAGCAGTGCCGCCGATGCGCACACAGCTGTTTTCTTTATATCAATTAACATAATTAGTGAATCTCTGTTTGTTTACTGCGTCAACGTATATTTTTATTTCAAGATTGCGAATCAAATCGTTACGGCGATGGTTCAGCAGAATTTCGCGGATTTTCCGCTTTGCCAGAATCAGAGGCGCCTGCTCGTTCACATCGCGGAATTCCTTCACCATAAAAAAGTAGTTGTAGAGCGAGTCCTGAGCCTCAACAAACTTGCCGTTCCGAGCTGTTGCCAGCGGACTTTTGACGGAGCCGAGCGGCATCTGCGCCACAGCGTCGTAGAGGTATCGCCAGTCGGTGCCGGCGTCGAAATTGCGGGCGTTTTTGAAGCAGAATTCCTCAAGCCGAATCAAATCGTCGGGTTTGTTGCTGCGAATCAGTGAGCGGATTTCTGAGCCGTCGGGCAGCGATTTTGGTATCTGCACAAAAACGGCCCTTACAGCGCAGCTGTCGAGCAGGAAGTTGTTGCCGTACTTTTCGTAGTGGTCGGCAATCTGCGAGTCAAGTATCAGAGTGTCAAGGTTCTGCTCGATGTATAGCTGCTGATATTTATACACAAGCAGCGATGTCCGATAGTCGTTCACCATATCCTCAATGCTTGCGTAGCCCTTGTCGTCGATGTTGGCGATGGCTTTTTCGAGCATCAGTTGGTTGTGAATCCACCGGTCCACATAGTTTTGCACAAACTGCACACTGTCAGCGTCTTTCACATTGTCGGGAATGAGTTTCGCCACTTGCCGCATTGTCAGCACGGCGGAGTTGGTTTTTGCTAAAACGGTGTCATCGGTCTGTTTTTTGCCGAAAAACTGGCAGCTGTCGATTGTGGCCGCAATCGCCACTGCAATAACAGCCAGTCCGATAGGCAGGATTTTTATGTATCGTCGGCTCGTCATTTATTCTTAATCAATGAGTTAAACACTTTTTCGTTGATTTTCACAGTGTGCTTGGTGCGAAGTTCTGCAATCCACTCTTTTTCAAGGACATCCTGATAGTCGGCAATGGCGGTGCCGCGGCACTCGTCAAGAGTTTTCGGCATCGGAGGCACCGGGCGTACAATGCAGTAAAGTGCTGTGGTTCCGTTGTTTGAGACAGCTTTGGTAGTGCCGGCTTTCCACGCCATACTGTCGATATTGGCGTCATCGCCCTTGCTGAATGTGCGTGGTTTTACTTGGAGTTCCATCAGCGAGTCATTAACTCCGGCTTTGTTCACGGCAGTTTTCACCGCTTGGAGGTAGTCTCCAGTTTTTGCAGCCTTCTTAATAGACGAGGCTATCGCATTATTGAGTTTCGCATTGTTGGTTTTCGTCTGCCCAACAACATTTTCGTTGTATGTCACGCGCACAGTCTCAACCCTGTCGCCCCACATATATTTCTGTTTGTTTGCCTCGTAGAAACCTGCAAGCCCGGCCGAGTCGGTCGATGCCTTTGTCCAGACCATCTTGTCCATCAGCGAGAAAATCAGAATTCCGTCGTGGTATTCGGTTTGTAGGTATTTGAGCTCGGGATATTTCTTTGGAAATTGGGCACGAGCGTATGCGATGATTATATATTCCACAATGCGGTTGTAGTCTTTTTTTAGTTGAAGCTCAATTGGTATTTTGGGTTTAAAGGCTTGTTGGTTGCTGAACACGAGTCCGGCAAAACGTTGCTGCGAGAACTGAATAGTGTCATTTATGGTGAAGATGTTTTTGTTAAGTCCTTTCGCTTTCTCGATAGACCAATTGCCGTCCTTCACAGTGGAGTCAACGCAGTTGATGAATTCATTGAGCGCGGCATTGTCCTCAACAAACTTATATTCACGTTTGAATCTGTCAATCACCGCTTTATGTGCTAATTGCTTTCGCGCGTCATTCGACAGTTTATTTTTGAGTTCTTCTCGCAAGTTCTCGAAACTATCAATTTGTTTACGGTCAGTCAGTTTAATGATGTGCCAGCCGCTTTGTGTACGCACGGGAGCCGATATATCGCCGATGTTTTTCAGGTTAAAAACAGCGTTTTCATAGTCGGGAACCATCACTCCGGTGCTGAACCATTGCAAGTCGCCGTCTTTTTGTTTTGTGGAGCGGTCATCGGAGTAGCGTTGCACCATTTGCGACCAATCGGCGCCTGCGGTCAGCGAATCGGCAATCGTTTGTGCCAGGCTGTGTTTGGCATTCACCGTGGCGTCATCGGCATTTTGCGGAACACTTACCAATATTTGTGACACGCGAAACTCGCCCGGATTCGGCCTGCGGTCAAACACCTTTATAATATGGTAGCCGAAACGGGTGCGGAAAACTTGCGACACCGCGCCAACCTCGATGGCGTAGGCAACTTTTTCAAAATCGTAAATCATTGAGAAGGCCGTGAAGTAACCCAAATCGCCGCCATTGCGCACGGCCGACGGGTCCTCCGAAGTCTCGCGGGCAAGTTTGTTGAAATCCTCTTTCAAAGCCAGTTTGCGGATGTCTTGCGCACGTTTGTAAGCCTTTAGAGTGTCGGCAGCCGATGCGTTCTCCGAACATTTAATCAGGATGTGCGACGCGCGGACGTCCCATTTCATATGCTCGTAGGCTTCGCGCGCCAGAGAGTCGTCAACCGATGCGTCGGTCAGATAAGGCTTTTCGAGTTGGGCGCAGTATTCGCTGAATTCACGAATGAATCCCGGAGTGGTATCCATTCCAAGCCCTTCTGCCTCAATAACTTTCAATTTATAGTCGATGAAAAGCCGCATATAATCGGCCAACGAAGCCGAGTCGAAAGTGACCTCCGTATTGTTTTTCATATAAAGCCGTTGAAATTCTTCGCGGCTAATGTTTTTATTGTCAATTGTTAAGATAGTCTGATTGCCGTCGGTTTGCGCATTGGCCTGAAGTGCGGCCGCAAGTGCTAAAGTTAAAATCGATAATCTCATAATGTCATAATTATTGCCGCCAAGCGTCCGTATAATTGTTCGCTTGTTGGCTTGCGTCTTGTTTATATTGTTGATAATTAACGCTATATGTTTTGAAGAACTTATTTCGCATAATCGCGCCAAAATACAAAATTTTAGGCTCAACCCCGATATTAACGCCATTTTTCGGAAAGTATTGCAACAGAGGGGGCTTTGCCGCTGGTTTCCGGGCTTGTCAAGCGCGCGAAACATCAAATTTTAGGCAGACCAACTATTTTTTTTGTCGATTGAAGTGAATTGATAAATTTGAAGAAAATTTATCGCAGAGCGTGCTGCCTATTGTTTGCTAGCGCAAAGCGATGAATTACAGTGTGATATGAAACTTAAAAATAATTGGCCGCAATTGTGTTCGGCTCTTAAAAACAGTGGAATATGAAACTTATTGCCAAAATTCTCATTCCGATAGCCATTCTGGCTCTTCTGCCGGTAATAATCGGAGCGTTTATGCCGCGTGACCGTCAGGTGATGCGAGGAATCGTCATCGACCAAATGTATTTTATGGTTCTGGCCAACATCACAAACCATTGGGAGGAACCAACGTGGCGCAACAACCTCGACACAATGATTCAGCGTGAGAGCATCGACGGCCAGGACTGCTGGGTTGAGTATTACACCAACGGCGATTCGATTAAACTTGTGACTCAGACGTCCGGAGAGTTCGACTACGTGCGCCGCGCCATCCTTCCCGACGGCCGCGAGCTGCTGCGAAACATCACCCTTGCCGACATCGAGGGCCGAACCGCAGTCCGTATGATTGAGGAGGATTCGGAGGGCGATCCACTAAAACGGTTTACCCGCATTTTCCACGACCCGGTGGCCGAGCGTATGGAACAATATCTGTCTGATTTGAAGGATATTACCATCAAGCAGAAAGAGGAGATGGGCGACGACGGATTCTTCGGCTTTTAATCTATCCCGATGACCGACGATTTCGAAAAAATTGTTTATTCCGACGAGGTTATCGCCTTTACGGCGCTGGCCGGAAAATATTGCAATATGGTTGATTGCGTTGCGGCTTTTTCGCAGCGCGATTTTGTTGATAAGAGCCTCCGTCTTCTGTCGATATTGTATGTCAAGGCTTTAAGCCTTCCCCAAATCGAGCCCATCGACCCTGATTTGATTGAGAAAACCGTCACGCAGGAGGAGTGGGACGAGGTTTGCAACGCTGTGGCCGCAAAACTCGCGGGCTTCGACAGCTACACCGAGACGTTCGACCCGCTTGCCGGTGATGGCGCAATGGCCAGTCTGTCAGAGGGTTTTGCCGATATTTTCCAGGATATGAAGGACTATCTGTCGCTTATGCAGATGGGTTCGCCCGAGATGATGAACGACGCCATTTGGGAGTGTGTGAACAATTTCAAAAACTATTGGGGGCAGCGCGTGGTGAACATTATCAGGGTTCTGCACCATCTGATTTACAGCGGCGCGCCACTCAAAACCGACGATGCCCGGACCTTCGAGAGCGACGACCGGCCGTCGTGGGAGCGAGGTAATGCCCAAAGCGATTTCGGCGATGAATAAATCGATTACAAAAGAGGAGATTGCGGAACTGCCGATAAGGGCGTTTGAGGGGAAAATCAACGTTCCGCTCACCGAGGAGGAGATTTATGCGGCCGTTGATTACCTGCGGCGCTATCCGGTGCTTGGTTTCGATACCGAGACGCGGCCCAATTTCCGCAAGGGGCAGCACAACAACGTGGCTCTGCTTCAGCTGTCGGCTGGAAACGAGGCTTTTTTGTTCAGGCTCAACAAGATAAAGCTGCCCGATGTGGTGAAACAGCTTTTGGCCGATGAGTCGATAACCAAAGTCGGCGCCGCCATTCACGACGATTTGAAGGCACTCGTAAAATTGAGCCCATTTGTGCCCGGCGGCTTTGTTGATGTGCAAACCATCGCCAAACAGCTTGGCATTGAGAATCTTGGCTTGCGTCCGCTTGCCGCGATGCTTATGGGCATAAAAATATCGAAGGCTCAGCAGACATCGAATTGGGAAATTCCGTATCTGACTGCGGCACAGAGACTTTACGCCGCAACCGATGCGTGGGTGTCGCTCGAAATCTATACCAGGCTCAACGCGATGCTGCAGCAAGGAATTACTGCCGAATAGAGCCGGAAACGGTGTCGGTTTATCCATTTTATAACATTGAAAAACAAGATAATATGAGTGCGAAAATTATACTGAAATCGGGAAAGGAACAGTCGGTCAAGCGGCTGCACCCGTGGATTTTTTCGGGGGCCATCAAACAGATGCAGGGCTCGCCGAAGGAAGGCGACCTTGTGTCGGTTTACGACAACCAGGGCGGTTTCCTTGCTTGGGGGCACTATCAGCCGTCGTCAATCGCCGTGCGGATTCTGACTTTCGAGAACACCGTTCCCGATGCCGCTTTTTTCCGCCGCAAGATTGCCAATGCCATTGAGTTCCGCCGCCGAATGGGCTTTTTCGACAGCGCTGACACCAATGTTTTCCGCATCATCCACGGCGAAGGCGATGGCCTTTCGGGACTTGTGGCCGACTACTACAACGGCACGGTGGTTTTTCAGGCGCACTCTGTCGGGATGTACCTGATGAAGGACGCCATTGCCGAAATCCTGAAAGACCTTTTGGGCGACAAGGTGCGCTGCATCTACGACAAGAGCTCGCAGACGCTTCCGTTCAAGGCTGATATTGAGCCTGTTGACGGATATTTGTTTGGCAAACCCGATACCAACATCGTTCTTGAGCACGGCCATAAGTTTGAGATTGATTGGGAAAACGGCCAGAAAACGGGCTTCTTCATCGACCAGCGCGAGAACCGCCAACTGCTTGCCAACTACTCGGCGGGGCGCACGGTCTGCAACATTTTCGGCTACACGGGCGGCTTCAGCGTGTATGCGTTGGGCGCAGGGGCGAAGGCGGTGCACACCGTCGATGTGTCGAAACCTGCCATTGCCCAAACCGACCGCAATGTGGCTCTGAATTTCCCCGATTGTGCTAACCATCAGGGTTTTGCGCTCGACGCCTTCGACTTTTTCGCGCAGACAACCGACAAGTACGATCTTATAATTCTTGATCCGCCAGCCTTTGCCAAGCACCAGAGCGCGCTCAACAACGCACTGCAGGGCTACAAGCGCATCAACCAGCGGGCGCTTGAGCAGATTGAGCCAGGCGGCGTGCTGTTCACCTTCTCGTGCTCGCAGGCGGTGAGCAAGGAAGATTTCCGCAAGGCTGTGTTTGCGGCTTCGGTCAATGCGCGGCGCAACGTGCGCATTCTTCACCAACTCTCGCAGCCAATCGACCACCCGATTGGTATGTTCCACCCTGAAAGTGAGTATCTTAAGGGATTAGTGCTGTATGTGGAATAGAAGGGTGGGAGGATAGTCCGTTTTATTCTCTGCGCGTAGTGTAACTTTCCACTGGTTGCAGCGTCTTTTTCACGGTTTAATTTAAAGATTATGAAAAAGACATTTTTACCGATTCTTATTTTTGTGATGCCGTTATTGTCTGTGGCACAGAGTGATACGAACAACGGCAGACTCGCGGACTACAAGATTATCACGGGCCGTTTCGAGGGCGGCTCGGCTGAGCAGCAGGGCGCTTACGCCCAATTGTTTGGCGCCGACGACACGCAGCGCAAGTTCGATTTGTATTTTCATTGGTACAACATTGCGCACGAGTACAGCCACTGCCTTCTCGACTTTTACGGCAAGAGTGTCGGCGGCGTTGAGGAAGAGATGCTTGCCAACAAGTTCGCGGTTGCCTATTGGCGGGCCGCTGGCTTTGCCGACGAACTCTCAACGCTGAAAAGCATACTCGACGGCGCGCTGTCGGCTTTTCCGAATCCTGTGCCCGAAGGCAAGTCGTTTACCGATTGGTACACAGAGATCTGGGGTACCGAGCAACTTATGAACGCCGCGGTTTACGGTTATTTTCAGTTCAAAAGTGTGCTCATTGCGATGGACGATGCCGACGACCTGACGCAGTGGTTTGCCAATGTCGGAATTGATGGTTTTTCAATGCCAAGCAGTTGCCAATCAAAGAAATATCCCGTCGAGGCGGAAGCGGCGGCCGATGTTCTGAACGATTTGCAGCAGTTCTTCAAGGCATCGGGCCTTGAGCCGCCAACCGTCGGCCTTAACCTGACCAACGACCCGATGACCCATCGCTCACAAAAGATAAAAGAGTAGGAAAGTTCAATCCTTCAGTTAATCAATCCTTCATCCCGATAGCTATCGGGACTTCAATCCTTCAATCAATCAGTCCTTATCTTCCGCCATTCTGTCATACAACACTGACACGTTTCGGGCCGAATCGCTCTGCGGACTGACAAAAATTCGGACAGCGGCGGCCAAAAGCGGGCAAAAAGCGTCTGGCACAGAGATTGTCAATCGTTGGGCAATCAATTTTAAAAATTGAACAACAATTTAAAATTTAAATATTATGGGAAAGATAATTGGAATCGATTTAGGAACCACAAACTCTTGCGTTGCCGTGATGGAAGGCAACGAACCTGTGGTTATTGCAAACAGCGAAGGCAAACGTACAACGCCTTCGGTAATCGGCTTTATTGACGGCGGCGAGCGCAAAGTGGGCGACCCTGCAAAACGTCAGGCCATCACCAACCCGCAGAAGACCGTCTTCTCAATCAAGCGGTTTATGGGCGAGCGCTACGACAATCTGACAAACGAAATCAACCGTGTGCCTTACAAGGTTGTGAAGGGCGACAACAACACCCCGCGTGTCGACATCGACGGCCGCCTGTACACACCGCAGGAGATTTCGGCCATCATTCTTCAGAAAATGAAGAAAACAGCCGAAGACTATCTGGGACAGGAAGTTACGGACGCCGTTATCACCGTGCCCGCTTACTTCAACGACTCACAGCGTCAGGCTACCAAAGAGGCTGGCGAGATTGCGGGCTTGAACGTCCGCCGTATTGTGAATGAGCCTACTGCGGCTGCCCTGGCTTACGGCCTTGACAAGACCAACAAGGATATGAAGATTGTCGTGTTCGACTGCGGTGGCGGTACCCACGACGTGTCGGTGCTTGAACTTGGCGACGGCGTGTTTGAGGTGAAATCGACCGACGGCGACACCCACCTTGGCGGCGACGACTTCGACCACCGCATCATTGAGTGGCTGGTTCAGGAGTTCAAAGACGAGAACGGCGGTGTTGACCTGAGCAAGGACCCAATGGCTCTGCAACGTTTGAAAGAGGCTGCCGAGAAGGCAAAAATCGAACTTTCGAACACCACATCGACCGAAATCAACCTGCCTTACATTATGCCTGTCGACGGCGTTCCACGTCACTTGGTTCGCACTCTGACACGTGCAAAATTCGAGCAGTTGATTGACGACCTTATCCAACGTACAATCGCACCTTGCAAATCGGCTCTGCAGAACGCTGGTTTGACAGTTAACGATATAAATGAGGTTATTCTGGTGGGCGGCTCAACACGTATTCCTGCCATCCAACAGGCTGTGGAGAAATTCTTCGGCAAGGCACCGTCGAAGGGCGTTAACCCCGACGAGGTGGTTGCCATCGGTGCTGCCATCCAAGGTGGCGTTTTGACTGGCGACGTGAAAGATGTGCTGCTGCTCGACGTTACCCCGCTTTCGCTCGGCATCGAGACTATGGGCGGCGTAATGACCAAACTTATCGAGGCCAACACCACCATCCCGACAAAGAAATCGGAGACCTTCACAACGGCTGTCGACAATCAGCCATCGGTTGAGATTCACGTGCTTCAGGGCGAGCGCTCAATGGCGAAGGACAACAAGACCATCGGCCGCTTCCACCTGGACGGCATTATGCCCGCACCGC
>JAEEGK010009721.1_pt1 | contig 22374 bp, 11 predicted proteins | sample 8958771 | NCBI WGS metagenome assembly JAEEGK01 (sample SAMN16246547, study PRJNA631951) | gut metagenome | biome: gut microbiome; feature: rumen; material: SC-attached | host: Bos | place: Iran: Karaj | collected 2018-10 | reverse complement strand
TCCCCAATCCCCAATCCCCAATCCCCAATCCCCAATCCCCAATATTCATTTTAATAAAACAAGAATTTTTATTAAAAATTAATTTATATATTTAATAACAAAAAATTATTACTTATTTTCATTGAGTAAATTCGCAAAAAGTGAATCATTTTCTTTCCTGATATCAATCGCAGTTTTTATATCACCATATTGATTAATTCGATCTTTAAGAATTTCAATTATAATAGCCTCATTAATTTTCGTTTTTTCATTATAGAGTTTTTCATAATCTTGAACTAATCCATCATTTTTATCTTTTAAAAATTTAATTTCAATCTCATCCATCTTTTTTTTCCATTCAAGTTCCTTCTCTAATCTTTTAATCTCATTTCCTTTATTAAATATTTCCCTTTCTAATCCAAAATTTTTTAATCGAAAATTTAAATTACCATTTACATGATTACTTTCTTTACCATTAATATCTTTTATTTCATTTTCTATTTTTTCTATATTTGATATCATATTTTTTTGTTCTTGTTTTATATTTTCAACTTTTTGTTTATTTTCTTTTATTTTATTTTCTATTTTTTCATTAAATTTTTTTTCTTCATTTATTTCATGTTTAGTTAAACTTTCATCGATTTTTTTATTTAAAATAATATTATTTTCATTTATCTTTTTTTCTAATTGAGAAATTTTTTCTAATAAATTATTAATTGATTCTTCATATTCATTTTTATTAATAAATTTTTGATTATTTAATTTAAAATTATTTTCATTTTTATAGTTTATTTCTTTTATATTATCATATAAACTTTTTATTTGTTTATTTATTTCATTTAAATTATTTTGATAATCTTCTTTATAAATAAAATTATTTTGTCTTTTTAAATTATTTTTAAAATCTTTTTTTAAGGGAAAAATTAAATTTTCTATTTCTTCTTTAATTAAAGTTTTAATTTTTTTTTCATTAACTTCTTGAAACTTTTCATTTGAATAATTTTCTTTATTTAAACCTCTTAATTTATTATCTAAATTAAAATTATTTTGTTCGTTATTATCTTTTAAATTGGTTAAAGAAATTAATTTTGGATTTATATTTATATTTTGAGAATTAATTTGATTAGGATTTGAATAGGAATAAATTTCTTTTTCTTGATTTGAATTAATTTGAGTGCCAGAATATATTTGCTCAAATGGAATAAAATAATATTCTTTGTTTTGTTGGGTTATATTCATTTTTGGTTCTGAAAGAATTGATTTAATTTCATCTATATTTTTATATATTTCTTTTGTTTTTTTTGAATTTGTTGACATTTTTTTAATATTATTTTTTATTAATAATAAATATTTATTTTTATTTTTAAAAGAAAATTATTATTCAAAAACCAATTATTTTTTCAGAAACGATAAGATAAATATTTTCATTTTTTTATTAAATGTTTCTATCAAATACTGATTTTTAATTTAATATTATTTTCCTTAAAAGTATTTGTTTGAGAATAAAAATAATTAAATTTTTTCATCATTTAAAATAATAAAATAAATAAAATAAAAGAAGTAAATTTTAAAAAAGAATTGGAACAATCAACACTTATATCCTTAATACTGCTATCTAATCTTTTTTGTGCAGCAATATATAAATTAATTGAATCTATATTTTTTTCAATAGTAATACATGATAATTTTTTTGGAAGATTAGAATTTTGATATTTAATTTCTTTAAAGCAACAAGAAGTATTATTTAGCATAGGTTTTCCTTTCTGACAATTACTAACACTTACCAAATCACCAGATATAGCTTCACATATTGTAGTACTCTTTATTTTTGAGAAAAGAAATATAAATACCAGTAACTTTATAATTATAGATTTCATCAATTTTTTTATAAATTTTTTTCATTTAATTTTTTTTAAATATTGATTTTTGGATATTTTATATTTTTTTTATTTTTTATATGAGAATTTTGAGTTTATTAAAAAATAATTATTAGTTAATTTTAATAAAGTGATGAGTTAATATAAATTAAAGTATATTGAAAAAAAAATGTAATATTGAAATTGGCAATAAAATTGAAAATAGAGTTTAATTGTTATATTATAAACAGTTTTTATTCAAATTCTTTTCTTTTTTTGGAAATATATTTACATTTATTATTAATTAATATAATCTTAGATTTGATTTTTATTCATTCAAAAGATTTAAAGAAAAGTTTTTAATAATTTTTTTAATTTAATTCTTTTAATTCTTTTATTCATTTTTTTTTTATTGATATTAAATTATTTTTTTATTTCCATATAATTTCGTTTTTTGAAATCATTTTTTATTTTAATGATTAATATCTATCATTATATATTATATATTTTATTTGAATAATTTTATCAATAAAGAAATATTGTTATAAATAATATTAAATTTTTAAAATAATTAAATTAATCTTGCCTTTAAAGTTGATAAAATAAAAAGTAAATAAATAATTTTTTAATGATTTAGAAAGAAATATAACAGTATTAAAATTATTTTTAATCAATTTATTTCACAAAAATTAAATCAAATAAAAAAATTAATTTTTTTTTGTCCTCAAAAATTGTTATTTTTGAAAATAATGATACTCATACCTAAATATATAAAAAAAACTGTTTATTAATTAAAAATCTTTTTTAAAATGGATTGTTTTTTCCCAAAAAATAATTTTGAAGAAAATTTTGAAAAAAGAAATGATTTAAATTTCTATTCAAATTATGCGAACAAATTTAATAAATTTGTTAAATTGGAAATGAAGAATCAAAATCATCAAAATTTGAATTCAAAAGTAAAAAAGAATAATTTGAATAATCAAAAAAATAAAAAAGAAAAAGAAAATTTTACTCATTATAAAGAATTAATAAATGAAAAAATAAAATTATATAGTAACAATCCAGATTTAATAAACATAAATATAAATAGAGAAAAAGATGAAATAAATATTAATAATGATATTAATTATGAAGATTTTTTTGAAAAAGAAAAAAATTTCTATATTAAAAATTTATACACTAATTACCAAACAAAAATAAACTCAAAAGAAAAAGATAATAAAGCTTCTCATAATGAAAAAATAAATAATTTAAATGATAGAATGAATTCCGAAATTAATATGAATTTAAATATTAATGATTATAATAATTTAAATAACAATATGATTATTTATAACAACAAAAAAAATATAGAAATGAAAAACCAAAAAAATGTAAATAAAATAATTTCATCTTTCTCTAAAAATTTAGGTAATAAAAGTAATAATTATATATATTTAAATCATACAAATTATAAAGGAGAAAATCCTGGGTTGTATATAAATTTTTTTAATAATATTGAAAATTCGTTTGAAAAATTAAATAATGAATTTTTCCGAAATAATTTATGTAAAGATGATTATAATATAAATTTTAATTATAATTTAATCAATCATTCTAAAGAAGATTTTAATTCAATAGAAATAAAAAATAATAACTTTAATGTCCAAAATAATACTTTAAATGGAAATAATGAAAATAACCCCAAAAATAAATTACATAAAAATATACAAAATAAAAAATATATTTATATGTCAGATGTTTTAAAAAATCCTCCAACTAAAATTAATTGTAAATGTAAAAAAGTATATTCAATAAATAATAATATAAGAGATAATGAAAATGAAATAATATTATTTTTAAAAGTTCGAGTTGATAAAGTTAATAATTTAGAAATAATAATTAGAAAAAATGATGATATTGTTTTTGTATTAGAAAATATTTTTAAAGAAAAAGGATTGGATAGAAACCAAAAGGAAATAATAAAAAATTATGTTTTAAAATGCTTAAATTTAATTTGTAATTTTTCTCATATTGAAATTAATAGTAATACAAAGACAAAAATTAATGATATTCAAAATTTTTTTATTTCAAAAAATTAAATTTTTTGGTTTCGAGTATCTAATCCTTAAAATAAAACGAATTTTTCATTGATATTTTTACGATAATATTTATTATTTATGAATATTATTGTTTTATTAAATATACTAATTAATAATTCAATTTTATTTTAATGGTTATATATAAATAAACTATAATTCATAAATTATTTTTATTTAATTGATTAATAACAATTCTTTAATAAATAATGATATAAAAAATTTATAAAATAAAAAAAAAATTTAATAACTTTTCCTTTTGTTTTTATCTTTTTCTTGCTTATTATTTGGTAAAGGATGAATAATTTTAACAATAGACTCAATATTAGTATTTTGTTTATTAATTTCATCAACAAAAGTTAAAAATTCTCTTGTTTTATTTTTTATATGTTCAATAGCCAAATCAACATTATAATTACATAAAGAAATAAAATTAAGTACTCTATCATCAAAATAATTTATTAAATTTTTAGGCCAAATTTTTTCTATATTATTTAACACATCTTTTACTTTTAAATCTTTATTAACTTCTAAAAATGTTTTATAATTATATGATGAAAATACACTATCATTACAATTAATTGAATGTTCATTAAATTGAGGTATAATATCACATATTTTAACATTAGTTTTTGTTCTAGGAATGAATTTTTCTTTCATTTTTTTATAAAAATTCAAACTCATAAATTCTTCTTTATTATTAGTATTAATATATTTTAATTCTCTATATTTTTTCGTATGTTTTTTGTTGTTTACAAAATCAAAAAAAGTATCATTTAAATGTTGATCTAAATTTTGTAATAATATATTTTCTGTATTTTCATCTATTATATTGATATTATTTGGATCATTACTTGAATTTTTATTTTTATTTGATAATCTATTTCTTAAATTCATATTTATTGTTGGTTTCTCATTTTCTATTTTATTATTTTCTTTTTTTATATTATTTACTTGTTTCTTACTTTTTCTTTTTCTTCTTCTATTTCTTTTTTGCTTTTTTTCTGTTGTTTCATAATCTTCATCAATTTCATCTAAAATATTATTCTCTTCTATTTTTATTTCTTTTTCGTTTTCTATTAATTCTCTTTTTTTATTTAACAAATTATCTTTTTCTTCTGTAATTATATTTTCATTTTTCTTTTCTTCTTTACTTTCAATATTTTCTTTTTGTAAATTTATATGATTCACATTATTAATATTATTATTATGATATAACTGAATATTATTTAAATAAAAATTATTTGGTATATTACTATTATAATTAACAGTATTTTTATTATTTAGAAATAAAGTTGAATTACTATTTGGAAAATTATTTTGTTCTTTTCCAACATTATAATTAACTTGATGATATGTATTTCCAATATTTATTTGTTGAAAAGAATTTTGAATATTATGATTATTGAATGGATTACATAAAAGTTGATAATTATTAGGATAATAACTATAATTAAATAGATTATATAAATTCATATTGTTGTTTGGAGGATTTGAATTAAGTGGTTGATATATTGGATTTTGTGGTTGTGGATAATACAAAAAATTGAAATAATTTGAAAATGATTTAAAATAATCTTCCATAAATTTTGTTTATGTTTTTTATATAAATTTATTCCTTTTTTATTTTTATAATAGATATTAATATTTTTTTATTATTTTAAAGGTTAAGTTATAATTTTTTTTCATTAAATAAATATCCAATAAAACGATTTATTATATTTTTAAGGAATTTATTTTTTTTTAAATTATGTATTTTTTGTTTTTTTTATATTATATTTTATTCTTTGAATATTAAATTTATATATTCAATAAACAGAATTAAATCATCGTTAAATTCATTAGTAAATTTAATATATCATTTTATTATAATTAAGATAAAATATAAATAATTAATATTTTTAATTAACAAAAAAATAAGGTAAATAAGGAAAAAAATTTAAAATTTAAAGCCTAATAAAGATTTAATGAAGATATTATACTTTTAAAGGATTAATTATTTATTAATTTTTTATATACTTCAATCCTTTTTAAAAAAATTGATTTTTAAGTTTATTGAATTTTTATTTATATAATTGTTTTAAAATACATTTTTTATATTAATATATAATTGTGATAAATAAATATTTCATTTTTTATCAACAATAACTTTGAATGGTTTAGCATGAAACATAAAATTAATAGGTACAAAAGTTTTTATATTTTTTTTATTCTTACTTTTTGATTTCGAAGAATTTAAAGATTTATTTTTAATATTAGATTTATCCATAATTAGACAATCAACATAATTAAAAAAAGTTTTATTTTCTATTTTACTATTTTTCTCTTTTGAAATTAATTCTCTTTTTTTATTTAAAGCAGTTTGATTTGAATCTTTATTTGATAAACTTAAAATTTCATTAAATTGTTTTTTTAAATTTCTTGGATTTGATCTTTTAATTCTTTGATTAATTAAATAAGAATCATTAGTATAAATTCCAATAGAAACATAATTTTTTTTTTCTGGTTCCAAAATATTTATTTTTGGAGTTAGAGTTCTTTTTTTATGATTACTTAAAGATAAATTAAAACAATCTTTTTGACTTAAATTTAATTTATTTTCACTTGAATATAATTTATATATGTCATTTTTCTGAGAATTATTTAAATGATTATTATTATTTTCCCTTAATTTCATTTTAATAATTCTATCTTGAAGAAATTTTGGATTAATTGAAATTTTTTTCATTTTACAAGAAGAAAAATGTGTGCTTATTTTATTTTTAAATAATTGTTTAATATTAATAATTTTTTTTCCAATAGAAATAAAATCTTCTTTATTATCTCTAAATTCTCCAAGCATAGTAGATAAATAAGTTTTTTTAATATTTAATAATCTATCAAGAATAACATTTTCTTTTTTTTCTTCGATATTCTTAAAATTTTCTTTGACTAACAAATGTTGTTTCCAAATATTTTCTAATAAATTTCTATCAATACCAAAAATTTGAGATTTATCACTTGAAATTAAAGCAGAACAAAAAAATATTTTTTGATATAAATTATCACTTAAACCTAATAAATCTCCTTTTTTTGCTATTGATAAAGTTACCATTTCTTCTTTTCCTTTTTCTTTCAAATCTTTTTTATATAATTTAAAATTTCCAAAATATGAGATTAATAAATTTATTCTTTTTAAATTTAATTTTGTTTTTAATTCAATGTCACCCTCATATAAAAAATAAATTTTATCTCCTATATCTCCTTCTTTAAATAAATATTCCCCTTTAATTAAACTTATTTTAGTAAAATAATTCCAATAAACATTAGAAAAAATAGGAACAGAAATATTTTCAAATAATTTAGAATTTAAAATAAAAGAAATATAATTTCTCTTAATTTTCTGAAGATATTTCTTAATAGTTAATTTATAATCATTTCCTTTTAAAACACCAAAAAGAGAATTATTATTTGTAAAAATTGAAGCAGTTCTTTTAGAATCTTCATTCATTAAAGCAATTTCACCAAAAGTTTCTCCTTCTTTTAAATCAACAACTTTAATATAACATTCTATTTTTATTTCTTCAAAAAAATTATTCCTTTCATTTATAAACTTACTTCCATTTATATATGAAATATATTCATCTAATGAAATAAGTAATTTTCCATCTTTATTAAATATATTATTTTCTTTTATCCCTGAATATTTATCTTTATTTATTGGATAAATACTTTTATTATTTTTTAGTGTTTTTTCCAAAAGATAATTTTCATTACTTGAATATAAGAATTTTAAATAATTAATATATTGTTCTTCACTCATATTTATATTAACTGTTTTAGGTATTAAAACACTTACATTTCCTTGTAAAATAATATAAAATTTAAAGCCTTTATTTCCTATTTTAAATAAAAAATGATGAGCTTCTTTTGATTGATATTTTAATGATTTATTTATTTTTGTTAATATTTCTTCTATTTCTATATTTTCTCCTTCTGAGTGAAATAATTGCATAAAATAATTTTGAAGTTTTAAATATGAATTTAAAATGAAAATATCTCTATCTGTTCTTTCGTTTTTTGATAATATATGTAGTATGATTGACATTGTTTCTTTATTATGAAATAAATTGTTTAAATATTGAGTTTCGTTTTTTTTACTTTCTATTAATTTTGAAAAGAATTCTATTGTTTCTTCAGTTATTTTTGATGTTGTTATTTTTTTTGATATTGTTTTTTTTAACATTATTTTTTTTTTTGAAATTTTTTAATAAAAAAAATTAATTTTAATTAATAATTTATTATCACTTTACGGAAATAAATATCAAATTAATAATATATATAAAAATTAATTTACCAAAGGAAATTAATGACCAAAAAATTTTATAATATTTAATTTAAATAATCTAAAACATGGAAATAGAAAAATTTAATAAAGGAAGATTATTATATATAAATTCCCATGAATCATTATCATTAAATTTAAATGTAAATATATTTAAAACAAGGTCTTCTTCCAATTTAGGAAGAAGATTAAATTGTAGTTCAATTGATACAAATATATCTTCAAGTTCAGAAACAATGAAAAGTAGTATTAACATTGAAAATTTGGGGTTTTTAGATACTAATGAAATTTATGATAATTTCTCAAATGAATTAGATGAAGAAGAAAAAATTAAATATAAATATAAAATATTATATAATATTTTATTGCAAAGGAAAAAATCAGCTTTGAAAATATCAAATTTTATAAAAGAGAAAATTAATATTATTAAATTTAGAAAAAAGATATTAATTGAAAAAATAATAGAAAAAAAAATAAATTTAATAATAACATTGCAAAAATATATAAGAGGTTATCTTGTGAAAAAATCAATTCAAAATATATTAAATTGTGAATATGTTTTTTTTTATAGACTATCAGAAAATTTATTAAATAAAATATCAATAAATAATAATAATAATATTAAAAAAAAACAAAATGAAGTAGAATGTAAAATATTTAATAGACAATTTCAAAATAAGAAATTTTCTTTTAAATATTGTAGAATATTAAATTATTATTATCTTCCTTTAATTAATTTTAGAGTTTTAAAAAGAAAATACAGATTAAATTTTATTGTAAATGGAGAAACAATAATTGATTCAAGATATCAAGTTGATACAGATAATAAGGGACATTTTTATAATTTAATAATGAAAAATATGATATTTAGATTTAAAAAAAATAAAAATGAAATTATTGAATTTCAAGAAAAAAAATATTGGGAAAGTATTTTTGAAATAAAAAAAAAGATTAAAAAAACCAACAGTTATGATAGTTTATCAATTTCTAATTCTAATATTTCAAATGATAATAATAATTATCCTATTTATGAAAGTGAAATGTCAAGTAAATCAAATTTAAAATCTATTTTAAAAAATCCAATTAGAAAAGTTGAAAGTTTTAGAAAAAAAAGTAATAATAAAATAAGAACAGTAAGTTTTAATTCAAAAATAATTTATTCTTATTAATAAAATAGTTTTTTTTTCTTTCTTTTGATTTTATTATAAAAAAAATTCATTGTAATTTTTTTCTTTTTGTATAAAAAATTTTTTTCAAAAAAATTTGATTATTCTTTATTTCTTTCATGATGATATCTTTGTAAATTAATCAATTATGATTATGGATTTTTTATTCCTTTTATTTTCAATTTATTGAAAAAAATATTTAAAATAAAATTATAATTATCTTAAAAAAATTAAGTTTTTATAAATAATTTAACATTTATTACAAAAAATATTTTCTTTTAACATATAAAATCAAACAAATAAATCTTTAATTTTATTTATAAAAAATAATATTAAAAAAAAAAAATTTTACTTTAGAATATTTCTTTTATAAAATATAAAAAAGTATTTTTAATTAATAATGCTCAAGTAAATTCAATTTTATGATATATTAGAATAGACATTTTTGTTATATATTTCTTGATTTTTGAAAGGTAAAGAATAAAAACAAAAAGAAAAAATAAAAAAATAAAATATATTACAAAACCGAAAATAATATATAAAATAAATAAAACAACCAAATAATATAATAATATTTAACAAGTGATTTTATTAATTACACTTGAAATTCCAATAACAAAAGCTTGAATAGGAGTAAAAGGAAATTGAAAATCTAAGGCGTAAATATTTTTTTCAATTTTCCCACATTGTAAAACAGAAATTTTTTCTTCATTTTCTAAAATAAAATTATTATAATGTCTTAATCTAACTCTTTTATTAAAATCTAATTCAAATTTTTTAAATTGAAAAGACCAAATTGGTTTTTTATTTTTAAATTTATTATTATTATTATAAGTTATTACATTTAAATTTCTTAATCCTGATAAACCTAAAAAATTAATTTCATAATTTATTATTATATTTTTTTTATAATTTTTTTTATTATCTCCTAAATAAAATGTAAATTTATTTCTTAACATATTAGATTCTATTTTTCCTAAATATTTATATATTTTATTATCTGAAGTCATATAAATTTTTACTTTTATTTTTTTTATAATTTTTGTTATTTTTCCTATTAAAAATATTTTATTATTTGATATTAATTCTTGTTCATAATCATAATTAAATATTGCATTATTATCATTAAGTGGAAATATACATTTTCTTTTTATTTTTAAATTTGTTTGTAAAGTATAATTTTCTGGAATTGAAGTAAATAAAAAATTTTGAATTAAATTATCTGAAATATTATTTCTAAAAATATATGAATTTATTAATTTAAATAATTTAACGTCTGTTTTATTAATTATTTTATACTCAAAATACGTTACTAAATTGCTTTTTGTGATTTCTCTTTCTGATGAAGTTGAAATAATTTCATTTGAAGTTATTTTTTCTTCTTGATTATTATCATTTTTTTTATTTGAATTTTCATCATCATCTAAAAGAGGAAGAGGAATTTTTTTAACATTAAATTTTATATTATTATTTAATTTATTTAATCTTTCATTAGAATATCCTATTCAAATATTATTAAATATATTTTTACCTGATTCAATTGAAGAAGCAGAAGTATATCTTTTATTAATATAAATAACTTTAATTCCATTAAAAATTTCGTTTTTATTTCTATTACCAACATCTTCACTATTAATATTAGCCATTTTTTTAATAAATATTTGTAAAAACAAGTAAAAAAAAACATATTAAAAATCAATTTTAAACAATTTTAAAAACCTTAAAAAAAAGATTAATAATTAATCAATATTAGCATAATTATCTCCAATTTGTAATTGAATATCTTCAATTCTTTTTTGAATATTAAGCAATTGATTCTTAATAACAATTTGATCAGTATTTAACTGAGAAATTTGTTGTTGAAGTCTTGAATTTTCAGCTTTTTGATGAGACAAACTTTTTTGAACTTCTCCATCAACTCTAGTAATACTAGAACCAACATTATCTTCAATTTGTTTTGCCTTTGCTTCTATATATTCTGGTATATTCTCATTTCCTCCTTGAAATTCTTGAAAGTCTTGTTTATGATCTTCCATTGCTTTTATTAAGTTATTCAAATTCTCATTCAATATTTCATATTTCTCTGTCAAATTTGATAATGTTGTGTCATTAAAGGTACTTTGGACATTCATTCCTTGTGATTGATAGGATTTTGTGTTTAATTTTGACATTTCTTTTAAGTTATTTTTTATTTTTTTTATTTTTTTTTTTTGGTTTTTAAATTTATTGGATTATATATAGAATTATAATTGAGAATAATTTTTAAAAATATTTATTTGTTGATATATCATCAAATTTACCATAAAATAAATAATATTTCTTTATAAAAATCATAAATAATTAAAAAAAGAAATATCAAAATCAAAGTAAAATAAAATAAAAAATTTATATTTTATATAAACAATAATGAATTATAAAAAATAAACATAATATGATTTAAAATATTTTCATAATTTTTTTTTAAATTAATAATTAACAATGAAAAGTGATAATACATCAAAATATACAGAAGAAAGAGCAACAGTAATAATATCAGATACAAACACAATATATTCTCCTCAACCAGGAAATATAATATTTAAATTTTCAGATGGTACAATATCAGAATATGATATAAATTCGATTTCAATTATAAATCCCCTATTATTTTCAAATATTGATAAAAATGGAAATTATGAAATAATACTTCCAAATTATATTAATAAATCTATTTTAATGGATTTTTTATTTATTGTTAAAAATGGAATTGGAGAACTTGAAGATTATTCTTTAAATGATACAAATAAATTTTTAAATTTAATTAGAATCAGTGAATATTTTAAAAATGAAAAAACTTCAGTTCTAATTATCAATCAAATTATTATAAAAAAAGTTAATGAAGATAATGCTTTTGATTTCTTAGATTTTTCCTATGAAAGATTAAATACTACTTCAAATGAAGAACTTGATAATTGTTATTTTGAATTATTTTATCGTTGCCTTGAAATTATTGGAAACAATGAACATTTATTTTTAAAAAATATTGATAGAATTAAACATTTAGATAAAAAAGTAATTGATGAATTATTACAAAAAACTTTCTCACATTTAGTTTATGGAAATTATATTTATATAGAAAGAGATAGTGATGATAATTCAAGTAATGATATTGAACCTGAAAATTATTTTGAAACTATTCAAGATGAAACTAATAATAATAATAATCAAGTTAAAAAGAAAAACACTAATTTTATTTCTATGAGAAATTTAAATGATTTAATTTCTTGTTTATATGAAATTTATGGAACAAATAATTTCTTTAAATTATTAACTTTAGAATATATGTCTCTTTTTTCACAAGAATCAATTTCTGAATTAAATGATGCTCCAAATCCTACTTTTCATATGATAATTCATTCAAATGATATTAATAATTATTATGAAGAATTTCCTATTAATTTTTCTATTAATAATAAAACTATTTTTTTTGTTATATTCTATAAAATTAGTGATGATAGTTTAAATGTTTGCATGAAATTTAGTAGTAATAAAAAAAAAAATGATAATGTTATTAATAATACTATTATACCTCCTATTGAAGAAAATTTCTGTTTTAATATTTTTACTTTTTTATCTGTTGTTAAATTAACAAGAGGAAATAATCCAAAGTCTTTATCTTCTCAAACTAATTTAAAATGTTTAAATAATAATAAAAGTATGCATTCTATTTTTAAAATAGTTAATTTTACTTCATCAATGAATAAACAAGATAAAGAAACTTTTGCAAATGAAACTTATAATAATAATAGTAATAATAATAATTTAGATTATTATAATATTTTTATTAATTTAAAATTATGTTATATTCATAGTGTTTTATCTTCTTATCTTCTTAGAAATTATTCTAATTTATGTGAAGAACCTGAAATAAATAAAATTTCAAAACAATTATTAATATTAATTTTAAAAAATAAATATTTAAATAAAAAGAATGAAAATGATATTGTCATTGGAATAAATAAATGGTTAGACGATGAAATAAATATTAAAGAAGATATTACTGAATTATTTGATGTTATTCAATGGGATAAAGTCAAAGATGAATATATATTTGAATTAATAATTAAATATTCTAATATGATTGTAGGAAATGAAAATGTTGAAAATATTTTTATTAAAGCTTTTCAAGATAAATATTTAAATTATCCATTTATAAAAGATATTATTAAAAATTTATTTAAAGCTACAAGTATTATAAATTATAGTTCTTTATTTACTTTAATAAAGAAAAATGAAAAGTTTAATTTAGCTTATTTTAATAAAAATAATATACATAATTCAAAAATAAATAATAATAATTTAACTATATCAAGTAATCAAAATACAAATAATACAAATAATTCAAATAATTCAAATAATATTGAAAAAAGTCAAGAAAAAAAGAATAAAATTTTAAATTTAAATGAAATAAGTAAAACTAATAATATAAACACAACATCAAAAAAAGAAAAAACAAATAAAAAATTCTTACAATATCCTCCAAAACGTGGAGAGCAGAAAAATATAATAAATTATTTATTAAATAATAATATAGAGCAAAGACATAAAAATATAATAGAACATAACAATAATAAAAATGGAATAATTTCAAAAATTAATAAAACAAGAAATAATAATGATGACTCTATTAATATATCAAAAGGAATTAATAATGATAAGAGTTATAATAAAAAAAGGATAAAGAAAAATAATCTTTATAAAGAACATTCAAATAAAAATAGTAGTGAAATTAATAATTATAATCGTTTAAAAACTGAGCCTTCTGTTAATTATCAAGTTCATAAAAGAAATAATACACAATTTATTTATAAATATGATTATCAAAATAATATTTCCATAAATGAACACATTAAACAAAATAAACTGCATAAAAAAAAACAATCTTCAGAACATAAAAAAAGAAATAGACATGATATGTCTTTTAATCAAATTTCAAAAGGAATGAATAATTTTTATAAATGATGTATGTGTAAATTATATATATAAATTTTAAAAGTTTTAGTTTATTTAATATTAATTAAATTTATATATAATATAATAAATTATTTTCATATAAAAATACCTAAAATTTCTAATACTAGTAGAATACTTATTTGAAAATTTATTTATTCATAATTTTCCCTTTTAAATTTTTCAATATAAATAAATAAAAATCACAAAATATAATATAAAATGGATAATCAAATTAAGAAAAAATAAAAGAATCAAGATATTAGAATTTAATTACATGAAAAAAAGAATTTTCTAATGAATAGTATTTTTATGATGATAATTCCAATTATAAAATTAATATTGACAATTTTTTTTTCATCAAATTATTATTATTTGAGTTTATGATATATTATTAATGAATATATTTAATTTATTTTTTATTATTGTTAATTTTCTAATTTAACTTTAAATTGTTGATATATAGTTATAAAATTTAAATTATGAAAAATAATTTTTTATTTAAAATTAATACTTATTTATAATAAAAATATAACTAATCACAAACCCTTGACATATGTTTTTTCTACAAAAGAATGAATATATTGAATATATAATTATAAAATAGATTAAAATATTAATAATTAAAGTATCACAGGCTTCTTTTATCAATATTATCATTATTTTTAGTTTTCTCATTATTATTTAAATTATTACTTATATTAATATCAAAAATATCTTTAGTATCTCTTCTAGATTTTTGACTATGAATAATCTTTTCAATTTCTTTTAATTTAGAAGAAAAATTTTTTTTCTTTTCATGATTATCATCACTAACAACTTTATTAAAATAATTTCTATAAAATAATTGTGGATTATTTAAAGCAAGAGAAGAACTTTCAATATTTTTTCCAATTAAATTTAAAGTACCTTCTGAAAATAAAGGCTTATTTTTTTTTTCATTTTTACTATCTATTTTTTTTTCAGATTCCATAAATTTATTAATTTTTATATTGTTCATTTTTTTACTTATTCTTTTATCATAATTTTTCTCTTTAACTGTTCTATTAATTGTTGATTTTCTTTGAAAATTAATATTTGATTTTGTTCTATTTACATTTTCTCTACTTTCACTCTTTTCTTTTTCTACTTTTAATAAAGGAATAATCTTATTATTTTTTTCTGAAACTGCAGTTAATTTAACTTTATCATTAGTATGAGTATTATTATTTTTATTCTTATTATTATCTAAAGTAAAAGATTCAATGTTTATTATTTTATATTCTTTTGAATGAGAAATTATTGATACTCCTGTATTTTTGTTCTCTTTAATTGAATTTATTTGAAAATAAAATTTAGAAGTTAATAAATTATAAAAACCATTTTCTCTAAAAATAATTTTAGGTTTTATAGAAGAAAACTTTTTATTATTATTCTCATTTAAATATTCTTTAGGAACAATACCATTGAAATTTTTATCTAAAGAATTAATTCCCAAAAGATAATTTAAACTATAATTTTCAAAAGGCAATTCTTCATTATTTATTTCATCTTTAGAATAAGGATAAAATAAAGTATTATAATTATTATCAGAAAAAATAGATAAATTAATAAAATAATTATTTTCATCTTTTCCTTTTAAAGTTTTGCTTAAAGTTTTACTTTTATTTTCAAATGAACTTGAACTTTCATCAGATTGAGAAAAAGAAATCTCATTACTTTCATTATTAGGTTTTTTAGAAGGAGTATTTTTTCTTTCAGTATCTTTACCAAATTTTTTTTTTGATTTTTTTTGAAAAACAGAATCTTTTTCATCATCAGAATTAACTTCTTTAATAATTTCATTATTTAAAATATCAGTGAATGAACTTTTATTATTAATATTATCATTATTATTAGTATTTATATTTAAATATTGATTATTTCCTTTTAAAGGTTCATTTGAATTTTTCGATGAATAACTTCTTATACTTTTACTTCCATTTTCATAATCATAAAAACTATTATTCATTGAAGTGTCATATTCACTTTTATCATTACTATTTGTTTTTCTTTTAGATTTAATTATTGTTTTATCTGAATCATTTACATTTTCTGATACTGAAGGAATACTTTGTAATTCACAATCTTGAGAAGATAAGCTTGGATATAATTCATCACAATTAACGAATATATTTTGTTTAGAAATATCTTTTTGATAATAGGAACCTCGATATTCTTTATTTTTATTTTGATGAAAAAAAAAGAAAAGTGTTTTATTAATTAATCTTTCAATTTGTTCCATATTAAATAAAGATTTCTTTATAATTAAACTCCATATTTTAGGAAAAGACATAGATATTTCAACAGCATCTGTTTTATTTAATAAAAATAATTCTGCAGTTTTACTTTTTACTTTCATACTTAAAGGACTTCTTCTATTTAAAAACATTAAAATATCACCAAAATGTTCATTTTTCCTAATTTCAATAATTTTAACATATTGTTGAATAGGTTTATCAATTTTATTATTATCATTATTATTATTTTTTTTACCAAAAGTATGACTAAAAGTTAATCCTTTTCCTCTTACAAATGTCATTGTTTTTTGAGGAACAGTTTCATTATTAAAATCAATAATTCTTGGTTTTTGATTACTTAAACTTTTATTAATTGGAAATTGTGGAAATTCCATATTTAATAAAGAAGCTCTTCTTCTTTTAATATTTATATCTTCTATATCTTTATCTTTTATTAATACTGGAAGAGGAAGTTCTAAAGCTAAAGTTCCTCTTTTTACAAATATTATTTCTTCAAGGTAATCACCTTCATTTACTAATTTCTCATTTTTCATTACTAATAAAGGTCTAAATGCTAATATTACTTTTATTATAAAATTAGAAGAACTATATGTTTTGAAAAATACGAAATTCTTTATTATTGGTTTATACATTTCCATTATCAATGTTGTTCTTAATCCTATTGGTAAATTATCCATTATTTCATTTTTATCTCTTACTACATGTTCTAATCTATATTTTAAAAAACGTGCTATTTTATCATATAAAGCTTTTGGCATTTTTTCATGAGTTAATTTTAAATGATGTAATATTTCCATTTTATCATTAAAATCTTGAGTTTTGGAATCAACATTTTGAACATAATTACTTAAAGAAGAAACAGAATATGAATAAGCCATAATTCCAGCAACCAATAAAATTAAATTAAAAAATCTTTCATATCTATTTATTGATACTATATCACCATAACCAACTGTGAAAACTGTTGCATAAACATAATAAAAGGAAGAAATATATATTTCTAATTTTGAATTATCCATTAAATTTTGATGAGTCACCCAAGATGGATTTTCTAAATGAGATAAAAAAATAAATATACATGCTAATATATGTCCACATAATATAAATAAATATATAAATCTTGATGTTTCGGAAAATTTAAGTAAATTTGTTTTTTTTATTATAAAACTATTATATTGAAAGAAAAATGCGTTATTATTATATATTTTAAATACTTTAATTAAATTAAATAAATCAAGTAAATATTTTAATTCAAATTCATTTGTTGAAATTATCTTTTCAGGTTTTTCTGAAAAAAAACTAAAAGGAAAAGCACATAATAAATCAGGAATAAACCAAGTAGTTAAATAATTGAAAATAATATCAGGTAATTTCCAAATGAATTTTTCTTCAATATCATAATAAGCAGTAATAAAACCTAAAAGTAAATCACAAAAAAAAAAGAAATTAGTGATAATATACATAAAATTATAAAAATTATTTTTTTGGGGATAAAAGCAAATAAAAATAGGAGGAATAATCATATTATACCAAGTTAAAATAAAGATAATTAAATCAAAATAAAATTTAAAATTTGAATTTGGATTTATATAAAAAGAATCATATAATTCTTCATCTGATTCTTCATCACTTAAAGAATCATAAACTAATTTATTTATTCTTACTAAATGTCTATATTGAATTTCTTTAAATTTATTTATATCTATTCTATTACTTCCTATTTCATTTTCTTGAAAGCCTTCTTCTAAATATTTTTTTTGTTCTATTATTGATAATAACATTGTATTAGATTTATTTTTTTTTTCACTTATTTCATTATTATTACTTTCATTTAATATTTTTTCTATTTTTTTTTGGGATAATCTTGTAGATTTTTTTTTAATTGTTCCCTCAGAAGAAAAAAATAATTTTTCCTTTATTTGAGAACAATATTTTGAAAATTCATTATATTGATTTTCTGATATATTTATTATATTTCTTATATCATTTTTATCTTTTAATTCTGATTGTTTCCTTATATCTTTAAATATATTTGTTTTTGAAGCAAAAGTTTTCGTTTTTATTACTTTTGCATTATTATTTAATCCTATTATGCTAGAATCAAATAATTTTTTTTTTTCATTTTGACAATTTTTTATTAATCTTTCATATAACTTTTTCTTATTTATTTCTTGAGTTTTTTCTCTTTGTTTTTTAATTGCTTTCAAATTTTCTTTTATTTTTCCTCTTTTTTTTCTCCATTGAAGAAAATTTTGAGATAAATTTTTAATTGGAGAATTAACTTTAGAAAGAGAAGCATATTTAACTATTTTTTTTTTTTTAATATTATTCATATCTTTATCAATAATAGGTAAATAATCATTTTTTAAAGAAATAAGAGTGGTTGAAAATTTATTTTTTGAAGATTTTGGAGAAGTTAAATCAAAATAATTACTACTAGAACAACTAGTAAAATTACATTTGTTATTATTAATATTATTATTATTACTTTTATTATTATTAATATTGTTTTTATCAAATTTTAATTGTTCAGAATTTCTTTTTTTACATTTATCTTTAACCAAACTTTCTAATCTTTTTTTTTCCGTACTATCAAGTGTTTGTTTTTTAAAGTTACTAATTTTACTATTATAATAAGAATTATTAAAAGAATTTTTTCTTTGTTTAAAAAGATTTAAACCAATTAAAGTATTTGTATTAATATCATCATAAGTGAAAATTTGGTCTCCAATAGGATATTTTGTTTTTAGTTTTGTAAAAGATTCTTCTTCTTTTAATTGATTTTTTTTTGTATTTTCTATTTCTTCTAATTCTTGATTAATATCAAAATATTTTGTTTCATTTGAATTATTTTCTAATGCTTTTGATATAAAATTTTGAAGATTTAATTGAATATGTTTTAAAGAACTATTTGATATGTTTTTTTCTTTTTGTATTTCTTCTTTTTTTAAACTTTTTAATTTTGATATTCCTTTCAATATTTGATTATCTGATAGTTTTTTTTTTATTATAGGAGAATAAGCCATTTATAAATAATATTTAGAAATAAAAGAAAATTTTTCTTTTATTTTCAATATTTTTTTTTCTTTTTTTTCTTTATTTGATGATTATTAAATATTTATTTAAATGTATTTATATATATTTTTTTAATATCAATTAATAAAAGAGTAGAAGTTAAAATTAATAAAGAAGAAGAAGTGACAAATTTGTGTTAATTTCGTTAGAAAAACTTTCAAATATATTAAATTTAGATACTGATTTAATTATAAAATTAATTTTTGAGAATATTATAAAAAAAAATTTGAAATTCTCAAAAGTAAAAAATTAATGTTCTTTTATTGTTTTATATAAGAAGAATGAAATAATTTTTCAGAAATCTCTTTTTAACTTATTTCTGCATAATTATAATATTATTTCTTTTAAAACAATTAATCTAAATTTTTACATTTTATTTAAATATTTAACGAATATATGGAAGTTAATATTTGCTCTTTGAGATTCTCTCTAATTATTAATCATTTATAATTCTTGTGAGAAATTGTTTTGACGATGAATTAAAAGATTCATTTGATACAATAAAGAATTTTACTTTAAAATTTAATTTCTTATAATTCTCACCAAAAGTGAAACACAAGAGATTTGTGAAAATATTATTTCAAATATTCCAAAATTTTTAATATATAATTTAAAGGAAAATCCATTATCAATTAAAAAAGATTTGTTTATTATGGTATATTATTAAATATTTTCAAAGATAAATTAAAAAGTCATGATTATACAAAAAAGAAAAATGAAGTAAATCCAAAATTAAGAAAAAAAATTTCTTTATTTATAAATTATAGAATGAATATATTCCAAATAAAATTAATATTTTGAATATTTGTACAAACTGTATTTATAACAATAAAATAAGAAAAAAATATTTAATTCATGAATATAAATTAAGTAATACTTTTAATATAATTTTATTATTTAAAATAAATTCAATTATTCATAAATTAAATAAAAATTATCCGATGAAAATTTTATTAATTTCTTTGATGAATATAGTAATTTTAATATAAATGAATGATCAATAATTTAATAAATCATCTTTTTCAAAAATAATTAAAAAATATATATAAAGAAGGAGATTTCTCAAATAAAGTATTTAATGAATATTTATTTGTTTATCTCCTTTTTAATATTGTTCAAAATAAAAGAGGAAACTTTAAATAATTTATTTATATTTTTCTTACATGAAAAAAAAGAAAATAATGAATGAAAAGATATTTAAATAAAAAGAAATTTGTGTTTTTTGTAATTTTTCTTAATTATAAATAAAATAAAAAAGAATTAAACCCATCTTTTTTATTTTCAATGTTTTGATATAATATTTCATTTTGGAAAAAGATTTCAAAACAAAAAATAAATATAAAAAAATAATTCTTCTAATTTGATATATCATTTTTTAATTAAATTAAAATGGAATTAAATGACATAAAAGAAGATTTTAATATATCATTATTATCAAATGAAAGTAAAGATGAAAATAAAGATATTATAAATAATTTTGGAAATAATTTTCAAAATACATCAATTATAAGTTCAATAGATTATTCAAATGATAATTCAAAAGAAGAAGAAGAAATTATAATAAATACAGAAAAAAAACATAAAAAAAGAAATAAAGATGAATTAAATTTAACTCCTTTACCTATTTTTTCTTGTATTTATTGTTCTAATGATAAAATAGCTTTTTCTCATTTATCAATGGAAATTTTAAGTGATAAATATCTTTTTCAAACTTCTAATTATGATATTCAAGAATTAAATAAATTAATGAATGATTCTTTAATTGAAAAAGAAATTCAAAATGATAAATTAATTAAAATTATCATTGAAAATTCTGATTATTTTAAAAAGAATTTTTCTAAAGAAGAAAGTGAAAAATATTTTACAAGTGAGCAATATAAATTATTTTGTATAAACAATAACAATTATATTCAACAATATTTTAACAATAAATTAGAAAATAGTATAAATAGAAAAAAAAATGAACAAATATCAAAAGAAATAAAAATAATTCTTAGAAATTCAAATTATAATAAAAGTTTATTTAACACTACAAATTCTTTAGTTAATAATATAGCAGCCTTTAACATTCAAGAAAATAATATAAATCCAAATAAAAATAATAGTTTAATTTCAGACATCAATTTCAATTCAATATCATTAAATTATGATAATAATTATTCAGCAAATAATAATAATATTAAATTACTTAATGCTTATAGTATTGGAAAGGATTTTATTGTTGAAAATATTGATAAAGATAGTGAAGAAGATGAAGATGATTTTTTACAATTTTTAAGATTTGATTTAAGAAGAAAAATTAATCATGATGATATTATTTGGGAAAAGAAAAGTTTTAATATTTGGAATCCTATTTTTTGTGAAGATGAAGAAGAAGAAAATGAAAATAATAATTTATATGACAGTAAATATTTATTAAATAAACATTCAAATTATTCTCTTCAATTAAATCATAGAAAAAAATTAAATAATAATTCTACTTTAGATAATCATCATAAACAACATTTTAATTTCTCAAGTAAACAAAGAACAAAAAATAGAATGAAAACAGAAAAATTAGAAAAATTATTCAAAGAAAAAATAGAATATATAGAAAAAATAAATAAAGTAAATAAAAGTGTAAATAAA
>JAEEGK010009720.1_pt1 | contig 22375 bp, 16 predicted proteins | sample 8958771 | NCBI WGS metagenome assembly JAEEGK01 (sample SAMN16246547, study PRJNA631951) | gut metagenome | biome: gut microbiome; feature: rumen; material: SC-attached | host: Bos | place: Iran: Karaj | collected 2018-10 | reverse complement strand
TGTTTCATAACGAAATAGGCGATTGTCGGCTTGTAGATGCCCAATGGCAGTTGGGTGGCAACCTGCAGGTTCAGCGTCGGTTTGTCAAGGTTTATCCAATGCAGAACTTCCGACTCTGGATGTTCCTCATTCACAACCTGATACTGTATGTAGTGGTTTTTGTTGTGAGTGTAGATGGCCTTCAACTGAAGCACCACAAGCGTTGCCGTCAGTTCGGCCGAGCGGATGATAGTCGGCTTCAGCGTGGGGTTGCCCTTCTGCTGCAGGTAGCGGCTCGCATAGGTCACGTTGTTGCTCATACTGAAGTATGACGGGCGCGAAATCTTCTCATTATAAGCGAATTGCAACTGAATGTATTTGCCTATCACCCCGCTGAACGATACTGACGGGAACAGTTCGCTATAGACCGTCGAAGCCTCGCTGTCAAGTTGGCCGTTGTTGTAGAAGTCAAGGTTCAGATGCTCGTAGCGCAGGCCCGCCGTAAGGCTGTATTTCTGGGCGAAAGTGCGCTTGTACTCGGCAAAACCCGCAATGGCCTTCTGCCGTGCTTCGCTGCTCACCGACGGCACAAACTCTTCAAGGTTGCTCGAAGTCTCGTCGGTGCGGTTGGTGAAGGTGGCCTCGGCGCCAACGTCGATGCGGCCGCCCATAAGTTCGTGTCCCACAACAAGTTTCTGGGCCGCCAACTTGTTCAGCACACTGTTGGTTGTTACAATGTTGCGGTCGTCGTAGTTGTCGCTCTCTTCGGGCGTAACGCCTTCTTTTTCAGTAGGATTGTAAACAAAGTCGGCATTAAAATCGATTGTGAAGTTGCCAATCGCGCCGTTGAAATAGGCGTTCAGGTCGTTCTCAAAATCGTGAGTGCGGCGCTCTTCGGTCTGCGTCAGAATGTGGTCGAAAAACTGGCCGTCGCGCATAACGTCGAGCGTGTTTCGGGCGTTGGTTTTCTCATTCATAACGGTTTTGTGGGTGAACTGCGCGCCCACCGAGTTGCGCTCGTCAATCTGGTAGTTGAGCCCGATGGTTGTCGGCAAAATCTGGTTTTTCTGCGTGGCCTTTATCGTGTTGTCGGTTTCCCAACGGTGGTCGGAATTGTTAAGGGTGTAGATGTCCATTCGATTGCCCGTCTTCTGGTTGATGTCGGCGCGGAAGTTGGCGAACAGGTCGAAACCGTTTTTGCGATAGTTGAAGTTGGCCTTTTCCTGGTAGCAGCGGGTGTAGTCGCGGAAGCCCTGGCCGAAACTCGACTCAAGCGAGAAACCGAAGCCTTCGCCCGTGGGCGCGATGGTTGTGATGCGCACCACCGATGTCACCGAAGCGTCGTAGCGCGCCCCTGGCGACGATATAACTTCCACATTCTTAATATTTTCGGGCGACAGCGTTTCCAACTCGTTCCAATCGCGCACCTTGCGGTTGTTGATGTAGATTTCGGGTGTGCCGCGGCCGATGACTTCAAGATTTCCGTTGCGCTTAATTATACCTGGAATGTTCGACAGCATTCGCGTGGTGCTGGCTGTCCGCGAAAGCGTGGTGCCCTGCACGGTTGTCACCATTGCGCCGTCTTTCAGTTGCGTCTTCGGCGCGATGGCCTTCACCGTCACCTCGCCAAGTTCGGTCGATTCCGCGTTCAGTGTGATATTCTGAAAATCAGCCACTTCAGCAATCGGTTTCAAGAAACGCTCGTAGCCGATGCTCGATATACTAATATAGTGTGCGTTGGCGGGTTGCGCAAGCGTGAAGCGCCCGTCAAGGTCCGACACTGTGCCGCCCAAGAATGCCGAGTCGGCGGCCATTAGAATAATGTTTGCAAATTCAACAGGTTGAGCCTCACCGTCGGTGATGCGTCCGTTGATTGTCTGTTGTGCGGTTGCAATCTGCGCGCCAAACAAGGTCGCCAAAACTGCTGAAACTAATCTTTTCATTTTTTAAGTTTTTAATTGTTATTTAATGTTTGTTCACTAATTCCTTCAACTGTCAATTTTCAATTTTCAATTGTCAACTGACTTCACTGACAAATCTACAGCAGTTAACCGATTGATGTTCAACGTTTTCGCGCGCACGTTGCCATTTATATTGCTGATATTCAACCCGATAAATGGTTCGCAAGGGCAAAATCTTAACAGCGTTGCCGTTTTGTTACACGCTGATAGTCAAAATTATAAGTCAGGATTCGGCACTCGTATTTTTTTTGATTTTTTGCTGAAAATTGTGTCCGAAAAACGCCCGAAAAACCGCCTTTTTGGCTAATCGGCTGATTATTAAGATGTACCAAAACCGCAACATTTTCAACACCAATGATAATCAGCGTTTTACAAAACCGCGTTTTCGGTTCGGGAACGGTGCTTTTCGGCGGGCGGCGGCGGATTTTCACAACATTTCCGTGTTGTCCGTGTGTTCTGTGGTTAAAAAAGTGCGCCACATTTCGCCAAAAAAGCCGTCATTATAAACGCAAAATATTTAATACTTTTGCAGTAAATCAATAACTATATGAAACTCAAACTATTATTGTCGATAACTCTTGCCGCCGTTTTGTTCGGCTGCACCCAAGAGTCTGTAAACCAACCCATTTTCGACCGTGCCTACGCGCTTTTCAGCGATGGCGAGTACGAAATGTCCGAAGAGTACCTCAAAAATCACGAGTCCGACCTCAAACAGCCGCTTTCCGATGCCGACAGCGTCTATCTAACGCTCTTGAAATCACTCTACAAAGGCAAATTCACGCTGTTTGATTTCAATGGAATTGCCGACACCGCGCGGCTTAACCATTGTATCGATTTTTACCGCAAAACGTCTGATTCAGAGAAACTTGCGTGGACGCTTTACTTGAAGTCGGTTAAGAATATGTTTTCGGGCAACTATGCCACGGGCGTTGTGGTTTTGCGTCAGGCTGAAGATGTTGCCAAAACGCTCACAAACAATGAGTTGAAGTTCCATATCACATTTTGGCGGTTCTCTTCCGAAGGCAGTACGTTCGATTTGGGTGCGCGCGGTTTGGGACTTGTCGAGAAGATACGTCCTTACGCCCGCAGCACCGACCAAAAGGCTAATTATCTCGCCGCAAAAATCAATATTTTCTATTCTAACGCATTGATGGACAGCGCGAAATATTATATACGCGAAAGTGAGAAAATCGACACCACCAATTATGGATTTTTGGCCGAATACGGACTCATTTTCGCCGAAGAAGAACCCGAAAAGTCGCTTCGCTATGCGCTCAAGGCGTCCGAGATTAATCCGTGGAACGACGTCGCAAAAATGTCACGCATAAAGAGTTATCTTTGCTTGAACCGCTTGCAGGATGCCATTGATTTTTATCAGAGCAGCTCAATTGGTGACGCTAATCGGGCCCTTGTTCTTGAATATTTCTTCGATTATTATCACCGCCACGGTATGCTAGCCGAAGCCGACCGCACAGTTGCCGAACTGCAACCGTTAGTACACAAAATTTTTCAGAGTACCACCGAAAGCAGCCGCGTATATACCGCCAGCACCAATTACGACTTTGATTTACTGCGACTTGCCAACCAAAACCGCACGCAGCGCATTGTTTTTTCCTTGGTGTTGGGTTTTGCTGCGCTGATAGCCTTGCTGACGGTTATATTTGTCCGCCAGCGCCGCCGCTACGAGCGCGAATTGGCTCAAAACCGCCAGATTCTGAAAGAGTCGCACGACAAGATTGAAGAATTGCGCACAGCAGGCGAATCGGCTGACAATGAGCGCGAAATAGCCCGTCTACAGCGCAAAATCAACGAAATTGAGAGCCGCTACGCCGAAATCTACAGCCAGGGCAAGCAACTCTACGAAGAGATTTTCGCCCGCGGCGGCAACAGCGGACAGTGGAACAAACGCGACTACGAGCGCTTCCTTGAATACTACAAAACATTGGATTTGAGTCTTTTGGCGCAAATCGAAGAAGAATACAACTCGCTCAACCCGCGCCAGACATTCTTCAAAATCCTTCAGGCGAAAGGCTTTGAAAAAGAGCAGATTATGCGCACAATGTGCATTCAGGAAGACGGCACCTACCGCGCCCTGAAATCGAAGGTGGAAGGGATGAGAAAATAATGGTTGGCGAGGAGTTTTTTTGAAAACTCTTGATTTATATCATAATATGTTAAAGACGTCTGAATTCGAGTAATTTATGGCGCAAAAACTTGTATTTGTGGGAAAAAAGTTGTAAGGTTGTATCTTTCAAATACGATAAGTTATGAGAATAAAATTACTTCTTTCCTTATTGCTTTTTCCCGTAACGACTATGGCGGTTGAGCAAAATGTCGTGGCAATATATCAACAGAGTGGCGAGGTGGCGATGTTTGCATTCGCTGACAAACCAGAATTGAGTTATTCCGCAACGCACCTTATCATCAGTACCAGTGGAACAACTGTGCAATATCCGATTAACCAGTTGAAGAAAGTGTCGTTTGAGAAAGCGGACATAGAAATAGAAGAGCCAATAGTAGATAACATCGACACGCCTGATATTGTGCCAGAGATTTTTTCTTTCCGCGACGGGCAGATAGTCATCAATGGCGGAACACCTAATTCGATAGTGAATATCTACACTGTGCAAGGCACGCAGGCTGCGCAGTACCGCCTTGACGGCAACGGCTATGCAACGGTTCCAACCGACAGTTTCCGCGGAGCCGTATATATTCTACAAAACGGAAATGTAACCTTTAAGTTCGTGAAGCCATGAAAAAACTATGTTCTTTATTGATTGCCGCCACCACGGCGTGTAGTCTTTTCGCTGAGAATATCAGTGAACAGCAAGCATTGGAGATAGCGGGTAAGTTTTTGCAGCACGAACAAGCGGCAAAGTCCGACAACTGCAAGGCGCCTGCCAGTGAGGATTATACACTTTTCATGGCTTACAAAATGCCTTCGCACGTGGTGAAGAATACTAGCAATGTGTATATCGTTAATATTGGTGACGACCAAGGTTTTGTAATCGTTTCGGGCGAAAGCGGAACCGAGGTGGAAGTGCTCGGCTACTGCGACCACGGTTCGTTCAATTATGCCGATGCCCCCGTTCAATTGCAAGACCTTCTCAGCGAATATTCTGTTGGTATTGACAGCCTGAGAAATAATCTTTCGTTGGCTGCGGACAAATCGGCTGCCAAAAACATAACTGACAGTTGGGCGGATGATTTTGGCCATTACCCTTCTTATTTAGGCGATATGATAGTGGAGCCGCTAATCAAATCCAAATGGAACCAGACAAGTCCGTATAACCGTTTCATTCGAGACCAATGCTATACCGGATGTGTACCAACCGCAGTGGCTCAAGTTATGCGTTTTTGGCGTTGGCCTGAGGCAACAAAAGATTCTGTTTATGATTGGAACGCAGATAGTGTATGGATGAAAGTGGATTTTTCCGGCCGCACGTACGACTGGGATAATATGCTCGATGACTATGAACACGGCTACACTTGGGAGCAGGCTGATGCCGTTGCCAAATTAATGGCTGATGTGGGAAAGGCGATGGGAACACGCTATTGCCAACCCAACGGCAGTCCTACAGGTTTTGGCAGTGAGGCATTGGTACGCAATTTCGGTTACGAGCCTGGAGTCCAATCTATTACTGGCAACAAAGCAGCCGATGTGCGTGAAGCACTGAAGGCGGAACTCGACGAGGGGCGCCCCGTGCTTTACTCAGGCTATCCGGAGGAAGGTGACGGACACGCACTCATTTGTGACGGCTACACGGCTAACAACTATTTCCACTTCAATTATGGTTGGGGCGGATATACTGACGGCTTCTACCGGCTTTCGGCTGTGCCAATATATATCAACGATGTACAGATTTGGACAAACTTCCGTCCGTATGACGCAGAGGAGAAGATTGTGGATAATATCAAATATGGACTGCTGCCAAACGGCAATGCGGAAATTCTTGACTATTTGGGCGGTGGAGTGAACGTGGATAACGGAGCGATAGTCATTCCCGATACCATCACCGATGAAAGTACCGGCAATAAATATGCTGTCACGCGCATCTGCAAACAGGCATTTTACAACAAGGGCAACTTCGATAAGATTACTTTCGGAAACAACATTGAGACCATCGACCGTTTCGCGTTCATTCTTTCAACAATAGACTCTGTCATATTGAGTGATAAAATGGAGGTGGTGCCCGATGATGCGTTCCAAGTGGCCAATGTCTACTACTTGTATATCGGCAAGAACGTGAAACGCATTGGTAAGAGAGCATTCGAACTCTGCCCGCTCAACGAGATTGTGAGCAAGAGCCGCCAATTGGAATTAGACGAGGAAGCCTTTGCAAACTCACGGCCCCAGCGAGGCGAGTGGGAAAATTGCATCGTCAAAATCAACAAAAAAGCCTTTTATGGTGCTACGCTGAGTGCAGACACCTATTTCAAGAATCTGGAAATCATCGGAGACTCAGCAACGTATGGCGGTCGTTGGGGAAGGGGTTCGCAGTTCTTCCACATCGGTCCAAAAGTGCGGGAAATAGCGCCATCGGCCTTTGACGGAATGTTTGAAGGCAGTACTGTGCCATACTTGATTGTGGATTCTCTTAACCCATATTATTCCGACGATTTTGACCCTATAATCTATAATAAGGACAAGACGTGTCTTCTTATCGCATTAAGTTCCCCGGGTTCGGGCATTTGGCCGGAAACACTAATTAAGATGGCACCAGGGTGTGTGCGCGGGAAAATGAGCAGTTTTAATATTCCGCAAACAATTGTGGATTTGGAAGGAGCATTTAGTGAATGCAAACAGCCCAAATACTCATATGCTGATGTCACTTGTCCGTTTATGGTTCCTCCCGTTATTTCTGATGCCACATTCAGTGACGAGATTTTTGCCGACCCGGAGAAGAATGTTTATCTGCAGGTGCCGGAAGGGACTGAAAAACTTTATGCAGATGCACCAGGCTGGCGCAAGTTCGGCGACTATATCACCACCATGTACGAGGAAGATTTTAAGCCACTTCCACCACAGGCTTTGAACTATCAAATGGTGGTGCATGGAGATTCGTCGAGGACTTTGATAGATATCAGCGAGGTTAGCACAATCCGCTTCAGCGAAGATGAGAATGGCGAGGCAATGGTGACTATAAGTGTGAACGGGCGCAACGACATAACAACCAAAACCGCTAATATTGACAGCATAACGTGGAAACCAGGTTTTGTGTATGAGGGTGCGGAGATTTTTACCATTAACGATTCTTCTCTCACCGTCGAAGCGCAGAAATGCTCCATCACTTTTGGCGCTACAACCTTTGATGACAGCGCACAAATATGCGTTCGCAACTCAGTACTTCTTCCGCGTCCTGTTGAGGGTGTTACTGGTGGCATAGGTATAGACATCAGTATGCTGACTGATTCTGGTATTGTGCATGAACTTAGCGGTGTGGCGAAAATCACAATTCCTTATAAAGCACCGGCAGACCAAATAGTAGGCGCCGCCTATTATAATGCAGAAACAGAAGAGTGGGAGCCAGTCTATTTTGAGTATGACAGGGGGGCAGGGGTCGCCACTATTCTCACCGACCACTTGTCGTTCTTTACCTTCTTCACCGTGCTCAACGAGAGGACCAGGGGAGAAACATTCATCTCATATAGCGAGTTTCCTCCGGTTTATATGTTCAATGTCGCCACTCAAAAACTGCTCGACATCTTAGGCTCCAATGACCCTAAAATGGAACAGGCGGTTCAGTTCAAAGATGAGATGGGACTGTGGCAGTCTATGGGCTTGGACGGATTCTATGCCGGTGCAGTCAGCATTACGGAACCATTTTTTAATTTCAAACCAGAGGCTATAGACAATGCCGTTAATATTGTGGGAGATATAGGCACGGCGCTGACCATCTTGGATGTAGTGCGGGCCGACTTGCAAGGCGATAACATTGCGGTTGCCTCCAATACACTCAAAGTGCTGATGGCTAAAACGGCCGGCTCGGCAGCCAGTGCAATCGGAACACCTGTTATGGCGGCTTCCATGTGTTTGGTTGCCTTCATCGGTGTTGCATTAGAGAAATTCGGCACAACAGTGCAAGAAAGTAAAATGGACCTGTTCCGCAAAGCGTACCGATATTATTACAGTGTTGAGGGATATAAAGAGGTAGGCTCGCAATCGAGTTTCAATAAAAATGCCAATGGAAAACCTGAAAAACACGGATATTTCCGCACAATCAAAGACTGGTACGACTATTTCTATCCTGCCTTTGTGGAAGCAAAAATGAACGAGAACCAACTCAAATCCTATATCGAGCAATCGGTGCGTCGGTACTGCGACAGGTTCTGGGAAGATAATACAGACGTATTTACATTCTGTATGGCAGAGAAAGACGTGAGATCCTTGAGTTCATATATGTATCCCGACCAAGCAACCATGAACAAAATATCGGACGAGTACTTTGCAGAACTTATGAATGGCCATTTGGTCGCGGTCTTTAATGCGTTGCGCAACGAGCAGATTGTATTAGCATCAAACCGCATGGCAGCCAAAGTGAACAGTATGGCGAAGCTCATGGGCAAAAAAGTTGCTTTCCGTATCACCGACTCGTCTTGGAAAGGAAAAGAGGACGAGAAATCCGTTTTTGCAGGGCGAAAAATAGGCTTTACCGTCATTCCCGAATATGTTTCCGACCCGGATAAATGGCAAACTACCATTAATGACGAAGGGAAAGCTCCTTTGGGTTGGTTCACCACATACGCCTTGGTGCGCAACATGGTGCCTTTCAAAATCACTCTGTTCGATGAGAAAGGCCTGCCCGAGAAAGAGTTTGAGTTCCAGTTGGATGGCGCCACCGACCGGATGATTGTTGACATCGACCTCGCCACGCAAGGTGTGAAAGTGGAGACCAATACGATTGAAAACCTTAAACTGACTTATACTCCTCCATCTTTATTGATTTATGCATCGGGCTATGATATGTTGGACCAATATTCGGACTCTATTACGGGTGAAATGATTTATATGTCAGATTCGTTAAACTTCTACAAGGAAAAAGTGAGGTGGAGTACTGAGGTGGAGCGATTCTTCAACCGACACGATTTCATTACGGTGGATTCTCTTGGCAACTACACTATTGGAGATGATATTGTTGGCAAGTTCGTCGGTGATACAGCTTCGGGTAAGTTCATCATCAATACCGACTATAAGTTCTTCGTTAAAACATTGCAGCAGTTTATCGACGCTTGGAATAATTCTAAGAATAAGGATTTTGATCGACTCCGGGAGATATTGAACGGCTCTGTCAAGCACCAGATAGCCTGCAAGTACACCATCAAACGGGTTGAGGTTGAAGACCACTATGAGTACGAAGTTATTTATACGGGCGAAGGCGCGTTCGATATGACGGTGCGGCATATTAACCATTACAACAAAGCCATCGATTGGCGGAGTTTGTTTGTGGATAGTGCATTCCCGTCGCTGGATACCTATGATGTCGGTGTCGGTACAAGTTCCGTGGGAGGTGATGTTACTCTCGAATATAAAACCACCTTGCGTTAACTATTGAATAACTGAGAAATAACCCCTTTTTGCTGGTTTTACAAAAAAAACGAGGCTGCCCAAAAACTTCTTGGACAGCCTCGTTCAGATTATCGCACTTATTGTTAAATGCCTTTCAGCACTGCTCTGACAGAGCCTTTGTCTGCAATCAGTTTTGCAAAATAGCCGCATACCTTATTGGCAAGTCCTGCCTCAAACAAATCGACGCCGAAAATCTCTTTACGGTGCATAAGCGGCTCAACTGCCTTGCAAGCCGCTGCCGCGTCTCCGCCAATCTTGACATCAGCGACGTATTTTCTCACATCGTCCAAAAGCGGGTCGGGGCTTAACTCAAAAGCGTTTCCGTTATCGTCGATTGCCATAAGGTAGCGCATCCACAAAGCGAAAACAGCGGGGATAACCTCCAAATTGGCCACATTCAAATCGTTGCGTGAGAGATAGCCTTTAATTGTTTCGCCAAAGCGTATGCTCAATTTCTGCGATGTGTCGCAAGCAATGCGCTGCGGTGTGTCAGGCATAAACGGATTCGGAATGCGGATGTCAACCACTTCGTCGATAAAGTTGCGCGGTTTGATGATGCCCGGGTCGACAACAACAGGCAGGCCTTCCTCATATCCCAAACGTTTGACAAGACGCAACAAATCAGGGTCTTTCATTTCGTCGGCTATAAGAGTGTAGCCAAGCAGGCAGCCGCTTACGGCAAGGAATGTATGAAGCGGGTTCAAGCAAGTGCACACTTTCATTTTCTCCACCTTGTCCACCGTCTCGCGATTGGTGAAATACAATCCCGCTTTTTCAAGTTCGGGACGGCCGTTGGGGAAATTATCCTCAAGAACCAGATATTGGCACTCTTCGGCGTTGACAAAAGGCGCCACGTAGGTTTTCTTGCTTGTGATGACAGGCTCAAGCTGTTCAATTCCGTCATCGGCAAGAATCTTCTCAATTTTGGCGTCGGGGCGCGGGGTGATTTTGTCAATCATTGTCCAGGGGAACGACACCTTGCTGGCGTTATTCACATAATCAAGGAATCCCTTTTTGCAAACACCGCGTTTCTCCCACTCTTTAGCAAACTCATTGACAGCGGCATACAGTTTGTCACCGTTGTGCGAGCAGTTGTCCATACTTACCATCGCAATTGGAAGTTCGCCGTTGGCGTAACGCTCATAAAGCAATGTGACAACTTTTCCGATGTAAGATTTTGGAAGGACAGGTCCTTCGGCAAAATCGCTTTCAACACCAGGCATAAACACGCCAGCCGCATTTTTCAGCAGATAGCCTTTTTCTGTAATGGTGAATGTGACCATTTGAAGCGAAGGATTTCGGAAAATCTCAATCAGCCGCGACCAATCGTTGGCATTGGAACTGTCGGCTGTCAGCGACTCCATAATTGAGCCGACCACAGTTTTTTCGACATTTCCGCTCGATTTGAGTGTTACAAGCGCACCGATGTTGTCGTGGGGGCGGTACATTTTCTCGATAATCTCGTAGTCGTAGCCCTCAGCGACCACAAGACCACGGTTTATCACACCCTTGTTTAAAAGTTCCTGCACCACATTGGCCTGAAAAGCACGAAAAATGTTTCCGGCACCGAAGTGAATCCAAAACGGCTCTTTTTTAGTTGCAGCCTCAACTTTTTCCCGATCGAATTGTGGAAGTGAGTAGCCTTTTGCTTCCCACTCCGCTTTGTTTTGTAATCCTTGTTTAGTCAGTTTCATCTTTTAAACATTTTATATGACTGAATTTATGTTGATGCCGTTATATGTTAGATTGCCAACATTTTAAAAACGCAGATGTTCTCGTTGGCAAACAAATGATACGCAAGGCAAAAGAAAGAATTTTTTGCTAAATAATTCAAAGTAAATACGCCCAAAAAAGAGATTGCGTGTGTGTCGCGTAAGATTCCGGACTCAATTGTCGAATGAAGGGGCCGCCCAAAACCTCTTTGGACAGCCCCATTCTTTTTCTGCAGATAGGCTAACTGCGCATTGCCGTCAGGCGGTCGACAACAATCTTTCGCCACCGCTCCGCCAGCCGCAATTCATCGTCCGACGTGGCTTCGACATTGCTGTTATAAAACTCAAGGTAAACATCGGGTTTGCCGTCGGCGGTTAAATTCAGCCCGATAGTGTCGGGCTTATCAATAATACCGCACGCGCGAACGTGCTCTAAATCAACGCACTCGCGCAAACCGCCTTTGCATCGGGCGTAGAACAGCCAGCGGCCGCCACCGTCGATGCCGATGGCATTGTTGCCGCAAATCTCCGAGCTGCAAATGGTTGTTGATTTTTGTTGCGCCATCTCGTTGAGCGTGTCAGTGAGATTTTTCTCGCGGCGTTTGTGGGTGTAACCCGAGAGCCAGAATGGCAGGGCGCATAGAGCCACTATGGCCACACCTATAATTATTGTTGTAATGTCCATTTTATTATTATTTAATTGATTGTTAAACGTGTAGGCATACCACGCCGATTGGCGTGGGCATCGCTACACAAAAAAAGGTTTTGAAAAAATCAGATTTTTCGCACGGTTCGAAATTCCATTATTCCGTGCGGCAATAGGCTGGCCAAATTTTACCAGAACACGCTGAATGGGAATGAGATATCGAATTTAGGAAACTGAATTTGAAATCCCGCGCGATTGACTTTGTTGTGCGAAAATGTGGCAAAAAACACCTTTGCCGACGATTTGACAATCTCGAAAAAGCCGTCGTAGATTGTCCGCTCGTTAAGTTCGCAGGTGCGCACCGTGAGTTGGCTCTGCGGCGGCATCACGCCGTGAAAATCTTGCACTGCCTCGATTATCGAGCAATCCGAATCGGACTCACCGGCATACGTCTGCCACCCATCGGCAACAGCCACGGGCTGAAAGGCGTAGAAACAGACCAACGCCAAAAACATAGCCGAAAAACCCAGAAAACGTTTCATAATGCGAAGGTGGGAAAAATCTGTCAAAGTGAGTGATGTTATTACGCTTTGGTTGTTTGATTTTTCTACTTTTGTCGTTATACGAGTTACCATTATCGGAACTGGCTCACACATTTAAATCAACGTATTATGAAAAGATTATCTCTTATTACCATTGCCGCGGCAATGGTGGCCGCCTGCAACACTCAGCAGGAACAAACCATCAGCACTCTTAAGATTGACACTGATAAGGTGGTTCAAAACGAATCCGTTGATTGCATTATCGACACAACCAGTCTTGAGTTTGTGATTTTGGAAACCACCGACGATTGTCTGCTTGGCTTCGCCAAACAAATCAGCTATCGCGGCGACACTATAATTATATTTGACAAATCAACCCAAAGCATCTTCTTTTTCGACAGCAAGGGCCACTATCTGTCGAAAATACACCGCGTTGGACGCAGCCGCACCGAATACGTTGAAATTGACAACCTTTGTTTCACCAACGACGAGGTTATAATTTACGATTGGGACGGAAAAATTGTGGCATACGGGTTCGACGGAAAGTTCCGTTACTCGTTTGAAGTTCCCAAAGCCCAATCCCTCTACGAAAAAGACGGCAACATTCTCGTTGCACACGGATGGAATGTCAGCGAAGATACCGAATGGGGGCGCGTGTCTGTCTATAACAAAAAAGGTGAGCGTCTGTCGGCATTGCTGAAAATTGACGAGGCGGATGCCAGCAGGGCTGATTGGAGCGATACAAAATACATCAACGGTTTCGGCGACTCGCTGTTCTTTATGGCGCCGTTCGACAACGTGGTTTACAAATATGAAAACGGCGATTTTGTACCCGCCTACCAATTCGATTTTGGTGCTGATAACCTCCCTGCCAAGGTTGCGCGTGAAGGCGCAATGAGCAAAACCGATAAAAATTATTCGTACGCCTACGAATTTCGCGAGACCGAACGATTCAGATTTGCGGGTTTCCACGGTGCCAACAAGGAATTTCTGATTAGTTGGGTTTTCGACAAGAAGAAAAAACAAACTGTGGCAATGTCTAACGTTTGTAAGATTAATTCGATAGGTGGTATCTGGCCCGAAATCAACAGAATTGATGACAGTGGCAAGTACTTTTTTAATTATATACCGGTTTCAGCGGCAAAACGCTGGCAAGCGGAGGATTACAAAAAACTTGGCGACAAATCGGTTTGGCCGAAAGAGGTAGCCTCACTGCCCGACGATGACAACGGCGTAATTATTCGTGTCCGATTGAAAAACCTCAACGACGATTGACGCCCACCGCGCAAACGCACCTGTTGAAAAAGCCGCAATTTATTCACAAGTTATCAACCGCAAGCCGGCGGGTGTTGATATTTTAACCCGGCTAATGTGGAATAAATCGCTACCTTGCACCGTTTAAAAATAGGTGAAAAACAAACGTAAATTGTTGGTTTTAAGAATATTGTAAATAACAACATTAAAAAATTGACAACTATGGCAAAGATTATAGCAGTGGCCAATCAGAAAGGCGGCGTGGGCAAGACTACCACAGCAATCAACTTGGCGGCGAGTCTGGCAGTGCTCGATAAGAAAGTTCTGCTTGTGGACGCTGACCCGCAAGGCAACGCCACATCGGGTTTCGGATTTGAAGTGGAAAACATAAAAGTGGGCCTTTACGAGTGCCTTGTGGACGAGATTGACCCGGTGAATGCCATTTTGAACGTCAGCAGCCTTGAAAAGAACAGCAGCCTGAAAGCACTCGACCTTCTGCCATCGAACATCAACCTGGTGGGCGCCGAGATTGAGCTGCTTGAAAAGGCTGACCGCGAGAAAATTATGAAAATGGGACTCGAAAAGTTCCGCGACAAGTACGATTTCATCATCATCGACTGCTCGCCGTCGCTGGGCTTGATTACCGTCAACTCGCTTGTTGCGGCCGATTCGGTGATAATTCCGGTTCAGTGCCAGTATTTCGCACTCGAGGGCATCGGCAAACTGATAAACACTATAAAAATTATACAAGGCGGGCTGAACCCCGGCCTGCAGATTGAGGGTTTCCTGTGCACAATGTACCAAAGCAACACAAAACTTGCCAACACAGTGGTTGAGGAGGTGCGCCGCTGCTTCGAGGATATGGTTTTCGAGACAATGATTTCGAACAACGTGAAAATATCGGAAGCGCAAAGTTATGGAACGCCGAGCGTGGTGTACGACCCGCAGTCGACGGGCGCCATCAACTACCTGAACCTTGCCCGCGAGGTGCTGCAGCGCAACAATATGACACAAATGGACTCTGACGAAAAAATGATTGACTGATTATGGCGACACCAAAGAAACCGGCTCTGGGCCGAAATATGGAAAACGTTTTAGGAATTAAAAAGGGCGAGGGATTGGGCGCACTGCTGAAATCGGCGGCGCCGCAAGGTTCCGACAAGGTGCCAATCTTCGAGGTTAAACTCGATTTGATTGACGTGAACCCCTACCAACCGCGTACAAAATTTGACGAGGAAGAACTTGACGAACTCACCGAATCGATTAAGCAACTGGGTATAATTCAGCCCATTACGCTGCGTAAGCTCGACAATGACCGCTACCAGATAATATCGGGCGAACGCCGTGTCCGCGCATCGAAATCGGCAGGAAAAACCACTATTCCGGCATACGTTCGCACAGCCAACGACCAGGAAATGCTTCTTATGGGACTGGTTGAGAACATCCAACGTTCCGACCTTGACCCAATTGACATCGCCATCAGCTATCAGCGCCTGATTGACGAGTGCAACCTGACGCAAGAGAATCTGGGCGACCGCGTGGGCAAGAAACGCTCGACGGTGACAAACTTCCTGCGTCTGCTCAATCTGCCCGACGAAATCCAGTTGGGGTTGCGCAATCGCCTCATCACCACGGGCCACGCAAAGGCTCTGCTGAGCATCGACGACGAAAACGACCAGAAATATCTGTTCGAGCGCATTGTGAGCGAAGGGCTGTCGGTGCGCGAGGTTGAGGAGATTGCCAGCGAAATGAAGGAAGGCAATCCTGGCAAGAAGAAACAAAAGAAGACCAAAAAGAAGGACGACACTTACGGCGAGCTCGAAAGCAAACTGAACAGCTTTTTTGAGTCGAAAGTGAAGTTCAGCCGCACCGACAAAGGCAACGGCAAGATTGTGATTGCGTTCAAAAACGATCAGGACCTTGAGCGCATTATATCGCTGTTTGATAAACTCAAATCGCTTTAACACAGGCTGTTGTGACGCTAAAACGCATATCGCTGCTGATTGGTGCGCTGCTGGTTTTGACCATCGGGCTGGCACCCGTCGCCCGTGCGCAATACGCTGACGGTTTCGACATACCCGACAGCACCTACCGCGCCCTGCACAAGCCCAACAAGGCAACGTTTATGTCGTCGCTGGTGCCTGGCCTAGGGCAGTATTACAATCAGAAATACTGGAAGATACCGATTATTTACGGCGGTTTCACGGGGCTGATTTACTATGCGAGTTACAACAACTACGTCTATAAAAAATACCGACGCGAGTACAAGTGGGCGACCGACCCAGACCCCAATATTCAGAAAAAAAGCAAATATCCCGCCGCAAACACCGAGCGGCTGAAGGACACGTGGCGGCGCTACCGCGACATCTGCTTCATCGGCATTGGCGCGCTCTACCTGCTGCAGGTGATTGACGCCAACGTTGACGCGCACTTTTTCGATTTCACCATCGACAAGGACCTGTCAATCAAGGCCGACCCAATGATAATGCCCGACTTCACCGAAGTGGCTGGCTCGCGGACTAGCACGCCGCTGGGCGTAAATATTACCGTAACATTCTGATACACTAGATTTTGAAATGATAAAACCAATCATCACCATTTTGTGCGCGGCGGCACTCGCGGTGCACGCAAACGCCACAACACAAATCAACGACTCAACACCAATCACTGACACACTTTTTGCCGCCGACACCACCGATTTTGGCTGGCCCGAACCGTCGGACACGCTCGATATTGAAGTTTCGGAAGCGGTTGACAGTCTGTCGCAAATGTGGTTCGACGGGCAGGCGTCAATGGGCAACGACACATCATTCATCGCGACAACCGACACGGCGCTAATCCCCGATTTTCCCGATTCGGTATATCGGAAAAGACTGGAAATGCTGCCGCTCGAAATCGAACTGTCGTATAACAAGGTGGTTAGCAATCTGATAAATCTATATTCGCACAAGCGCCGCGACCTGGTTGAGAATATGCTGGGCGTGGCCGACTACTATTTCCCGATTTTCGAGGACATTTTCGACTCGAAGGGAATGCCCACCGAACTGAAATATCTGGCTGTGATTGAGTCGGCGCTGAACCCTGTGGCTGTGTCGCGGGTGGGCGCAACGGGCCTTTGGCAGTTTATGCACAGCACGGGCCGAATGTACAAACTTGAGGTGAACAGCCTTGTTGACGAGCGCCGCGACCCGATAAAATCGACCTACGCCGCTGCCAATTTTATGAGCGATATGTACCGCACCTATCACGACTGGATTCTGGTGATTGCCGCCTACAACTGCGGCCCTGGCAACGTGAACAAGGCCATCAAGCGCAGCGGCGGAAAGCGCAACTACTGGGACATCTACTACCATCTGCCCCGCGAAACGCGCGGCTACGTGCCCGCCTACATCGCGGCAGCGTACATAATGAACTATTACGCAGAGCACAACCTGAAGCCGACGGCGCCGAAAATGCCTGTGAAATGCGATACGGTTATGGTGAGCAAAAAGATTCATTTTGAGCAGATTAACCACTTTATGGGCATCCCCGTCGACGTGCTGCGCAACCTGAATCCGCAGTATCGGCACGACATCATCCCTGGACACATCAAGCCCTACGCGCTGCGCCTGCCTACCGACCAAGTGCTGCGGTTCATCGAACTTGAGGACTCGATTTCGCGCTACAACGACGCCTACTATTTCCGCCCCGAGGTTATGAACAAAAAGCCCGAGCACAACACCTACATTCCTGGCCCGCCCAAAGGCGACTACAAAAAACTGACTTACACGGTGAAATCGGGCGACAATCTGGGCTTTATTTCGAGTTGGTACAACGTGCGCGTGTCGGACATCAAATATTGGAACGGAATGTCGCGCAACACCATCCGCGGCGGTCAGAAACTGATTATCTATGTGCCAAAGTCGAAAGCGGCTAAATACGAGAAAATCAACACAATGACATTCGACGAGAAACAGGCGTCGGTGGGCAAGGCCACAACGGCAAAGCCAACAACCACAGCCACTTCGGCCGAACCGCTGGCCGACGGCGAGTATGAGATTTACACCGTGCGCCGCGGCGACTCGCTGTGGGAAATCGCCCGCACGTTCAACGTCACCGAGGACGACATCAAGCGCTGGAACGGCCTTGGTTCGTCGCGAATCGACATCGGTCAGAAACTGAAAATCAAACGATAACGAGCGTGAAACCCATTAAGATTCTGGCCTTTCTGATTGTTACGGCGGCCATTTTGGCGGCTGTGGCAATGCTTTTCCCGAAAGACGGAATTGAGTTGGGCGGCGGAATCAAGTTGCATTTCGATTTTGCTGACAGTCAGGCTGATACAGTGCAAACCAACATTGCCGACGTGGTCGAGATTATCGGCAACACGAGCGCCATTGAGGCCGAACTGAAGGCCGACACCACCACGCTGCCCGCCGACACGGCTGTTTTGCCGCAACCCGACACTCTGCCCGCAGCGCCCGCGCCAAAGCCCAAACCCGCCCGCACCGACAGGCCCCGAAGCCGCCAACCCATTGAGTTTGCCGACGACGACGAGGTGCGTCTTGCACCGTTTTTTGCCGCGCTGGCCAACTGCCAAAACCGCCAAGTGCGCATTCTGCACTACGGCGACAGTCAGATTGAGGGCGACCGCATAACGGGCTATTTCCGCAATCTTATGCAGAAAAAATACGGCGGCAGCGGCCCTGGACTAATGCCCGCCGTGCCGCCCGTGGCCAAATCGTCGGCCATAGTGCACTCGGCGTCAAGCAATTGGCGCGTCCACTCAATTTATCAGAAGCGCGACACGTCGCTGCACCATCAGCGGTTCGGCATTATGGGCAGTTTCGCGCAGTTTGGCGGCAGTCAGGCGTGGATAAAATTCTCGCCTTCGGGGCAGGCTTACAAGTCGGTGAAGAAGTTCACGCAGTGCAATATTTTCTACGGTCACGCCGACAGCGCGTTCACCGTGAAGGGCTATGCCAACGGTGAGTTGCTGTGGTTCGAGGACATCGACCCAACTGCCGACACCAAGCGCCTTCAGTGGAATTTTGAGCAGACACCGACCAATTTCCGCATTGAGTTCGGCGGCAGCCAAAGTCCTGACATTTATGCGGTTACGCTCGACTCGCCCGCTGGCGTAATGGTCGATAATCTGCCATTCCGCGGAAGCAAGGGCACCGAGTTTGTGAAAATCGACCTGGCGCAAATGAAGCAAATGGGCCACTATCTGCCTGTGAGCCTGATAATTTACGAGTTTGGCGTGAACGCTGTCACCAACCGCTCGCGCAGTTACAGTTACTACGAAGAGAATCTGCGCAAGCAACTGCAATACCTGAAAAAGGTGTGGCCGCGCGCGGTGATTCTGGTTGTGGGCGTGAGCGATATGTCGGAAAACGGCACCAACGGCTATGTGACGCGCTCATCGGTGCCGAAAGTGATTGAAGCCCAACGCAATGCGGCTTTCGCCGAAGGGTGCGCGTTCTGGAACCTGTACGCCGCAATGGGCGGCCGCAACAGTATGCCCGTGTGGGTTGAGAGCGGAATGGCGCAGAAAGACTACACGCACTTCAACCGCAAGGGCGGCCACCGCGTGGCGCAAATGCTGTTTGAGGCGATAATGGACGAGGAAGAGGTAGGATTTAGTAATTAGGATTTAGGATTCGATTATAAAGGATAGGGACAATTTGTCCCCGACCTTTGACGCATATTCCGTAGGTGTCCGCTTGGAGGCGTAGCGCTCTAACGGGCGGAAATTTTTAGAAAATTTGGAAGAAAATTGATATAAAATTCAAACCGTGACAATTCGTCACGGTTTCATTTTACAATACATTATGCAATTAGTATATTTGTATGATTGATAATTGATAAAATGTTTCACTCATAAATGATAGGATTATGTCACTTGAAGATTATGAACGTCGGTTTTATAGTAACGTGAACAATAAACTTACATTTCCCAAAACGTGTAAGGCTTATCTTGAGAGTTCTTGTCACGAATCTGGCACACTTCCTACGAAAACAAAAATCACAGACCTTGGTTATATGGTTACTCACGGCTTTGACTTATGCGATTATGTTAAGAAATATGCAGAAGACCGCCCGCAGAATAAGTACTACATTTTAGGGGCATTCGCAGAATACATATCATATATGCGAAGCAACGGGAAAGAAACTTATGGCGCGTGGATGGTTCTATATAATGAACTAATATATGACGACCTTTTGAATATAGAGCAATGGGTTTCTTTGTTCTGCAAAGAAGTTTCATTGAGATTTTATATACACTCATATACTGATTTTCACAAATTACCAAACCTTGGTTATGACAGTAAATATGAAGGCGGATTGAAAGATTTACCTGATTGGAATTATGATGAGGTGATGGGGCTACATCTTTCCAAAGAGCGTTTGTTAGAAATCATCCTTCTGCCGACCGATGAATATCTTGAAGCAATATCCAAAATTAAAGAAATTGAGGAAAACAATAAGTACATTATTTCTTTTCAAAAGTTAGTGAAAGGTAGAGTACCTGAATTTGATAACTCAAAGAAAATAAAACTTATCCGCCATTTAGACAATCGTGAAGTTAAGATAATCGATGGAAAAGAGTATAGAGAAAGCCTTTATACACTTTACCGCACTCGCTACGATGTATTTATAAAATATCAGAACGAACAGTATACATCAAGGTTCAAGGATGTTGAATATATAGTTTCGTTTATTGGTGAAGAAAAGAATACCGCAAGATTTGTTGGCGTATTTAAAAACTGTAACCGCATAGATTTGGAAAATGATAACAGTGTTTTTGATTTTCAAAAGGTTGTCGGATTCGAGGCTCTGGAGGAAAAAGTTGTAATTGATTGGGTAAACCGAGCAATAGATTGGCATCAATGGTATGATTCGCATATAAAATATGTAGTGCGTATTGACAGAGGTATGAGTGAAGGCGACATTCCTGTTTTCACAAGTTATGAAGATGTTATGCTTAATTATCATCAACTCAAAGCAATATTTGAGAAGAACGATATGGAATGGCGTGCCAAACTTGAAGCCTGCAACTGCGTTTATCTAATTCTTGACAAAAAAACAGGCAAACAATATGTAGGTGTAACATATCGCAACAAACAGAGTTCTGGTAAGGGCATTTGGGGCCGTTGGTATGAATATGCAGAGACTAACGGACACGGCAATGACAAAAGCCTGCTTGAATTATACAAAAAAGATAATGCCTATCCCGCTACATATTTTCAATGGAGCATACTAGAAATACTACCCCTCAATGTAACCGACAAAGTCGCGATTGACCGAGAATCTCTTTATAAAGAAAAATTCGGCACTCGAGAACACGGTTATAACAATAACTAATTTGTCTCTTCTTCCAAAAAATCAGTATTTTCGCAATTGATTTTCAAACGCATTTGAGATTCAAGAAAATATGAGCAAATATGAAATACCATTCTTAACGGCTTGCATAAACGCTTTCGGGCAGCGGTTTGCTATGACTCGGCAGGCAGCCTACCGCTATCTGCAAGAGCATAAGGGATTGGCATTTCTGATAGAATTCTACGATGTTGAACATCTTCAATCGATAGAAGACACAATTGACGACTTACTTATTGTATGTCAGCGGAATGGGGGCACGCTTGTATGAAACTATACCACGGCTCAAATACCGACATTGATTCCATCGACCTTTCGAAAGGCCTGAAAAACAAAGATTTTGGAAAAGGATTCTATTTGACACCCGACAGAAACACTGCTATTCGTATGGCAAATAAAAAGACTAGACTTTTTGGTGGAACATCGACTTTGATAACATACGAATTTAATGAATCGGCCCTACACTCTGATTTGAAAATCAAGATTTTCCCCGAAAAGGCTTGCTCTGAATGGTTCCTGTTCATTGACGCCAACCGTGACCGAGCGAGCAAGACACCTGTTCACGACTATGATATTGTAGTGGGGCCGATTGCCGACGATGGTGTTGTTCTGCAACTGACCAACTTCCGCGAAGGTTTCAATACACCCGAGCAAGCCGCCCAACTGTTGCAAGACAAATATCTTGACCAACAATACTATTTCGGCACTAAACGGGCATTACAATACCTTACCAAAACATCTGTTGAAACACTATGAATCAGCCAAACCACCACCAAATAGCCAATTATCTGACCGATTACGCATTGAGCGAATTAGTGCGTTACGAAATGGAAGATACGGGATGTAACATTGAACAAGCGATGGAACGTGTGTATAACTCGCCTATAATAAACGCGTTACAAGATGAAGAAGGTGAACTTTACGTGCAGAGTCCCGCCTACTTGTATGAACTAATGAACTCTATGCAGTGACAACTCCATCCACCTTTAAAACTCAATTGAACAATCTATCAATCAGTTAATCTGTCAATCAGTATATGAACATTCTTGAAACCAACAATGTTTGCAAGCAATACGACGGCCACACGGCGCTCGACAGCGTGAGCCTGAAAGTGCCGCAGGGCATAGTGTTCGGGCTGTTGGGACCTAACGGTGCGGGAAAAACGACGCTCATCCGCATCATCAATCAGATTACAGCGCCCGACAGCGGCACCGTGCTGTTCGATGGCCACCCAATCGGGCCCGACGACATCAGCAAAATCGGCTATATGCCTGAAGAGCGCGGACTCTACAAGAAGATGAAAGTGGGCGAGCAAGCCGTTTATCTTGCACAACTCAAAGGACTTACAAAGG
>JAEEGK010009719.1_pt1 | contig 22376 bp, 18 predicted proteins | sample 8958771 | NCBI WGS metagenome assembly JAEEGK01 (sample SAMN16246547, study PRJNA631951) | gut metagenome | biome: gut microbiome; feature: rumen; material: SC-attached | host: Bos | place: Iran: Karaj | collected 2018-10 | reverse complement strand
CCGAAGTTTATCATCGGTTTCTTCGTAGCCTCGTTGGTCGCCTCCTTCATCGTGCTGCCCCTCACCGACGGCGCTACCGTGAAGGCCATCAACGGCGTCCTCGACCAATACAAGAACTGGGCCTTCGTGCTGGCCTTCACTAGCATCGGCCTCGACACCAACTTCAAGAGCCTCTTCAAGCAGATGCAAGGCGGCAAGGTGCTCTGGCTTTACATCATCGGCCAGCTCTTCAACATCGCCCTCACGCTGTTTGCCGTGTGGTTCCTGCTGTCGGGCGTCGTCTTTAAAGTCCCGGTGCTTGACATGTTCAAATGATGAACCAAAACCACAAAATATTCAAAGTGATTACCATCCTTATGGTGGTAATCACTTTGTTTTTGGCCGGCTGGATCATGGCCAACAAACTCGGCCTCGTGGAAGGCTACGACTTCGGCGCAGGTGCCTATTACTACGCCGACATCCCCACCGAGCAATACTCGGAAATCGACAAGGAAGGTGCCTATCAGACCTCCGTGCCGAAATGGATCTTCTACGTCCTCTTCTTCGCCTGGGGCTGGCTGATGTGGCGGCTGTGGGTGTGGATAGAAAAGCATTGACATCAACGATGCACAAACGGCACCTCGCACATCTCCAAGATTTCCATCACGAAGGCTCGCTCGCGGGCGCCAAAATGATTGTCGGAGCGCGACAGACGTGTCATCATGCGTGAAAAAACGCGCTTCTTTTCCATCGTCATGCGACGCAAAGTCTCATAAGTCAGTGTAGGTAATTCGTTTTTCGGTATTGGAGAAAATCCTATCGAATTGAATCCCAACTCTTTCATACATTCGACAAAGCATTTCTTTTCTTCTTTATCGCTCTGAAAATCAGCATTGGCCAAATTGAAAAGCACATTGGCTATAGCACATTTTTCCGCTTCGGTAAATTGCACTTCCATGACACATCGGTTTTTTTCACTGCAAAGAAACAATTTTTTCAGAAAAATGCGTACTAATTCAATAATTTTTCTTTTCTTTGCACGTTCAATTTGAAAAATTCCGCTACAATGAATAGAAATTTCCTTTCAAAATCGTTTTTGACCGTTTCACTTATTTTATTGGCTACCATAGGAGCCTTTGCGCAAGACAACACCATCAAAGGCTTCGTCTATGAAGAGTCGACAGGCGAGCCGATGATGTTCACCAATGTCTATCTGAAAGGTACCACCTACGGCGGTTCCACCAGCGAAAACGGCTTCTTCAACATCAACCGTATTCCCGACGGCAAGTACACCCTACTCATCACCTGCGTGGGCTACGACACCATTTCCGAGAACTTCACTCTCTCCCAGGGACAGACCATCACCCGCAAATACTACCTCAAGGAAACCAGCCAGAAGTTGGAGTCGGTCACCATTACTGCCGACAAGATTGAGGCCCGCACCGAGACCAAGACCTCTGTCATCAGCGTCACGCCCAAGACCATCACGAAGATACCGAGCATTGGTGGCCAAGCTGACTTCGCCCAATACCTGCAAGTCGTCCCAGGCGTCATCTTCACTGGTGACCAAGGCGGCCAACTCTATATCCGTGGCGGTTCGCCCATCCAAAACAAAGTGCTGTTGGACGGCATGACGGTTTACAATCCTTTCCACTCCATCGGTCTCTTTTCGGTGTTCGACACCGACATCCTCCGCAATGCTGATGTCTACACGGGCGGCTTCGGCGCCGAATACAGCGGACGTGTCTCATCCATCATGGACATCTCAACCCGCGACGGCAACAAGAAGCGCATCTCGGGCAAAATTGGAGCCAGCGTATTTGGAGCCAAGGTGATGGTGGAAGGCCCACTGAAAAAAGCCAAGAACCCCGATGAATTAACAGCATCGTTCATCCTGTCGGCCAAAAACTCCTACCTTGAACAAACCAGCAAGATACTCTATCCATACGCCGCTGAAAACGGCCTGCCGTTCAACTTCCAAGACGTGTATGGCAAGGTATCGCTCAACGCGCCCAACGGCAGCAAAATCAACTTCTTCGGCTTCTCGTTCAACGACCAGGTACACAACTATATGTCGCTCTCCAACTACGGTTGGAACTCATTTGGCGGTGGTACCAACTTCCTCGTCATCCCTGGCAAGTCGCCTGTGATGATTGAAGGCAACGTGGCCTATTCGAGCTACGAATCGAACATGGAAGAGACGAGCAACCAGCCCCGCTACAGCAAAATCAATGGTTTCAATGCCGGCTTCGACTTCAGTTACTTCTTTGGCAAGAACACATTGAAATTCGGTTTTGAGTTTTTGGGCAACCGCACCGAATACAACACCTACAGCCTATACGGCAATACCCCGATTTCGGGCGGTCCGGAAAACACCACCGAACTCGGCGTCTACATGAAATACAAAGCCATGATTGGCAAGCTACTACTTGAGCCCAGTTTGCGTCTGCAGCTCTACGGCACCTCGGCGTTCTCGCCCGAGCCGCGTCTCGCACTCAAATACAACGTCAACGACTGGTTCCGTCTGAAGGCCGCCGGCGGACGCTATTCGCAAAACCTCGTGGCCATCACCAGCGACCGCGACGTGGTCAATTTGTTCTATGGCATTCTCTCCGATATCGAGAAAGGTGCATTGCCCAGCACTTACAACGGCAAGGCCATCACCTCTTCGCTACAAACCGCTTACCACTACATCATCGGCACCGAGTTTGACCTTGCTGACAACATGACCCTTAACATCGAAGGCTATTGGAAGGACTTTACCCAACTGACCAACATCAACCGCAACAAGATTTACAACACCTCAACATACGGTGTCCCTGAACTGCTCAAGAAAGACTTCGTCAAGGAAACTGGCGATGCCTATGGTGCCGACATCTCGCTGAAATACGAGGACAAGCACTGGTATATCTGGGCCGTCTACGCCCTCGGTTTCGTAACAAGGGAATATGAAAAAGTCGTTGACGACGAAGCTGTCCTGACGCAATACATGCCTCATTTCGACCGCCGCCACAACATCAACCTCATCCTTACCTATACCGCAGGTGCCAAGCGCGAATGGGAGTTCAGCGGACGTTGGAACTTCGGCAGCGGTTTCCCCTTCACGCCCATCCAAGGCTACTATGAATACTTCTCGTTCCAAGACGGCATCAATTTCGACTACACCACCACCAATGGCGAAATCGGTGTGCTTTACGGCGAGCTCAATTCAGGCCGATTGCCCACCTACCACCGTCTTGACCTCGACGCCAAGCGCAAGTTCTACTTCAGCGAGAACGTCAACCTTGAGGTCGACCTCAGCGTCACCAACGTCTACAACCGTAAAAACATCTTCTATGTCAACATGATTACGGGCGAGAACGTCTATCAGCTGCCGATCATGCCGACATTAGGTTTAACCTTAACTTTCTGATTTCTAACATGATTATTCTCGAAAAGCCCTACGTTTCCGAGCCATTGGTAACTTACTTGGAGACGAAGCAAATCCCTGTTTTGCATAACGAGATGGCCGAAACCTTAAAGCAACAAGGCCACCAACTCAACTTATTGGACGACAAGCAGTTTGTGGAAAAATACAACCAGACCCAACAACTTTACGCCGTTTCAGAGAATGCATTGGTGTGGCTATACGCTCAACTGCCCGAGTCAGAGCTGGTAAAGAAAGTCAAGATCCTGAAAGACAAAGCCGAGTTTAGAAGAATCTGCCAGCAGATTTACCCCGACTTCTATTATAAAGAGGTAGAGATGAAGGCCTTGCGCAGCCTCAATCCTGACGAGTTGCCATTGCCGCTCGTGCTGAAGCCCTCCGTGGGCTTCCTCAGCGTGGGTGTTTACATCGTGCGCAACAAAGAAGAATGGCAAACCGCTTTGGACGACATCGACCGCAACTTCGCCCGACAATGCGCCGTATTTCCCGAGACCGTGGTACGCAGCGAGAAATTCGTCGTGGAACAATTCATCGAAGGTGAGGAATATGCCGTGGATGCCTACTACGACGCCGATGGCAAGCCCAATATCATCAATATCTTCCACCACATTTTCAAGGATGAAACTGATGTCAGCGACCGTCTCTACTGCATGAGCAAGCAGATTTTCGAGGCCAACTATCCTGCTTTCAATCAGTTCTGCATCGACTTGAATGGTGTTCTCCAACTCCGCAACTTCCCCATGCATGTGGAGTTCAGAGTGGATAAAAACACGGGCCGCGCCATCCCGATTGAGGTCAACCCGTTGCGTTTTGCTGGCATGTGCCTCAACGACCTGACACGCCACACCTGCCACCTGCTGCCCGTGCAGGCCTACTTCGAAGGCACCCGCCCCGACTATGCCACCATGTGGAACGGCATTGAGAACGACACCTTCAGCTTCATCGTACTCGACAAACCTTACGAAACCAACCGCAAGCTGGACTTTGAGCGCATCAAACGTCACTTCCACGGTGTGTTGGAAACCCGCGACATCATGAACCCCGCCATGAGTGTTTGGGGATTCTTGTTTATGCAAACCAAACCCGAGCACAAGGCCGAACTAAAGGAAATTTTGTTCTCCGACTTGCAGGAGTTTATGAAATAACACAAAGCAAAATTGCATCTTTTGGATTATTCGTAATGCCTAATCCTCACTTCAATTCCATCGGCTTCCAGTTGTGATGGGATGCCATTCACATCCGTCTGGCCATAGTGATAGGGGAATAACACTTTCGGTTTGACCATTCGCGCAGCATTGACAAGTTGCTCAACCGTCATGGTGTATGGCTGATTACAAGGCAAGAAGGCAACATCGATATCCTTGATATTGGCCATTTCGGGAATATCTTCAGTATCAGCGGCAATATAGACCCTCAAACCATCGAGTGTAAGAATGTAGCCGTTATCCCTTCCCTTGGGATGAAAGTTCTGGTGTCCTTCGGTGATATTATATGCAGGAACGGCCTCAATGGTAAAGTCATCAGCAAGCTGAAGAATGTCTCCGTTAGCCATCACCGTGCCATAGCCCAGCATTTCAGCGCAGCGTTGGTTTGTGATGAGCCGTGTTTTGTCGTTTGTCAGTAGCTTGATGGCAGCGGTGTCAAGGTGGTCGAAATGTTCATGGGTGATGAGAATGTAATCGGCTTGGGGCATGGCAGCGTAGTCGATGGTATTTTCTCCCAGTTTGGCCACGGGGTCAATTTCTATTTCCTTGCCGTCAAACTCGATACGCATGGTGGCGTGAACAAGCGCGTGGATGCTGACCGTCTTGCCATTTTGAGTTGTAAAGCTATCAACTTCGTATGCGCTCTCTTTCTTTTCTATTTCCATACCTGCCTCTTTCCATGCCATGACACCTCCTTCCAGATTCACGACCTTGAAGCCTTCTTTGGCAAGCATCCCGGCGGCGTTGGCAGAGCGCTTTCCACTTCTACAATACACCGCAATGGTCTTGTCGGCAGGTAGGGTTGACTTCGCTTTTTCGATAAAACCGTCCTGTTTGACATCGATATTGATAGCATTGGGGATATGACCTTCATCGAACTCTTCGGCAGTCCTCACATCAAGCAAAACGACATCAGGGGCCTCAATCCGTGAAGCGAAATCGTTGACATTGGTGGTTTCAAAACCTTGGTGGCCGCAGGCAGCAGCCAGGCCTAAAAGGGCAAGTAAACTGGTAATTCTTTTCTTCATTTTTATGTGCTTTTGATGAGATTTGTTGCAATTCGTCTTTCTTCTTCAGCAGGCAGTCCGTTTTTGGCTTTTCGATTTCCTCTTGATGTAGTATGGCTCTATACATTCTTTTTGTTTGTCCCAATATTGTTCCGTCATAAAACTCGCCATTTTACTTTCACCCTGCAAAAGTAAACATTTTCTCGTTTATTCTGCTGCTCGTCATGCATGATGGAAGCAATCCAATACTAATCATGATAATCGCTGGATTTCCATTCGAATTTCACCTTCTCCGGGACAAGATACTGGCCAATCTTGTAGTCGATGTTGGCCTTGTGGGCTTGACTGAGCTGGTAGCATCGTGGAACGCGGAACATTTTTCCGTCCTTGACGAAATGGGCACCTGTCTGGTGAAAACGGAAAGGAACGTCTTTTGAAATGCATTGCTTCCTGATATCAAGTATCCAGTCGTAATGGCAAGGCCGTGCATCAACTCCCGACTCTCCACCAACCGACACTTCCTCAATCGTTTCATTCAGATAAGGGATAAGGTCAACAGCTGTGAGAATGGGAGAAACGATGATGCTCTTATGCTTGATGGGGAGAGACAGAAAAATAGGCAAACGATAATCGGCCATATCTTGATTTTCCACTGTGCATCCCACAATGACATTGTCGTAACCCTCGCCCCAGTCGTCGGGCACACATTCCATGAAACGGTCGATGCGTTTGGTGAAGAAAAAGAACCAGAGGTCGCTCCGTTGTTTCATCATCCTCCAACATTCAGGCCGCCACTCGTCCGCATCTTTCAGGAGGAAATCGGAGGTGAAACAAGTGAAAACAATCTTGCCGCTCTCGATTTTCCACGACTTGTCGCGTTTCCTCTTCATCGGAAGGTTGAAATTGCCTGTCTTGCGGCACTCGCTGCTCGAAATCTCGCTGCCATACATCTCATCCTGACGGTAAACATAGCAGTATTTGCACCCAGGGCTGATCTTGGTGCAACCGTGCCACGGATTCCAGTCGGCGTATATTTCCCAGTGTTCGGACATTTCTTGGTGTCTACAGGTTTGTTAGAGCATTTCGCAAGTGCGAGCACATGTTGGTTGAGTCGATTGTCATTATGGCTGCATATAATTATGTGCCGCAAAATTACAAAAATCGTATTTGCCTCCTTAAAGTTTCAGTGTTAAAGAGAAAGCTATCCACAACGCTTTATACAAGAAATAAGATTAGGTATAATCATCTTTTATCACATGGCATTACATATCAGGGGATTACTTGCGCCCCTCCCGTTGAAAGGTATTGACGAGGCCACATTATATAGAAGGTGATGAGATTGCTGAAATTTGCTTGATGAAAAAAACTTAAAATTGTTGTCAATTATATCAAAAAGTAATATCTTTGCCGAAATTTTTAAGTAGTATGGAAGAAGCGTTGATGAAACAAGACAATGAAGTATGTTACAATACTCGGAAGTCGCGACTTTATAACAGGACACGAAAAGGGTTGTTGTCGCATGTCCGTAAAGGCGTGTATGTGCCATCGTATCTGACAGACAAGTTTATGATAGCTTGTCATGCCGTTGACGAAGGATGCTTGGTTTATCACTCTGCCTTGGAGTATTATGCTCTTCACACGCAATCGTTCAACTGGATTTATATCCATAGCACAACTCCTTTCAGGACTTTTACACATCTGAATGAAACCTATATTTACAAGCCGGTCAATTACCTGATAAATCCAAATTATGACTATGCTAACGAAAGCTATCCCATTCGAGTTACATCGTTGAACCAGACTATCATCGACTGCATTAGGCATATTGATCTCGCTGGTGGATTGGAGGAGTTGATGAACGCTCTGGATTGGATTGAAATCGGCAAACTTGACGAAGCTGAAATGATTCAATGTCTTGATGCGGTTCCTTCGAAGAGTGTCTTTCAACGTGTTGGGTATCTGCTTTCGCTATATCAAGAACAACTTGGATTGTCGGACGCTTTCTTTGATCATTGTAAGAAACAAATTGGCAATAACGTAAGCTATCTCACACCCGATGAAGATTGCGACACTTACGATAAGAAGTGGAAAATCTGTGTACCAAAAATAGGACAAAAGGAATATGACCCCTATTGAATTGACAAGAAAGCAAGTTGTTGCAATTGCCGATGAATACAACTTCACTGCGACTAATGTAGAAAAAGTAATCAGGCTCTGTAGCACCCTTGATGATTTAAGCACCAAAGAATCTTTTAAGGGGAAACTGGCTCTGAAGAGTGGTACTGCTATTAACTTGGTTTTGATTCCCAGATTGCCACGACTGTCCGTGGATTTGGACTTGGATTTGGCAATCGACTGCTCCAAAGAAGAAAAGCTCCTATTAAGACAACAGTTGGACGAAAGCCTTTCAACTTATTGTATTGAACAGGGTTATGCCTTGGGCAAACGAGAAAGCTATTCTCTATGCTCCTACGAATTGTTGTATGATACCGTCACGGGCAGTCGCGACAAAATCAAACTCGACATCAACTATTTGGCTCGTTGCCATGTATTTGAGCCAGTATTATCATCCATTAGCCACCCATTCTTTAAAGACACACATATCAAGGTGTTTCATCTTCAAGCTGTTGAGATCTTTGGCAGCAAGATAGGGGCTTTTTTTCGAAAGGACAAAACCGAGAGATCTGTACGACTTGTATTCTCTTTCTCAATCGGAACTGATGAAGAACGATGAAGAGAAGACCCTATTGAGGAAGTGTGCCGTTTTTTACTCCACTATTGGCAATGACAGCGGAGAAAAATGGTTGGACAAGGATATTGATGAGTTGACTCAAATGAGTTTCAGCAAAATCAGGTCGCAATTGTTGCCAATGCTGCGAATCAAGGCGGGCGCATACCCCAAAGCAAAAATTGAGGATGCTGTTGCTGACTTTGTAAAGTCCGTGATGCAGCTTGATGAGGTCGATAAAGATTTTATTGAAAGGTTCCAATCCGGTGAATATTGTCCTGAATTGTTGTTTGGGACACAAATGAAACACCTGGAACATCACCCTGTGGCATTGGCGACTTTGAGCAAAGTGAAGAAATACGACAAGATCTAACCCTCGAAAAAGTGCTTAAAAATCGGTCAATTATATCAAAATATTGCAATAAGTGGTTAAAAAAAACTTACCGTCCTGTTATCAATTCGGCTTCCATAATCACTTTTCAAATATCACTGAACCGGCTTGGGTGGGATGATCGTAGATAAGGATTTCTTTAGATCCGCTTTGACTCTTGTATGCCAACAGTTTCATCACAATCATTATATCACCACCTGCAGCCAGTATCATTACAATTCCTATCCAAAACAGGAGGTGCGAACCAAATAGAATCCCAATTGCCGCGGGTAGTATGCCGAGGACAATACAAGGCATCAATGCGCCCATGATGTAGTGACTTTTCAGAAGGGGTGTCGTACATGTGCAGTAAGGAGTGAGATACTCTTTCATGAATCCAAACTCTATGTCTTTGAAATGATGTTCAGCATACAAACTCCAAGTCACTCCATGAATAAGCTCATGCACCACAATCAGGACAACGAACACCACAACAAACAGAAGGCTTCCTTGAGGGGTAGGCGTTAGAAGTGATATGGGATTCTTCCAAGCGAAAAGGAGAACTCCAATCGCTACAACTGGGATGGCAAGCAAGAATACAAACAGGTTGGCCATGACGATGCTTATGGTTAGATCGTTCCGTTTGTAGCCTTGCTGGGAAAGCCTTTCGCAAGTCTCCTCAAAAACATTCAATCGCCTTTGCTCTTTTGCGCTTAGTTTTCTGTTCTTTTCCTCGTTCATTGCTTCTTTTTCGTTTAGAATGCAAAGGTAAGCATTAAATCTGTTATGAAAAGCATTAAAACGGAATGTCCAAAATCGACTTCAAAGGAATCGTCTCTCCGTTCTTCATGACGATGGTTTGGTTGTAGTCATCGATGTTTTGCAGTTGGCCTTCGGTGGACTTATACTTACCCCCGACTTTCTTCTTGTCTGGCTCAAAATAGGTGATGCTTATTGTGGGATGCTCGTTGATGACTTCCCGAAGATAAGCCATTTTTTGGTTCAAAATTTCGCTTTTCTCGTCGGTGAGTTCCTGTTGCGATTCGGTCAGGCGGGCTGTCTCTTCGATGGCAGCGGAATGACCTGTCAAAGCGGCAAACGGAGCGAATTGGGCGGCTCTGTTCATCATGCTCATTTGCGGATGTGACTTGGAGACATGATGCGGAAGATTGATGATATCGTCGTAGTTGTCCGTCATGCCTTATGTCCTCCTATTTGTTGGTTTCTTTCCTTGGCCGTTGCTCCTTCCTCAAAACTCAATCCCTTCAGAATGGCGTTCTTCCCGAATTTTGCCTTTATGTCAAGCAAGGCCTCCTGTACTTTTCTCTCCTTTGCCAAAACGACAGCCTTTTCTTCTTCAACCTGTGCTTTCTTTTCATAATCGGTAAAGAGGTCAAGTTGTTCAGATGGTTTGCCTAATGATGCCGCTTCTTCTTCGCTGATGACATGGTTCACGGTTAGGTTGATACGCCTAATAAGAAGGTTTGGGTTGACTATCTTCGCATACAAATCCTTAACCGCTGATGTTATGACTTTGCCTGATGATGTGGGAGTGTCAAGAGTTGCCGCGCCGTGGGCGTGTTTGGGAACCTGTCTGCCATAATAGTCGGTCGTAATCTCACCAAGGTATTTCGACCTTAACGCCGGGTTGGTCAGGTTCTCCGCGTCATAGTTGATGGTCAGTACGACTTGATCCGCTACAAGACGGTGCTTCACGAGATTAAGGGAAACGTCGTCGGCCATTTCGAGTACCACAACCTTGGCTTTCCTGTAATCATAGCCGACAGACAGCACCTGCCCACTGCTGATGGAATTTGTCTCAGGCTTGTATGCTTTCACATCCTTCATCCCGACAGGCTCCCATCCCCAAGCGTGATCTATCAGAAGTTCAGCATTCACGCCGAAGAGATTGTATAGCAGTTCCTCGTTCTCTATGCTGCAACGAGCCACTTTCCCCATCGTGTCAAGACCGTGTTCTTCCAGCTTCTTTGCGATGCCCTTGCCTACACGCCAGAAACTCGTCAGCGGCTTGTGGCTCCATAGTTTCTGACGGTAGCTCATTTCATTCAGTTCGGCTATTCTTACTCCATCTTTATCGGCAGGAATATGCTTGGCTACAATATCCATAGCCACCTTACTTAGATACATGTTGGTTCCGATGCCCGCTGTTGCAGTAATACCAGTTTCCTTCAGCACCTCTCTCACCATCCTCAGGGCTAACTCGTGTGCAGTGGTTTTGTAGCTTTCCAAGTAGTCGGTGGCATCTATGAAAACCTCGTCGATGGAGTAAGGGTATATGTCTTCGGGGGCAATATACTTCAGATACACCGCATAAATCTTGGTGCTGTAATCGATGTAATAGGCCATTCGTGGAGGAGCAACAATATAGTCAAGCTCTAGTTCCGGATTGGCCTTCAGTTCTTGGTCAAAATGCGACTTACCTGTAAATGCTCGATACCCGATGTTGCGACTTCTCTCACGATTGACTTCCTCCACTTTCTGTATCACTTCGAATAGCCTAGGGCGACCACCAACTCCGTAGGATTTCAGGGATGGGGAAACGGCCAAGCAAATGGTCTTATCAGTGCGGCTCTTGTCAGCAACGACCAGATTGGTAGTCAACGGATCAAGGCCACGTTCCACACATTCGACTGATGCGTAGAAGGATTTAAGGTCAATGGCTATATAGGTTCGTTGCTTCATGGTGCAAAAGTATGCAGCAAAATTATACTTTATTTACCAAATATTCTCCAAAAGAATTGATCACTTCTATTTAACACCCATCAAACAATGCAACTCCAACCTTCCAGCCCAAACAATATATTTCTTTATTACGGTTCAATAATAACTGGAGCACCGTTGATGTGATTAGGAATATCCCCAACCAGCCTTTCAATTAGTTTTTCTTCTTCAAGCCTGGACAAATCTATCGACGACGGCGAAAGTCTGAATGTCATATACCGTTTGCCTGCATTTGGATTCGGATACCCAATTTCCATCAACTCTTTCCCTGTCATTTCCTGATGTCCGATTATCTTATACGCTAACACGTTGCTCGGTTTATCAACATTATATAGCACCAAGAATGTGGTTCTTTCAAGCAGGGTTTGTTCGTTTTCCAACGAGCCTTTTCTGGCTCCTAGTCTGATATTATACAGGTTGTTGGCCTTAATCCACTCAAAGTGTTTCTTGGTCTTATAGCAACCAACGAGAATAGAGTCGTCACCTCCGAAAATGTCAATGATGCCATGATTAGTAGGAGTCAGCTTATAATACTCAAATCCTTCAGCGGCCATTGATAGCTCAAACTCCATGTCTTCATAGGATGAAGGAACTTCGATTTCAAAACCTCCTTGCAAGATAAACTGTCTTATGAGTTCGTCAACTTTTACAACGACTTTTCGTTTCGGAACAGGTTCTCCCTCAATTGCTTCAATATAGGATTTGGCCTTGTCCAAATCCATAGAGTCTTTAATCGGTTTCAACAAAGCATTGGTAATATCCGATTCCGAAAACACATTCCTCATCGCGTCACGCAGCAACTCGGCATCCAATCCAAGAGCATCTGCAAAACGTTGTGTACGGTTGTCACGAGCTCGTGTCTGGTATTCTACAATATAGTCATGGAAAGATTTACCCTCTTCCAACTGTATATCGCCATTCAAGAAATCGGTCAAGAACACATTGGCGTATGCTTGTTCTTCCTGCGACAGCGTAGCAAAAGATTTATGCAGGCTGTTGAGAATCTTTTGTTGTTCTTCTGTCGGGTCGTTGGCTTGCAACGAACGCACATACTTTGTGAAGTTGGCGTTCATATAGTCAGTGTTAATCTTACCTGTAGCCAATTCGGAAATCTGCGTATCAATATCATACGGAATATCTTCACTGCCACCACCACCGCCCATTGCCAATTCATGGTAACGTTGCAAGAGAATGTTGTATGTTTCTTCGTCTATTAGCACTTCTATTGTGCTACCATCAGGCATCGTGGGATTAAGATTGTCCCATGCAAATCCCTGTAGACGGGAAGCATACAGGAACTTGTTGAGATCCTGAAAACATTTGGCAAACATGGCTCTATCTGCTTGTCCATCGGGTAGACGTTCAAAGTTTTCAATACCGCAACCCTCAAACAACTCACGAATATCTATGAAAGTCTGATTCAAGCCTTGCAAATTGTCTGGCAGTTTCAGCACAAAGAGGTCATAAGGCTTATCGCCTGAGTATAGCTTAAAGGCATCATCAACATTGCGTCTCATCGAATGCGGATAGCGGTAGTAACGTATAATTCCGTTCTGTTTGTCTATGCCATTCAGACGATTGGTGCGGGAGAATGCTTGGATTAAATGTTCATTCCTCAGTTCTTTGTCCAAATAGAGGGTGTTGACCCACTTTGAATCATATCCTGTAAGCATCTGCCACACTACCACAAGGATGTTCAGTTGCAACTCAGGCGCAAGATTCAGGTAAGGTTTCTTGTGTGCAAGTCGTTGGGCCAAGTCTTTTTTGAAACTCTTGTGCTGAGACAACTTGTATTCTACTCCGAAGTTCTGCTTGTAATCCTTGAATATCTCGACAAGTGCCAATTCCTTCTCTGCCTGTGTAAGTTTGCGTCCATTGCCATCCTCATTCTCGTCGTCGCTGAAGTTCCCGGGATCGAACAAGCACGTCACTTTCAAGTGTGGCATTTCTTCTTTCAGCAGATGATAGTAATCAACGGCTTCTGCAATGCTCGAGGTGGCCAAAATGGCATGATACTTATTTCCAAGACTATTGTGCATCCATCTCTTCTTGATGTCCGACACCACCGCTCGACGATGTTTGTCGGTGTCATAATTCACAGCTCCGAACTCATCTTCTATCCCTTTGTGGTAGATGTCGGTATCATCTTTGTAACCTGCCATTGGCACTTCGGTCATATACTTCAAATAGACCTTCTTTTTTCGTTCATCGGCAAAGGCTTCTTCTACGGAAGTGACATTTGCCTTGTCGAAAGCAACAGCCTGTCTCACATCAAACTCGGAATAGGTCTCCACCATATAAGGGTCAAAACCCAAGACATTGTGGTCGCGTATGCCGTCGGCAATGCTGTACCGATGAAGCTGTTTGCCGAAAACATCGGCTGTAGTCATACCTTCGTGGCTGTTCTCGTCACGTATCGGTGTACCAGAGAAGCCAAAGAAAATAGCATGGTCGAGCGTCTGCTTGATATTGATGAGCATATCGCCAAAGGTGCTGCGGTGACACTCGTCCACGATGATGACAATGTGTTTGGTGTTGATTTTGTCGATGTCGGCCTTGTTGGAATTGTCGCGACGAATACGACTGAGTTTCTGTATGGAGGTAACAATGAGTATCTCACCATCTTTTTCAGGCGATTTTAATTTGCCAATGAGAGAGTCGGTATTCTCTGTGTCGTGAATATCAATCGAAGAATCTGTGAAATTGACATATTCTTCGCTCGATTGTGTGCCAAGCTCGATACGATCAACCAGAAACACCACTTTGTCAGCCAGTTTCCGTTTGGCAATAAGTTGCGCCGCCTTGAAGCTTGTCAGTGTCTTACCGCTACCCGTAGTGTGTTCTATGAAGCCTCCATAAATGTCGTTGCCATCCCAATGCATCTGGTTGACAATCTCCACCTTTTTCGCAATTTGGTCGGCAGCATAGTATTGGTATGAACGAAGCACCTTCAGCGTGTTGTCGCCCTTGTCCGCAACAGTATAATAACCTATCAGCTGGTGAGCCATCGGAATGGACAGGAAGGTCTCTGCGATATACTTCCAATGTGTCTGCGGATTGTTGTCGGCATCTGCCCATTTGAAGATGTAGTCTTTGTTGAACTTCGCTCCCATGCCCGGATTGGCCAAATAGCACATGTCTTCGGGTTTCATTGCCACAAAGATTTGTACGAGCGAGAATAGCCCTTTGCTATAAATGCCCAAATCGCTATAGGTCTGCAACTGTTCCACTGCTGTATGCAAATTCACCTTCGAACTCTTCAGTTCCACATGGATGACAGGCAAACCATTGATGAGCAGCATCACATCGCCCCTTCGGTCACGCATGATAGGGTCTGCCGTAGGAAATTTAGGTTGACGGGCTATCTGGTAAATAGACCTGCCACGAGCAATCTCATTGCGGTCGAAGATGTAAAGCGTGGCTGTCTTTCCAAACATTTCCTTGTGCTCGGGATTGTCGCGAACAATCATCAGTTCACCATGCGTAATCAACTCGTTTTTCTGCAATGGAGTAGCCGCATTGTCAATCTGCTCCATGAGCTGTGCAATTTCTCCTTCCGTCAGCGGGTAGTCGCCCAAACGAGTGGGTTGTCTGTTGTTGTTGAAGATGATGTTTACCCAGTTCTTAATCAGGTCCTCTTCCGAGGGATTTACAAATATTTCGCCTTCCCAACCCTTCTCTTTTGCAAGCAGGTTGACAAGGTCTTTCTCAAATGGCAGTTCGTGTTCGTACTCGTACATACGCAGGCTTATTTTAGTTCCTCTATAAACTTGTCGAAGTCAGAAAGCAGTGTCCTGTCCTGAATTCTCCTGAATTTTTCGTACTCTTCAAATGCTTTTGTTTCTGCTTCTTCATGGCTGACAGTGCCTGCATCGGGCAGGATGTCAGCATCTGACACTTTCAGGTATTGTTCCAGCACGGCTTTCCAGTCGGCCATTTTTGTCAGCATCTTTCGTTGAGCCCGCCGTTCGGCTATATCCAAAAATGCGGTGGTCAGAAGATTCAATTCGTTTACCTCCTTTTCCGACAAATAGTTTTTGGCAATTGTCACATCGCTCTTCACCACTCTCCCGTCGGGCGCGTTCTTCCAAGTCATTAGTCCCATGTGGGGTTTCTCGGCATCGGCGCGGTCGTAAACAATCTCGGCAGCCGTCTGGTGGGTAACAGCATAATGCATCATGTTCTGCACCGTCTTGTAGAACGTTCGCGTTGTCTCGCTGTCCTTGTCGTAGTCAATACTACATTCGGCATAGATGTCCGTGATTTTCTGATAGTAACGTCGTTCCGACGTACGTATCTCGCGAATACGTTCCAGCAGTTCCTCAAAGTAGTCGGCACCAAACGGATCCTTGCCCTTCAGCCGCTCGTCGTCCATCACGAAGCCTTTGATGATATACTGTTTCAGCACCTCGCGTGCCCAGATTCGAAACTGCGTTGCTTCATAACTGTTCACACGATAGCCGACGGCAATAATCACGTCCAAATTGTACATCAAAACGCCCTGTTCATCCCATTTGTCCGACGGCATCAAAATTTTTTTGATAGCATCGGACAAATGGACTTCGCCACTTTCGCCAATCTGTATCAGGTGATAGTTGATGTCCTGGACCGTCACATTGAATAGCTCCGCCATCCTGCGTTGCGACAGCCAGAATGTCTCGTTATTGAAAAGAACAGTAATATTCACTTTGCCGGTACTCGAACGGTACATCAGCACATTTCCTTCTACACTGGTGGCCAATTCCTTCGATGTTATTCGGTCCGAAAAATATTCCCCAGCGGCTTTCACCATGGGTTTTCTTTGGTCGGCGTTTGTGGCAATAGTTATGCAAGCTGTCCTCGAAAGCAGCATAGATGTCACTTGGCGCATGGTGCCGGCTCCCAGTTGAGCCATCTCCGTTGTCTCCACCATGTGTTCTCTCAAGTCGAGTCCCTTGGATTGTTGCAAGAATGTGGCAGCCTTATCCATCAGCCGCTCAAAATTCCAATACTTCTGGTAACCAAGTATTTGCGCCAATCGCCGCGAATTCCACCATTCACGACCTTCACTGTCCACCTCCTTGATGGCATCGAATGGCGACTGCATCTCTTCGGGATCAAACAACGTTTTATTCGTATCCATAGCGCAAACTTTTATTGTGAGACAAACATCTTTTCAAGGAATGACTTCTTCATTGAGCGCAACTTGACGAGTTTTTGCTCTTGTGCTGAAATCAATTTGTCAAAACGCGAGAAAAAATGTGAAATACACATTTGTTCTTTATTGTTTTTGGGAATAATTATCGGAATATCGAAGAAATCTTCAGGAGAAATATTCAATAAACCATGATTCCGAGCTCCTTCAGCAGCTCGTTTCAGAACTTCCGAATGCCAGATTGATGTTTCAAAATAGGATGTAAACCAATATGGGTCAATTTCACTATCAAGCGAAAAAACTATATATAAAGTGGACAACACCCCCATGTCGTATTCGGTCAAACATTTTACTGCTCCAACTGGATATTCTGAAGAATAACTTTTATTATAAGCAAATTCACCCTTCTTAATTAGATAATACCCTTGTAGTTGAGAACTGGCTATTCGTCTATTAAAAAAATCTTCTTGGGCAATTAACCCATGTTGAGCTGAAATGGTTAGAGCCAGATTCGATTCAAGTTTATTGTTCTTTCTTGTAATTCTTTCTGTTATTTCTTTCAATTTGTGTTCCTTCCACTCTCCAGAGAAACCTTTGAAACGTATTTGCGGGACAGTTTCACCTTGTTTTGGAAACATTTTTTCGAGCGATGCTGCTTTCATATTCTTCAACCTGACGAGTTTTTTATCTTCTGCGGCAATAAGTGTATCTAATCGGGAAAAGAATTGTGCAATTTCCTGCTGTTCTTCTGGAGTGGAGGGATAGCAGAAAGGAAGTTCAAAAAAGTCTGTGGGCGAAATGTTTAATAATCCATGATTCCTCGCTCCCTCTGACGCTCGTTTGATAATTTCCTTATGCCACTTATCGGATTCAAAAAAAGCCTCAATCCATTCTGCTAAAGATTCATCTTCAATCGAAAAAAGAATATAGAGGGTTGACAATACGCCTAAATCATATAATTTCAAACGTTTTACTGCACCAACTGGATACTCGCTTGAATAACTTTTGTTATATGCAAACTCGCCTTTTTCCATTAAAAAATAGCCCTGTATGGAATTGCTCGCTATTCTTCTGTTGAAGAAATCGTTTTGGTCAATAAGACCATATTGGGCAGAAATAGTAAGGACTCGATTTGAATTCAAATCTACATTCTTCCTATTAACACGAGTGGTGATTTTTGAGAGTTGTGTATCTAACCACTCTTCTTTAAAACCCTTAAACCTGCTTTGTGGTACTTTTTCCATTGTTTTGCGGTTTTAAGAGTTTTTCAAGTTCTTTATACGCCTGAATATCAAACTCGGAGCCTATCAAGTCGTCAAGCATCTTGGACAATCCATTGCTTGCGTCTGTGATTTGACGCTCTACTTCAACTAGCCCCGTTTCATACTTCGCCACCAGTTCATTGACTTTGGCGGATAAACTGTCCACAATGGTATCAGGCATCGACAACAATTGCTCGTAGAGAGGTTCCACCCACTTCAGATGCAGGAGTATCCGCACCTGCTCGTCGGAAAGAGTTTCTATGGTGGTCTTGGTGAGTTCGTGCAACTCATTTTCTTTGCTGGTTATGTCTCTCTTCAGCTGTTTCACTTGCTCAGTTTTGGAAACAACCTGTAAAAGTATCCATTCTATACTATTCTCTGGGAATTGGTATCCAAATCGAATGTCATTGATTCGTTGTTGCACATTCTTTTTGGAGTATGTTTCGTCCTTTGCAGGTTCTATTGCAGTCCAATCTACCATGCGGTTAGCGGTAATAAAAGCTAACTTTTCCTGTTTTTTGGCTTTACGATCTAATAGGGCGATATACTTATTAAGAGCCTCTATCTCTTCTGATTCAATACTATTGAGAGCTTCAAAAAGTCCTTCATTCACCTTATCCAGATCAAACTCCGTGTTGTCATCGTTGAGGTAGGTTTCCTTATCCTCTTCTGGCATTTCCTGTATCAAGTCGGTGAATGATGCTATTGTACCTTCCAACGCTTCTTTTTTCTGTTGCAGAGCGTCATACTCGTCCTTCAAAAGAGTCTTTTGTACAAGCTCAAAAGGTAGGATATGGCCTTTCCAGCCTTTTTGAATTTCTTTGTCCTCTTCCTCTTCCTTGTTCGATTTCTTGATTACCATATTGGGATCAACAAGTTTGGCAGCTTGGAGCCCTTCGGTTTGCAGCATTTCGAGGTCGGTATATATTTCCGTCCATTGATTGTCGAGCAGCTGATAGACATCGTAACGGTCGATGAGCGGCTTTCCTTCAAAACGACTGTACAAGTCTTCGGCGAGAACATCCTCTTCTTGGTGAAGGTCCAGAGAAAGCATCTTGTCAATAATGCAACTGTCAAGATAGTCGGGCAGCGACTGAAGATTCTCATGTATTGCAGCTTCCCATGCCATTACATCTGCATTCTCTCTAATGCTTCTATTCACATCGTCCGTTGTGAGGCAAGAGCAGGGAGAGTCTTTCTTAGGTGCAAACAGGTTGGCACGAAGCGAGGGGAAGGTCTCCCAATACTTGTTCAGCATGTCAATCTCATGATTAGGAACGCCTCCGAACATGGTTCCGTATGCGTCCCACGTTTCGAGTGCATCCGACGAATCCACATAGCGTGGGAAATTGAGGTTGTAGTCGTTTTCTTCTATGGTCTTGCGACTCACTAAACGTGAAAATTTCTGTGTTTCAGTTCGATTGATAACCGTATCGGCTATACGACGAATGTCAGAGGCTGTAAGCTTGTTTTTCTTTCCAGCCTTCACCGACAGCCGCGAGGCATCGACGAAAAGTACATCAGTGGTGGGACGATTACGCTTTAGCACCATGATAAGAGTGGCAATGCCTGTGCCAAAGAAGATGTCGGCAGGCAGGCCTATGATTGCATCAATGTTGTTGTTGTCGATAAGGTTCTTTCGGATAGTATAGTCTTCACCAGGGCGGAACAACACGCCGTGAGGCAGCACGATTGTGACAATGCCATCGTTGTTGATGTGGCAAAGGTCGTGCAAGAGGAAAGCATAGTCGGCTTTGCCTCGTGGAGCGGTTCCGTAATCTTTAAAACGTGGGTCTTCTTTTTTGCCATTTGGGTTCCAGGCTTGGGAGTACGGCGGATTACTCACCACGGCATCCACCGTCTGCTTGTAATAGGTGCCCTCGATGACCTTCCCCTCTTCGTTTTCCCTGAAAAAGGGCCAGTCTTCTTCCAAGGTGTCTCCACAACGAACCAGGATGTTGTCTGCATCAATCCCCCGCATGACAAGATTCATTCGTGTCAAGTTGTATGTGTTCTTTTTCAACTCTTGAGCATAGTACATCACCTGTGACTTATCCTTCTTGTATTTGGCAACAGCCCGACCGATATTGATTAGCAACGAACCTGAACCGCTTGTGGGGTCGTAGATGGAAATCCTTTCACGATCTTTCAGATGTTCCGCCACAATCTCTGCCATCAGTAGTGCAACTTCATGAGGGGTATAGAACTCACCCGCTTTCTTTCCAGCGTTTGCGGCGAAATTCTCAATTAGGTATTCGTATATGAAACCCAACACGTCATAATCTTGACTCCCGTCGGTCGGGATGTCTTTGATAAGTCGGATAAGCTTAACGATGGCTTTTGTACGGTCAGCCGGTGTGCCACCCAGATTGGTGATGCCCTCGGAAAGTGTCTTGAAAATATCTTTGAAGACACGCCGCTTGTTGGGCTCAAAACTGATGTGAGTGGTAAACGCATTTAGAGCATCCGTCACATTTGAAACGCTGAAATCCACGCCGAGGCTAAGCCAAGTGGAGAACAAGTTGTCGTATGAGATGAAATATCCAAGGTTATCTTGGCAATAGCGCACCGTTTCCTTATCCTGTTCGTTGAGGTCGTTCTCGATGTCCTCATCCGACCAATATGCCTCCTCCTTCAAATGACGAACTTCGTTGTCGGAAAGGAACTTATAGAAAATGAAGCCAAGGATGTAGTCCTTATACTCATTGGCTTCTATCTTCGAGCGCATTTTGTTGGCCGAAGCCCATATCTTTGCTGCGAGTTGTTGTTTGTTCATAAAAGCCTATTATACATTAATCTATAGTAAAGAATATACTTATAGAGGAGGCAAATTTACGAAAAACTATCAACAAATAGCCAGGAGTTAAAGATAATCTTATGAATGGTTTGGAAGAGGGCACGGAAATTGGGATACTGAATTAGAAAAAGACAAAACCGTTTGTGGAGAAAACCGACTCCACACATTTTCAAGGATTTAAGGTATTATAGGGGACTAAAAAAGGGACTCCTCTTATGAGAAAAATAATAACCCGCTGAATTTCAGCGGGTTATTTCGGTGTTCTGTGGAGATTACCGGACTCGAACCGGCCACCTTCAGATTGCGAACCTGACGCTCTACCAGATGAGCTAAATCCCCGTTTAACCACGTTGAAATCTCCGATTCGGCAAAAGCCAATCTTCCGATTTGCGGCTGCAAAAATAGAATATTTTTCTCAATCTAAACAAACAATTGGAAATAAATGTAATTTTGCCGACCAATTAATACAGTGCAGCAATGAATATCGAAGAATATATCGTCTTTAGAGTTAACGCCTTGCTCCACGCCCACGATGCCAAAATCGTGATGCGCCTTGAAGGCGGCATGAGCAACTACACCTATGTCGTTGAATGTGAGGGTAAAAAATACACCTATCGTGTACCAGGCAAGTTCGCCGAGAAGTTCGTCGACCGCGAGGAGGAATGGGCCAATATCCAGGAAGTCGACCGCCTCGGCTTGAACAACGCGACCACCTACGTGGAAATCCGTTCAGGCGAGAAACTGGCCGAGTATGTGGAAGGCACCATCATGAGCACCACCGATGTGGTCTCCTACAACGAGATGTCGGTGAAAGCCCTCAAAAAAATCCACGGCAGCGACCTAAAATTCAAAGACTACAATGCCTTTGGTCGCCTCGACACCTACCAAAACTATTGCATAAAAACGGGTTTCACTCACCCTCAAGAATATCTCGAACTCCGTAACAAACTGGAAGCGTTGCGCAAGCAATACGTCAGCGTACCGATGGTGCCCTGCCATTGCGACTACCAGCCCACCAACCTCGTCATCAGTGGCGAAAAGCTTTATGTTTTGGATTGGGAGTTTGCTGGCATGAACGACCCGTTCTACGACATTGCTTGCTACGGCAATGCTGGCTTCGACAAAGCCCTTTCGCTTTTGGAAGCATACGTGGGGCACAAACCGACCGAAGAAGAATTGAAACGCCTCTATTTCCACCGCGCCTTCCAGTGCCTGCAATGGTACAACGTGGCCATTTTCAAAGACAGAGTCGGTTTAAGCAAAGACTTGAACATGGATTTCAACGCCGTGGCATTGATGTTCTTGGGCATGGCGAAAGATTTACTTGAGAAATGAACGAAGAAGAAAGAAACAACCTAAAGGAAACCATCATCAGCGTCTTAAAAACCATTTACGACCCTGAAATTCCGGTGGACATTTGGACCCTTCATCTCATCTATGGCATTGATGTGGATGAAGAAGGCAACGTGAAGATTGTGATGACAGTGACAGCACCCAATTGTCCTGTGGCAGAGACCCTGCCCGCAGAGGTGAAGACTCGCGTGCAGGCCATCATGGGGGTAAAAAATGTCGAGGTCGAACTAACGTTCGACCCCGTTTGGGATATCAGCATGTTATCCGACGAGGCCAAGGCTGATTTGGGCTTGGATGGCGACTATGCCAATTATTCCCCGATGGATTTTCTGTATTAAATCATCGCACCACCACGACCTTCCGCGGCGCATT